>Ga0114971_10003259_pt1 | contig 11026 bp, 6 predicted proteins | sample M_140625_MF_Meta_FD_87320 | JGI IMG/M metagenome (GOLD analysis project Ga0114971, IMG submission 87320) | Freshwater microbial communities from Lake Montjoie, Canada to study carbon cycling - M_140625_MF_MetaG | ecosystem: Environmental > Aquatic > Freshwater > Lake | place: Lake Montjoie... | reverse complement strand
GTGATTGCCGGGTCATGGTTGATGGCCTCGGTGTTCAACGTTTTAATAATACAGATATCATCCGCGATGGTCTGGATGTGCGGGAGCAGATCGCTGATCCAGGTACCGTGCTTACCGCAGCGTTTGCCGTTCTCGAGGGGAGGGCGAACCGGGTAGCCCTTTTGCCCGGAGGTCATGCCGGTGAGTCGCTGGGTGCCTTTAATGGACGGGGGTAGGTCCTTGCCAGCCATCTCGTGTAAGGCGGGTTTGTCGTCGAAGAGGTCCACGTGGGATAGGCCTCCAGACTGGAACAAGCACAAGACCCGCTTGGCCTTGGGCGCGAAGTGCGGAAGGCCAGACAAACCGCCTTCCCGGACCTTTTGGGACTTACTGACGTCCGTCCGACCCAGCAATTCAGGGAAGAGCATGGAGCCCAAGGCCAACCCGCCGACACCGCGGGCGGTCTGACCGATAAAGGTACGGCGGGCGAGATGGTTTTGGTATTCTGCGAAGGGGTTCATGGAATTAGTTACAGGTGACGGTTTCGCTCAGGTTAAGGAGAAGGGTGGCTACCTGCATCCAGGCGGCATGCTCCGAAATATCAAGGGTTGGGTCGCGAGGCGATTCGCCCTGCTGTAAGACCTTAGCGGCTCGGTCGGTATCCTTTGCGTAGCGGGCTCGTTCGCGGGCCAAGGCGTGGCGCACGACCTCAAGTTCGTGATCAGAGGCTGGACGGGATAAGGTTTCGAGGAAGGCCCAGCGTAGCCGTGCCTCGTCGTTGCCTTCATGCTTCAGAATACGTTGGGCGAAGGCTCTTGATGCTTCGACGAACTGCACGTCGTTCAAAGTGACGAGAGCTTGCAGCGGCGTCGTGGTATTACCTCGGCTGACCGTACAGACTTCGCGATTTGGCGCATCAAACGTCACCATATTGGCCGGCGGAGCGGTGCGTTTCCAGTAGGTATACATCGAACGTCGATAAAGCTTTTCGCCGTGGTCTTGGACAAAGACCTGCGAAGTCGCGGGCGAACTGCCGTAGTGGCTGACTTCACGCCAGAGATCGAAAGGTGAGTACGGATTGACGCTCGGGCCGCCCAGCTGAGAGACGAGCAAGCCACTGGTCTTAAGGGCATTATCGCGAATGAATTCCGCAGGCAACCGGAAGCGCGGCCCTCGGGCGAGCAACTTATTCGAGGGATCCTTCTCCAGCAGTTCGGGGGACGTCCGTGAGGTCTGACGATAGGTGGCGCTGCTGACGATCTGGCGAATGAGGCCTTTGACGTCCCAGCCAGACTCGACGAAATCGACGGTCAATTGGTCCAGTAATTCGGGATGACTAGGCCATTGGCCTTGGAAGCCGAAATCGGAAACCGAAGACACGATGCCCGTGCCGAAAAGGAGTTTCCAGGTGCGATTAACAGCGACACGCGCGGTGAGCGGATTTTCTTTCATCACCAACCATTTGGCCAAGCCCAAGCGATTAGCAGGAGAACCGGCGGGCATGGCTGGAAGTTTCGCCGGGGTGCCGGCTTCGACTTTGACGGTTGGTTGCGAATAGTCGCCGCGGTTAAGGATGAACGTCTCCCGGGCTTTGGCAGCGATATTCATGACCATCGTGGATTGCGGCTCCGTAAGGGACTTGAGACGTTGATCAGCGTTGGCGAGGTCGATGCGAGTCGGCTTCATTTCGTCAGAATGAGCTGAGCAATAGGCCCACAGAGATTCGGTTTGGGCGGCAGAACGCTGATCGGGTTTGGTTTCCAGGATGCGAATGACGTGCTCAGGTAAATCCGTGCCATTATCATGGCCCGTGATTGCGAAAAGTTCGCCCGAGCTCGGATTGCCGCCCATACGGTTTCCGAAATAAATCTGAGTCGTCAAATAGGGATGCGTCTCGGCCGTGATCGGCGTCGTAAAGGTGAGCGTAATGTGCGCCGGGCCTTCGAGCTTAGGGTCAGGACCCCAGCCTCTACTCAGGACGTCAAAGGCTCGGACATCTGCAGCCGGAAAACCTTCTACCCATGAGCTGGCGGTGATGCGGCTAAATTTTATCAACTTGTGGATATTAACTTGGTCGCCGGGGATTTTATCTGCGGTCGCGTCCACGGCGGTCAGGATGAAGTTGGCGGGGAAATCTCCGGCCATTTTGCTTTTCGGCTTAGCGACAGCTTTTCCTTTGGCGGTCTTAGCTGGTTCATCGACATTGGGAAAGACTAAGCGCAGGCCGGTGATCGGCGCTTGGGTCTTCGGGGTTTCGCCCAAAAGGTCGTAGACGGCCTTACCTAAGCCCATAAATTTATTCCCTTCAATGGTGAAGCCGACGCCGCTATTGGGTGTGGAAATCTTGATCAATTTAATCGGAATCAGCTCGAGGCCCAGTCGACGCTCTTGGATTCGCAGTTGTTGAATATTTTCCCACGCGCTCAGTATCGGCTGGTTCGGCGTGCGTAATTTATCTCGCAAGGACGCCAGGCGAGCTTCGAGGGTTTTAATTTCGTCCGTTTTCAAAACCGTCTTCCGCATGGCTGAAGGCAGTGAGTTGACGCCGGCATTACCGTCTACGCCCCGGTCTTCCAGGGTATTGAAGAAAGCAAACATCTGGTAGTAATCTTTCTGGCTGATGGGGTCGAATTTATGGTCGTGGCATTGGGCGCAACCGAGCGTGAGCCCGAGGACGGATTCGCCGAGGGTCTTGACGCGATCGGCGTTATAGTTGACCAGGTTCTCGGCCAAAATGGTGCCCCCTTCATGCGTGTTCATGTTGTTACGCTGGAAACCCGTGGCGATGAGCTTACCGTCATCGGTATCAGGCATCAGGTCGCCAGCGATCTGTTCGGCGATGAACTTATCGTAAGGCATATTGTCGTTGAAAGCTTGGATAACCCAATCGCGCCAGAGCCAGAGGTGTCGTCCGCCGTCGATGGAAAAACCATTGGTGTCCGAATAGCGGGCAGCATCGAGCCAATCGAGCGCCATGCGTTCGCCGAAGTGCGGACTCTTCAGCAGACGGTCGACAAGTCGGGCATAAGCATCGGGATTGCGGTCTTGGACAAAACTTTCCACCTCTTCGGCGGAGGGAGGGAGTCCGGTCAGGTCAAAAGAAAGACGACGGATTAGGGTATAGCGATCGGCTTCCGGGGAGGCTTGCAGGCCTTCATCGGCTAACTTCTTGCGGACGAGCCAATCAATCGGGTTAAGATTTTTCGTGGCGGGCAGGGCAGGGCGCTTCGGCGCGACGAAGGCCCAATGGTCCTCATATTTCGCCCCTTGTTCGATCCAGGCTTTAATTTTCGCCTTGTCGTTCGCCGTGAGCGTGAGGTGGGATTTGGGGGGAGGCATGACCTCGTCCTCGTCGGTGGAATTAATACGCTCCCAAACGGCGCTCTTCTTCAGGTCGCCCGGCACGATGGGCGTGCCATTCTTGTGCTCGCGCGTGGCCTCGTCGGAGAGGTCGAGTCGTAGTTTGGCCTTACGGGCTTTTTCGTCGCTGCCGTGGCAACTCAGGCAGTTCTCGGAAAGGATCGGGCGGATATCGCGATTAAACTGCACCTCTTCCCCGAACACCGGAAGCATGCTGAAAGCGCAAAATAACAGAGTGAGACGAGGGGCGAGAGCCATGGGGTAGGGATAAGACAAGGCAGCCGGCTTGGGGTTTCAACTTATATCCCGATAAGCTAAGCTGCTCACATTCCATCGTTTAAATGGCTGGATAATTGGAAGTGCAAAGTGAGACTCAGGGGTACCCTTTATGGACTCCGTATCCCTCCCGTCTTCTCGTCGCGATTTCCTTGGCGCCGCCGCCTTTGCGCTGGCCGGCCTGGCGTCCGCTTCGCGCCTAGCCGCAGCCGACGCGTTTAAGGCGCCACTCAAACGCCCCCCCAATCCTTTCGTTTATAAGTTCAACATCGGTAAGATTGAGGCCTTCTCCATCAGCGACGGTCATATGCTCTTTAAACAGGGTCTGGAGTTGATGTGGCCCGAGGCGGATCGGCCGAAGATGAAAGAGTCTTTGACCTTCAACCGCGAGCGCCTCGATGCGCTGCCGCTTTATATTAATATCATGGGCTTAAAGATCGGCGACGAGGTCGCGCTGATCGATGCCGGTTTCGGCGAACGTCATCCGAATATTAATTTCGGTTGGTTGGCGGAAGGTCTCCGCCAGCTGGGTATCAAACCCGAGCAGGTGACCACCGGTTTCCTCAGTCACTCGCACTCCGACCACCTCGATGGTTTTGTCGCCGACGGCAAGCCGGCCTTCCCGAACGCCAAGATCTACCTCTTGCAGGAGGAATACGATTTCTGGCGCGGCCCGAACCCCGACTTCTCCAAGTCGAAGCGTGATAAGAAGCCTTTGCCCGCGATGGTGAAGACGATTTGCAAGAACTTCGACATCCTGAAGGACCAACTGGTCATCGCCAAAAACGGCCAAAAGCTTTTCCACGACGCTGTCGAAGTCATCGCCGCCCCTGGGCATACGGATGGGCATGCGTGCTATGAGATCCGCTCAGGTGAGGAATCGCTCGTGCACATTAGCGACGTCGTCCACCACCATGTGCTCATGTTCGATAACGTTGGTTGGACGGTCGCCATGGATCATGACCCCGAAACGGCGGTCAAGACTCGCCAGAAGCTCTTCACGCGGATGGCGGCCAATAAATCCCGTGCCTTCGGGTTTCATCTACCATGGCCTGGCATCGGTACTGTCGTCCCCAAGGGTGACCAATATGCTTGGGTGCCGGAGCGTTTTAGCTGGGGCTCGTAAGCGCCTTAGTTTTTCTTCTTCAACTCGTCGCGGAGGTCTTTGATCTCGGCGTGAAGTTGGCGCATCTCGTGACGTAACTCATCGTGATCTTTGGTCTCTTTGGGAAGGATGAGTTTTGATGTTATAATGGCGGACATTGAACCGAAGAGCGCGATACCGATGAGCATCAAGACTGCGGCGATAATGCGGCCCTCGGTCGTCACGGGAAAAGTGTCGCCATAACCCACGGTGGTGACGGTCGAAAGGGCCCACCATAGGGCATCTCCCGCAGTCTTAATATTCGAAGTGGGATCCAGCCGTTCGACTTCCAGGATGAGATTGGTGCTGAAGAAAACCATCACCAAGGCGATGGCCGGCAGCGCTAATAGTTTTTCGTTCAAACTGGTCCCGCCCGTTAGCGTCTGGAGTTTTTTCAGGACGCGAATGAGTCGAATGATACGATAAATCCTGACCGCCTGCAGGGTGCGGAACGCCGAATCGAAGGGGATGCTTGCGAGCAAATCGACCCAGCCCCAGCGCCAGAATGAGGCCGCCCACTTTTCACGCTGCCAGCGAACGATGATATCCGTCAGGAAGATGACGCAGGAAAGGGTGTCGACGGTACGTAGGACGGAAAGGATGCCTGCCGGGATGTGCAGGAAGGTCTCGAGGAGGACGAGTAGCAGGGAGACGACGGCGACGACCAAGACCAACCAATCCCAAGAATTGAGCCGCGGCCGTGATGCCTCGTCGATCTTCATGGCTGGCTATTTCTTGGCTTCGACCTTGGCCGGTTCGGCTTCGGGCTTGGTGAGTTCGCGCATTGGGTTGGCGAGTTTCTCATCCTTGAATAGCTGGAGTTTCGTCTTCACCGGACGTCGCGGCCAGAAGTTATTCTCTACGTCGGTGTCCATCAGTTCCTGTCGTGGGTCGAAGGTGACGGCGCGCAGTTCCTTCTCGGTCACATGGATCTTGGAGGCCTTTTCGGTATTGAAGCGCCAGAACTCGGCCGGCAGTAGCAACTCTTCCGTCGAGCCGTCGGTGTATTCGATTTTTAGTGGGACGGGCGTGACGAGTCCGCCGATATTGGAGATTTCGAGGACGTAGATATTGTGTTTGGTCTGCAGCAGTTTGGGGTCGATCTTGGCCTCCTCGAGCTCCTTCAGCAGGGCTTCGTATTTTTTCTTTTCGCTGGGTAGTGCCGTGGTCTCGTCGAAGCCGTCATAGAAGTCCTTGAGTTCGGGGAAGCGATCGACGCGCTTAGGGAGGGAAGCGTTACGCTCTTTGGTGAGCGTTTTAGGCAGAGCCTCTTTCTCCGCCTTGGCTTTGGCCTTCTCGATTGCGGGGTCGCGGGTGTCGAGCTGGAGCCAGAGGACTTCGTCAATCGAGACGTCGACATGATCGACGCCGTAGAACCAACCGCGCCAGAACCAATCCAAGTCGACGCCGCTGGCGTCCTCCATCGTGCGGAAAAAATCGGCCGGGGTGGGGCGTTTGAACATCCAGCGCTTAGCGTAGGTCTTGAAGGCATGGTCGAAGGCCTCCCGGCCGAGGATGTTCTCGCGGAGAATATTGAGCGCCACCGTGGGTTGGCCGTAGGCGTTGGGCCCAAGGTCGGCGATGGATTCGGAATTGGTCATCACTGGCACGCGTTCCTTGGTGCGCATGATTTCAATCATCACTCGGTTGTCGCGGCGTGGCTTCCAATTATCTTCCCATTCGGCCTGGGCGAGGGACTCGATAAACGAGTTGAGGCCTTCGTCCATCCAAGTCCACTGACGTTCATCGCTATTCACGATCATCGGGAAGTAGTTGTGGCCGACTTCATGGATGACCACGCCGATGAGGGAGTATTTGGTGCGTTCCGGGTAGGTGCCATCTTTTTCAGGGCGCGGGCCGTTGAAGCAGATCATCGGGTATTCCATGCCGCCGATACCGCCGTTAATCGACCAAGCGACCGGGTAGGGATAGTCGAACGTATAGCGCGAATAGACCTCGATCGTGTGGGCAACGGCTTGGGTCGAGTATTTGTCCCAGAGCGGCATGCCTTCCTTAGGGTAGAGCGACATCGCCATCACGGGCTTACCCTTCACCTTCGTCCCGGCGATGGCCATGGCGTCCCAGATAAACTTACGGGAGGAGGCGAAGGCAAAATCACGGACGTTCTCGGCTTGGAACAGCCAGGTCTTCTTACCCTTGGGGTGGCCTTGCTCGGCAGCCTTGGCTTCTTCAGGCGTGACGACGAAGACAGGCTTATGGGTCTCCTGCTGGGCCTGGGCGAGGCGCTCCCGCTGGGCCGGTGTGAGGACCTTTTCGGGATTCTGCAGGGAACCGGTCGCCGCCACGATGTGGTCGTCCGGGACCGTCAGGGCTACTTTGTAGTCGCCGAATTCGAGGGTAAACTCGCCGGTCCCGAGGAACTGTTTGTTAATCCAGCCGGCATAGTCGGTGTAAGCGGCCATGCGCGGGAACCACTGCGCGATCGTATAGATGCAATTGCCGTCTTCCTTAAAGAGCTCGTAGCCCGTGCGAGCCATGATGCGCTTCGCGTCATTGATTGGGTAGGACCAGGAGATCTTGAAGACGAAGTCGGCACCGGGCTGGAGGGGCTTGGGCAGGTCGAGTCGCAGCATCGTCTTGACAATCGTGTGCGGCAGGCCGCGCCCATCGGCGTCGGTCAGCTTAGTGATTTTCAGTTCGCCGTCGTAGGCCTCGTAGGCCAGCAGCCGATCGAGCGCACCGTAGCTAAATTTCTTCAGGTCGACACCGCGCTTGGTGTTCGGGGTTGCCCGGGAATCGGCGCGCTTGGCGAAATAGTTCTGGTCGAGTTGGACCCAGAGGTAGTCGAGCGTGTCGGGCGAGGCGTTATGATAAGTCACTGTGGCCTCGGCCGCGATGGTGCGCTTCTCGTCGTCGAGCTCGGCGCGGATATCGTAATCGGCCCGGTTCTGCCAGTAGCCGGCGCCTGGGGCGCCCGTGGCGAGGCGTTGGGGGGAGGGCGAGGGCAGGAGCGAATCTAGCTGCTGGAACTTCTGCACGGGGGTGCCGGTCTCGGCCGCGAACGCAGTCAGGGCGAGGAAGAGGGGTAGGAGGCTTCGCACATTCGGACTATTGCCACCGTGACCCCGCTGGCAAGCGGTTGCTTAGCGATCAGCGGAGGGCGAGGGCGTCGGTTTCGCTCAGCTTGAAGCGGACACTGACGACCGAGTTCTGCTCGGGTCCGGAGGCATTCGAAACAGCTTACTGAATGAAAGGTGGGGGAGCTGGTTCGGCAGCGGGGGCGCCGGGGGCGGTCGTGACTTGCGGAACGCCTTTGGTCGCAGGAATAGGTGCAGCTAAAGGCTGACTGTTCATTTGCTGAATCTCCATCATGAGCATGCCGACGCCCTGTTGGCGGAGGCTATTCATCTCGGCGAGCATACCCTCGCGTTCCCCTTCAGAGGCATTGGGCCAGTCGGCTTCGATCTTGTGGCGTTTATCAAGAATCTCCCGATACTCGGGACGCTTATAGAGGGTTAGCATGGCTTGGGATGCTTTCGGGTCGCTGGCCATGAGGGTCTCACGGATACGTTTACCTTCTTCTTTCAGGTCGGTGAAGCGTTCTTCCATTTTCGCGCGGACAACGTCTTCCTTGGGCGCTTGTGCGGTTTCGCGAACGACCGTCTTAGAAGGCTTGGATTTATAACTAATTTTTTCGACCGGGAGGGCGGCCTTCATGCGATCAATCGGGGACTTCGGTACGGGAGCCGGGGCGAGGTAAAGCCAGGCGCTGATGCCGACGATGGCGAGGAGGAATAGTCCAAACAGGGTATTACGCATGGGGCTAAGAGATTTGTAAGCCAGATGCCTTCGGAGTTCCAGAAATTTTAGCTAAGAGGTTAAACGTCGGCCCGGATGGCCTTAAAGGGCAAGCGAAGGTGGGTTTTATCCTTAATCAGGCAGGGATAACTGAAGCCGGATCGCACCCTGCGCCGAGGGGAATGAACCTACTTTTAGAGTTGATTTAAGTCATTACCGAGCGTCTGCATCAGGATTATCGATACTTCTTTGGGCCCGAGAAAAGGGGGGAAGAAACGATCTAGGGGCTCACCCAGGCAGGTCTCGGTTTTAGATTAAAAAGTTTGAAAGCGAGGTTCGTATTTAATAAATACTTACTATGCTTCATCATAAAAACGAAAAGTTTCCTCATAACCTAAATAAATCGCAGATCGAGGCCGTGTCAGGGTGGGGGGTAAAGCAGATTTCTGCCGGCGATCCTCGCGGGGGCGTTTTTATCTGGCTCGAGCACGGTCCTTCCACGGTGATTTTATACCGAGCCGAAAGTGGGGTTAAACTATTCTGGGCTAACCAGAGCGCCTTAGACTCTGGGGTATTTCCCGAAGAGACACCGAAGGGCTCACCCGCGGGGTGATGAACCTGCCGACATAGGATAGACGCTCTGCATCAGAAGCTCGCCCCGCTGAGACGATACCCAATTGACCTCAGGCGGCGGCTAAGGTTTATTCTAAAATAATCCTATGACCTCACGTGCACCTCAGCTTTGGCTGGTCGCTTTAATTCTTGGTGCGCTGACATTATGGCCGACGAATGCTCGCGCTGGGATGACGCCCGAAGAGGTGAAGCAGTTTAAGGACGATAGGCTCTTAGCCGGCAAAGGTGATGCCAATGCCCAATATAACCTCGGGCGTCACTACGCCGAGGCGGAAGGGGTGCCGACGGATCCCGTTCAGGCTGCCGCCTGGTGGCGCAAGGCTGCCGAACAAGGTCATGCCAATGCCCAATATGAGCTGGCTCATTGTTACGCCGTAGGTGAGGGCGTGCGGAAGGATTTCGCGCAAGCCGTTGCTTGGTGGCGCAAGGCCGCGGAAAAGGGGCATGCCAATGCCCAATCCATCTTAGGGCATTGTTACGCCAAGGGTGAGGGTGTCTTAAAGGACTTCGCTCAAGCGGTCTCGTGGTATCGCAAGGCCGCTGATCAGGGGGATAATTCTGCCCAATATCACCTGGGGTATTGCTATTTTTATGGAGAAGGCGTCGCGAAAGATGTCACCGAAGCCTATGCCTATTACAACCTTGCCGGCATGACGAATGAAACTGCCAGCGAGGCCTTTACCAGGTTGGATGAAAAGGTTTCGCCAGAAGATCGCTTGCTCGGGCAAGAACGCTCGAAGCAGTTACAAAAAGAGATCGAGTCGAAGATCGCTGCCAAGAATGCAGAAGCTGAGAAAAAGGCGGCGAAAAAGGCTGGTAAGTAATGCGCCCTTGGCGGGATCATCCACGGGGTCATTATTTGTGGCCTTCATTTGCGAAGAGCCGTGTGGTTGATTGTGTGAGGGAATGATCAAGGAGCCTCTTTTCGTACCGACCCGTGCCGCCGCTTTGGTACGCATGGAGGAATTTCTTCCGGCCGCGGGACGCTATGCGGCGGAACGTAATTACGTCCGGCCCGGTCATGAGAACGTCTCGCGTCTTTCACCTTGGGTGCAGAAGCGTCTGTTGCTGGAGTCGGAGATTGTCGCCGCGGCCAGAGATCGCTGGTCGTTCCCCGTCGTCGAGAAGTTTGTGCAGGAGGTCTATTGGCGGACGTATTGGAAGGGCTGGCTCGAGCAACGTCCCGAGGCTTGGTCGCGCTGGGTGGAATCCGTGCCGAGGTTGCGGGCGTCTTTGACTGCCGAACAGCGTTCAAAGTTGGAGGCCGCTCTCGCTGGTCGCACCGGTATCGCGGGCTTCGATGCATGGGCGCAGGAACTCGTGGCTACGGGCTTCTTGCACAACCACGCCCGGATGTGGTTCGCCTCGATCTGGATCTTTACGTTGCGTCTGCCGTGGGAGCTTGGCGCCGCCTTCTTCATCGAGTATCTCCTCGATGGAGACGTCGCGAGCAATACGCTCTCATGGCGCTGGGTGGCCGGGCTGCAGACGCCGGGTAAGACCTACGTCGCCCGGGCGGACAACATCGCGTTCTACACCGACGGGGAGCATGCACCGGAGGCACGCCAGCTCGCCTCGGCTCCGTTTACCATCACGGAGGAACCCTTACCCAAGGTGGCGGCGTGGACTGAAGACGCTTCGCAGGTCGCGTCGCTGAAGAACTTCGATCGAATCGGCCTATGGCTGCACCCCGAAGACCTCATGGTCGAGCAGGGTGAACTAGCCGGATTAAAGATCCAGGCCATCAACGCCTCTTGGCCGACGGGTCTAAGCACCCGTGCCGGATGGTCGGAGAAAGTCTCCAACTGGACGCAGGCAGCCTTGCGAGATGGAGCGTTGCGGGCCGGTCAGCATTTCGGAGCCGAGGTCTCCTCG
>Ga0114971_10003256_pt1 | contig 11028 bp, 9 predicted proteins | sample M_140625_MF_Meta_FD_87320 | JGI IMG/M metagenome (GOLD analysis project Ga0114971, IMG submission 87320) | Freshwater microbial communities from Lake Montjoie, Canada to study carbon cycling - M_140625_MF_MetaG | ecosystem: Environmental > Aquatic > Freshwater > Lake | place: Lake Montjoie... | reverse complement strand
GTTGGTTGTGGCGGGGAAGCGTCAGGTGGAGGCGGAGATTATTGAGCTGCAGCAAACGAGCCAACCGACAGCGCGCACTTCGCTGATCCAAGCCGTGCCCAAGGGGAAGCTTTTCGAGTGGATTCTCGAGAAGGCGACCGAACTTTCGGTGACCGAAATCCAACCGCTACTGAGCGAGCGCACGGTTGTTCATCTGGAAGGCGCGGAGCGTTTTCGCAAACAGGAGAAATGGCAGCGCACCGTGATCGAGGCCTGCAAGCAGTGCGGACAGAATTGGTTGCCGACAGTGCATGCGCCTCTTTCGTTACCAGAAGTGCTGCGCTCGCCACTCAGTGGGGAGGCTCTGATTGCGTCCCTGCATGAGGGCGCTATGCCGTTTCGCAAGGCGCTGAGTGTGCCGTTAGTTGGGGATGTCAGCGTGTTTGTGGGGCCGGAGGGGGATTTTACGGCGGCGGAAATGACGAAAATCGTGGCTTGGGGTGCCCGCCCAGTCAGCTTGGGGGCGATAGTTTTAAGAGTCGAAACGGCGGCCTTGTATTGCCTGAGTATCCTGGCGCACAGCCGCTAAGCTTCTGTAGCGAGCAGATCGCTGAGTGCCTTTGGTCAAATTTAAGGCTGGGAATGAAAACGTATTACGCCGTCTTTTTGTCACCAGTGGGCCTCATTCAATTGCGCGGCTGCGCGGCTGCTCTCACTGGTGTTTTTATGGAAGAGCATCGCCATCTACCCGCGCTTCCCGTTGATTCTGTGGGGGATCGCGCCCCGTTTCGCGAAGCTTGGAGACAAATGGAGGAATATTTCGCGGGTGCGCGCCGTGATTTCTCCCTCGCCATTGAAGCAAAGGGCTCACCGTTTTATGAGCGCGTTTGGCGAGAGTTACGATTGATTCCGTACGGCGCGACGGCAACCTACGCTGAAATTGCACGACGCATTGGTAATCCGCGTGCAATGCGCGCCGTCGGTCTGGCAAACGGACGCAATCCTATTTCCATCGTCGTGCCCTGTCACCGGGTCATCGGTGCAGACGGCACACTGACGGGCTACGGGGGCGGCTTGGAGCGAAAGCGCTATCTCTTGGCTTTGGAAGCGAACGCAATTTTGCCCCCTTCAATTCGCAGGATGAATTAGAAACTTCCTCGGGTTGACAAGATTACCTCTTTCGGAATATACATTCAGTGCCGGAATGTTTTACCGGTTCCCGGTCTTTTTCAGAATTACGCTGAGGCAGGAAGGGAACACTCACGGTTTTTAGCGCAGGAAACGACCACCCCAAGTCGACTAATTCTCGCCCAAAAATGAACCCAAATTATAGTGGTGAAACCACCCTCCCGCCCAAGGTCACGCAGACGGTGTGCTTCGAGGCACCTCAGGATGCCTTAGTGATGGATTCATCCGTTTCCGTCCACAAAGAATACGCTTTGGGTGAGGAGATTGCACGAGGGGGAATGGGACGTATTTATATTGGAATCGATCCCAAGCTCAAGCGGGAGGTGGCTGTGAAAGTGAGCACAGCAGGGCAAAGCGGGGAGGACTCGATGTTCTTCAAAGAGGCCAAAGTACTCGGGAGCTTGGCGCACCCGAACATTGTCCCCATTCACAACTTAGGGGAAGATCGACATGGGCGCCCCTTCTATTCGATGAAGTTGGTCAAGGGGCGAACGCTCCAGTCCGTATTGAAGGGACTCAGCCGCAGAAATGCTCCGAAGACGAAACGTTATTCGCGCGCGGCGTTAATTTCGGTGTTCAAAAAAGTGTGTGATGCAGTGGCATTTGCGCACTCGAGGAGGTATTTGCATCGGGACATTAAGCCGGAAAACGTGATGCTGGGCGAGTACGGCGAGGTGCTTCTAATGGACTGGGGACTGGCGCAAGAAATGGTCGGGCCTGAATCGGTCTCCGAGTGCGCTCCAACGTCGGGAGTGGGGGCGGAACCCTCGCAGAAGGTTTATATTCAGGGCACCCCGACCTATATGTCTCCCGAACAGGCGAATGGAGCTCCGCTAGACGTGCGCTCCGATATCTACGCCCTCGGAGGAGTGCTGTTCTCGTTATTGACCTACCGTTCCCCTGTGGAGGGTAAAAGCGTGAAAGAAATTCTTTCCAAAGTGCGCACTGGAGAGATTTTGCCAATGGATTGGTTGCGCGCAGCCCCTTACCAGCACTTACTGGGGGCGGCTCGCGAAAAAGAAGTTTCCCAAACGCGAGGAGGCGCTTACCGCCGAAGGTTTGGGTTAAGAATGGCGGTCCCGACGGCTTTGAAGGCATTGACGTGCAAGGCGATGGCTTTCAATCGCGAGGATCGTTACCAGAGTGTGGCTGAAATGTTGGAGGACATTGAGGCGTATCAGAACGGTTTTGCGACTGAGGCGGAGCAAGCTGGTCTGTTGCGGCAGATTTTATTGTTAGTGAGGCGGCACCGAGCCGCGGCTGCGTTTGCCGTGCTGTTGTTGATTTGCGCCGCTGTTTTTACGGCTCAACTGGCGGCGAGCGAGCAGCGGGCCAATGAGAGCGCGCTTCTGGCTAAAAAGGAGGCGCAAAGAGCGATGGCCAGCGAGCAGGAGGCCAAGGTGAACACGCAAGAAGCACATAAACAAGCAGGTATCGCTCGGGCGAATGCCTCACGAGTTTTGGAGGAAAAAGAAGCTGCGCGTGTTTTGGAGGCGGGCGCGCAGCTTTCGCTTGCAAGCGTGGCAGAGGATCAGGCGCACGGAATGGAAATGCAAAGTGCTTTGGCGCGCGTTCCAGAAGATCTGCGCGAGCAACCCTGGCGTTACCTCAATCAAAAGCTCAACACCTCTACTAAAGCGTTTGATTCTAGGGGGGTGAGTGTTTGGAGAGATTGCGTGCCGCATCCGCTCAACAAGAATTTATTGGTGACGCTACAATCCAACGGTTGGATTCGTTCACTGGACCTTTCCACAGGGGCCGTGACAGACCTCTTCCGCATTGATCCCGCTGGGCTGAAAAATTGTCTCGCGGTTTCCCAAGACGGCAAACGCGTTGCCGTGCATCGCCAAATCTCGGAACCTTCACCTCCAAGGATTGGCTCCCAAAATTTGGAGGTATTTAACCTCGCTGACGGCCAGACTCAGTGCTCTTTCATGATGCCCGAAGATACAGAGTTGGGCTTTCGCGGACGGCTTGTCTTCAGTCCGGATGGGAACTTGCTACTACTGAGTTCCAACCAGGAAGTTGGCTTTTATATGTTCGACGCCTGGCAAGGAACCTTGCTTTGGAGTGGCACACAAAAGTGCCATGCGATTGCTGGATTTTCTAACAAGGGGAATGACGCCATGATATGTACTGACCGCGAGGGCATCTCTCAGCGAGACTCGTGGACGGGAAAAGTTTTGCGATCTTCGCCTAAGGCAAAACTTGGCGGATGGAAAAACATCAATATTGCCAATCCTTCTTGGGCATCTGTTTTTTTTGTGCGAAATGGCTACTGTTTTAATATGGAAGCGGAAGGGGGGAAGGTCGTGGCCAAATTCCCGCTTCCTGCGGGCGCTTCGTTCATTGGAGAAATTGCCTTTCTCCCGGAACAAAACGTTTTGGGAGTGATCGCCGAACAATCTCCACAGTTCGGAATTCTACAGTTCTGGAACGTCGATACCGGAGATTTATTGCGTACTGTACCAGTCTCAACGGGCACAGACAGTGGACGAACCCCTGACAACGCGCGCTGGGCGATTGTGGCAAATCCGAAAACAGGTCAGTTTGTGGTTACAAGGGGGACCCAAATGAAGGTGTGGAGCTTTCCCTCTGGGCATGGGGAAAAAGTTTTGCCAATAAATTCAGAGACAAAGGGAGACAGCTTCGTTTTTCTCAAAAAGCCAGACTTTGTCGCTGGCGCATTTCGTGTGTCAGGCGAAGTGGGCTGGGGTGTGGGAGTCGGCATCGGGAATACTCACGCGAAGGCAATGCCGTTTTCTTTGACCCATCTCCTTGGCCGCAAAAAAGGCTACGGCCTAGTGGTTACGAGCGACCAAAGTGGAGAATTAATCTGCACGACCACTTACGGAGAGGGCGAGGATGCCAACAAGGAGTTCCTCAGATTATTCCGGATGAACTCAGAAGTTCTAACCGAAATTCCTCTTCCTACAACTAAGCCGCTCGAGGGACATGGGCATCTCAGCCCGAATGGTGAACGCATTTGGACTGGAGACATGATTTTGGCGGTAGATCCCCAGAAGCCCTCGTGGAAATTGGATCGCAGTGGAGTGTTAAACCCCGAGTTCAATGAGAGAATTCCGCGCTGGGTGGGAAACTCTCACGTTGTTGAAATCGTCAGTCTTGAGGGGAGCAAAGAGGCCGGAGTATTAGCTACCGAGCGCTCCCTGTTGCTTTGGAACGCGGAGGATGGCAGTCGCAGTTGTTTCGTTGCGGCGCCGTACGCTAAAGCGCTTTCGGCCTCCCCTGACGGCACTCAGATTGCGGAGGGGGGCAGTGATAAAATGCTGCGGATCCGCGATGGCCGAACTCTAGCTGTGCAACGGGTGCTACGTGTACACGATCAGGCCGTCTGTTCGCTCGCATGGCATCCCACTCTTCCACTGGTTGCCACGGTATCTTCAGAGGATAGGAGCGTGCGGATCTGGGACCTGAATACAGAGACGATGCTGGAGGAGCTTGGCTTTTTCGAGTTCGCCGACAGAGTTTTCTGGAGTATTGACGGCAGCGAGCTTGCGGTGAGAAGCCGAGGTAGCGCTTCGCAAATCGAGATTTTCAGGCCAAAAGCGTGCCAATTGTCACCAAAGTGAGAATCCCAGTGGGGCGCTGCAACTGAAACAATCGTTCTGCTATTTGTATTTGCAATCGTGCAGTTCAAAAATATGAGCTAACACGGTTTTCCACGCATCTATTTCATCGGCTTTTAAACTCACTTTGGCGAAGAGTTGTAACAAATCATTCGCCTCCCCCAACGTCGCCGGCCTGCAAGTGAGTTCATTCACCAGATAATCGATTGTATTCGCCGCGTTGTCGTCACTTGCGAGTAGCGCTTGTTTAATCAAAAGCTCTTTCCCCAATTCCACATTTTGTGGAGAGAAGTCGGTTTTAGAAAGACCCGATAAATAAACTACATTCTTCTCTATTACGCTTTTTTCGAGCAACTCATCGTCGCGTTCCCAGTAGGTGGGATTCAACAATAGTTCACGTGTGTAAGTAACCTTGTCCGGGGGCGCATGGGTAGCAAGATAATCGGCGGCCATTTCGTAACCGTTCTGATTATAGACCACATACCAATCTACTTCTTCGGAGGTTGGGACCAATTCAAGAACATCCAAAAATGCGCGTCGGATTTTGCGGATATTTTTGCGAACCGAGTTGTCATCCGCATGAAGGGGGACGGTGAAAAGCAGCAGGCAGAGCAGGGGGTGTAAGCGTTTCATAGCTCCAAATTACCGAGCCTCAGGGAGAAGTTTTGATCCGCTATGGAGCCACCGCGGCCTTTGGTCTGAGGGGGCGAGTAAGGCGGGTTTCACAGTGCACCTCACTCGGGGAGTATTTTAATCTGAATTTGCCGCGAGAGCAGCCAGCGCACGGCAAACATGTCGGTGGTGGCGCGCAGTGCTCGATTGCCGAAGCCGTACTTGCTCACTCCGGCAACTCTAGGGCGGTGGTGAACTGGTAATTCTGTGATTCGGAAGCCCATTCCCTTAATTAAAGCGGGAATGAAGCGGTGCATTCCGTTGAAGGGGAGCAGTGCTTCCCGACATTCGCGTCGCATCACTTTCAGGGTGCACCCAGTGTCGCGCACGCCATCGCGCGTGAAACGAGAGCGGATTGCGTTGGCGAAACGGGAGGTGAGTCGCTTGGAAAGTGTGTCCTTACGGGAAGCGCGATAGCCGCACACCAGATCAAAGCCTTGTTCCAAACGGGCAAGGAGTTTTGGAATGTCTGCTGGATCATTTTGACGGTCCCCGTCCATCAAAATCAAAACGTCTCCCTGGGCTGCCTGAATGCCGGAATACATCGCTCCACTTTGTCCTGTGTTTTTTGAAAACTTAATCACACGGATGTGAGGCTGAACTGGAATCCGAGAAAGGGTTTGGTCACTGGATTTATCATCAACCAGAACGATCTCATAATGGTGCCCGCTGAGAGCTTTCGCTATCTCTTCGCAAAGCGGGGCGACATTGTCCTCTTCGTTAAATAATGGAATGACTACGGAAAGCATTGAAACAGAAACAAAAATTAGAGGAGAAGAGAAAATGAAACTGGGGATATTAAAGCCACTTCTTTCTTTTGAAATAAAACATCTGAACTAGGGCGATCGTCAGCATAAGAAGCAAGCAACCGGCATAGCCCAAAGGATGATGAAGCTCTGGCATGTTCCAAGGCATTGCTTTGTCACCCTCAGTGGACTGAAAGTTCATACCCCAAATGCCCGCTAGAAATGTCAGTGGTATGAAAATTGAAGAAATCACGGTCAATACCCGCATGATTTCATTGGTTCGCATACCGACGGCCGAGAGATACATATCCATGTTTGCTGTGGCCACGTCACGGTAACTTTCAATTAAATCCATGATTTGGACGGTATGATCGTAGCAATCCCGCAGATAAATCTTTGTCTCGCGACGCACAATTCCACTTTCATCATGCAACAAAGCGCTGATCACCTCACGTTCAGGCCAAACAAAGCGGCGCAGATGAGCCAGCAAGCGCTTGCAGTCGTGCAGTTGGTGGACTTGTGAAATAGATGGATTACTCACCACGTGATCGTCTAGTTCATCGAGTGCTTCGCCCAACCTTTCCAAAAGTGGAAACTTGTGATCCACAATGGCGTCCATCAGCGCGTAGGCTAAATAGTCGGCACCCTGTTTGCGAATGAGCCCGCGGGCGGTGCGAAGCCGGTGGTGAACCAATTGAAAAGTGTCCGTGGAGGGGTCTTCCTCGATACTCAGGAGAAAGCCTTGACCGAGAAAAATGGAGACCTGCTCACGGGAAACCGCTCCATCTTCCTCCCCAGACATCATCTGGGAAACAATGAAGAGGTGATTTTCGTAAGGTTCCACCTTGGGGCGTTGACCGAGGTTAAGGACGTCTTCCAATGCGAGGGGGTGCAGATCAAACAGCTTTCCTAAATCCTGAAGAAGACCGAGGTCGGTGAGCCCATCCAACTCCACCCAGAGCACGGATCCATCAGTGGGAATGGGCGGCAACATGGACACGGAGGTCACCTCCTGCTCCTCCAGCGTTTCTGGGCTGTAGTGAGTGAAACGCATCCGTGGAGGGGCTTTGGATACGTCTTCAGGCACCGAAAGAGTTGCGGGCGCGGTGCCTGGGATGGAAAAACGAGTGCGAAACATGGGGAGGCGAAAGTGGGGAAAAACCGAGTCAGTTACCGCTCATGGGCACACGTCCGCTCAGGGCTCGGCTAAGCGTGAGTTCGTCGGCGTATTCGAGACCCGAGCCGGCTGGAAGCCCTTGAGCCAGACGCGTAATTTTAACGGGATATTCGTGCAGTAAGTGTGCCAAATAATGGGCCGTGGCTTCCCCTTCCACATCAACCCCCAAAGCCAAGACGATCTCGGTGGGCATCTGAATTTTCAACCGGTCGAGCAATGAGGGGATTCGCAACGCCTCTGGCCCAACGTGGTCCAGTGGCGAAATCTTACCTCCCAAGGCATGGTACAGACCGTGAAAAGCACCAGATCGTTCCATCGGCAGAACGTCGGTTGGTTGTTCCACCACACACAAAAGATGCGGATCCCTGCTCGGATCGGTGCACATGTGGCAGGGATCGGAGTCTGTGAAAAAGCCGCATTGCGAACACGAGTGCACAGACGCTTTAACTTCTTGGATAGCGTGGCCAAGTGATTCAGGATGGGCATCTGGAGATTGAATCATCCACAGGGCGATGCGTTCGGCGCTGCGTGCCCCAATGCCCGGCAATCGCTTGAGTTCAGCAATAAGCCTCTGGAGCGGAACTGGGTACTGTGCGCGTTTCATCTCTGCCCGACGGCATCATCCGTGCGGTTGGGAATTGGAGCGCGCGCTTCGTTTTCAGCAATGCGTTGAAGCAGCAACTCGAGCGCCTCGTCGGAGCGATCCTGCGGGCGAGCGGCGAGCAGCAAAGTCCTCGCAGCGTCCCAATGGCGTGCCCGGAACTGCGCCACGCCTTTTCGGTACTGCGCGAGGCGGGCCATGGTGGCGGCGTCCAGTGTGTTTTGGAGTGCGACAAGTTCGAAAACGTCTTCCGGCGGATGGGGCGGCAGGTGGCGTTGGAGCAGGTCGATGGGCCGCCGCTCCACGGAGTGGCCGCCGAGCAAGCCGGTTCTGGCGCTGATCAAAATGCGTGAGCCGTAAAGTGTGTTTGCAAGGGCGAGCTTCTGCGCCCAATCGGCTGCCTCCCCCAGACCGGTGATGCTTTGGCCGTCTTTCGTCAGGGTGGTCAAAAGGATTTCTCCAGTGCTAACCCCGATGCGCAGGTCCAACTCATGACCAAACTTAACTTCGCATTCATGGCTGAGGCTCGCGAGACGTTGCCGGATGGCCGCAGCCGCTTGGAGGGCGGCTTCTGGGTGTTCTTCGGCGCCCAGCAGTGGGCAGAATACGGCACGAAAAGCCTCGCCATCGGAGCGAACGGGAACGCCTTGGTAGGCTTGAGTTGTTTCCGTGCAGAGTGTCAGGAGGCGATTAAGGAATGAGGCGCATGGCGCGGGTTGCAAGCTTTCTGCCAGTTGCGCGTGATTGACAATCGCGCAGTGCAGAACGGTCGCGTTCACGCGAATAGGCGCCAGGTCCGGGCGTGCGATATCAGGCTCAAGGACGGCGGTTGGGGACCCAACGTAAAGTGGAGCATGTTGAGGCGGCTTCTGGCTCTCGCTCGACTTGTTGAAGTGGGCATCTAAATTCGCTTGTAGCTGAAGCAATCCACCCCACTGGCGCAAGCATTCTGGAACGCCCCACGCTAGGAGGAGGCAAAGTGCGGGCGGCGTTGGGTGAAAGGTGCGGCCATAACGCGCACTCAGAAACGTGGCGAGAATTACTTGCGCCATTGCGCCGCATAAAACAGCCCCTCTCCAGATACGGGATTCCACCGTCAGCTCAACCCAGGCCATGCCCCACGCCAAGGGCAACAAAAGAAGGACGTCCGAGTTACGCCCACTCAAACCTAGGGCATCTAAATTCGCTGGCAAAGCAACCGACAGTAGTCCGAGGCTGCACAGCGTCTGGACAAGGGTGACCGCGCTCAGTCCGATTAAAAGGCTGAGATAAACAGAACGCGGATTCCATTCTGGTAGGCGCGGCAACTCCACACCGTTCTGATAAGCAGGACTCACGCCATTTCGTATGGTGATTGGCAATGCTCAGCATTCTCAGGCAGCATTCCCGTCTATGATGCACGTCGTCTTGGTTGAACCGGAGATTCCCCCCAACACGGGCAACATTGGCAGGCTGTGTCTGGCCACCGGAAGTGTGCTGCATTTGATCGAACCTCTCGGGTTCTCGCTAGACGACCGGCTACTGAAGCGAGCTGGGCTCGATTATTGGGCGCTGGTGGAGGTGCGTCAGTGGCCAAGCTGGGAGGCTTTCCTAGCGGCTCAACCCCAAGGCAAACGCTTCTGGTTTGCGACGACCAAGACCGAACGTGCCTATTGGGATGTTAAATTTGAGGACGGCGACTACCTCGTTTTCGGCAGGGAAACAAGGGGTCTTCCTAACGCTCTTTTGGACGCGCAACCGGAGCGCTGCATCACGATCCCGATGGCCGTTGAGACGCGAAGCTTGAACTTGGCCACCTCTGTAGGGATCGTGCTTTATGAGGCGGTTCGGCAGGTCCGCCGTGTTTGAACGCATTGCAGGCTCTGGTACTCGCGCTTTTGGCTGGCGAAATCGACGGTCTGCAGGGATAGGGTAGGTGTGCAAAAATCTACATTCGTGAAACCGCTTCTTTGCCTTGCGCTCAGTGTATCCGCCGCGAGCCTGTGGCCCTGTCCGGCGCGAGCCCAGGAAAAAGCTGCCACACACGAGGCTCCGTCTTCCTCCAGTCCAGCGCAGATCCTGTTTGATGGCAAAACACTGGGGGACTGGAAGCGCACGGATTTCGGAGGAGGCGGCGAGGCTTACGTGGAAAACGGCGTGCTCATGGTAGATTCGGGAGAAGAACTCAGCGGCTTCCACTGGACCAAGTCGGTTCCAAAAGAAAACTACGAGTTCGAATTGGAGGCACAGCGCCGCTCGGGTCTGGACTTCTTTTGCGGAGTCACTTTTCCCGTGGGGGAGAACCATCTCTCTTTAATTCTTGGGGGTTGGGGCGGAGCCACAGTAGGCATTTCTTCCATTAACGGGCGGGATGCCTCGATGAACGAGACCACTTTAACCCGTACGTTTACCGACTTTCGCTGGTACAAAATTCGCATTCGGGTCGAACCTACTCGCGTACAAGCGTGGCTCGACGAAGAGCGAATCGCGGACGTGGATACAAAGGGCAAGACGCTGGGGTTGCGCGCCGGTGAGATCGAATTGTCTCGGCCACTGGGGGTGGCAACCTTCCGCACCGGAGCGGCTTTTCGAGGTCTGGTGTTGCGTGGTTTGCCTGTAAGGAAAGGAAGCCAATAATTTATGGCTCGCGAATATGTCATCCGTCGTCCAGTGGTCGAAATGCCGCGCATTAATTTTGCGCAGGAATTGAATACACAACAGCTTGCGGCGGTGACTTCTCCGCCGGGGCCTACGCTGGTTCTTGCTGGAGCGGGCTCAGGCAAGACGCGAACACTCACATTTCGAGTCGCTTATCTCTTGGAAAACGGAGTGGATCCCTCGCAGATTTTGCTCCTGACCTTCACGAACAAAGCTTCTCGGGAAATGCTCGAAAGGGTGGCTGCATTAGTTCCGCATGACTTGAGCGAACTTTGGGGCGGAACCTTCCATTCGTTAGGGAATCGCATTTTGCGACGGCATCCAAGTGAGGCCGGTTATGTGGAAGGGTTTACCGTCATGGACCGCGAGGACGCTGACGAACTGTTGCAGGGAGTCCTTTTGGCCTTGCAAGGTGGGAAGGTGTCGGAGTTGCCCATG
>Ga0114971_10003255_pt1 | contig 11029 bp, 10 predicted proteins | sample M_140625_MF_Meta_FD_87320 | JGI IMG/M metagenome (GOLD analysis project Ga0114971, IMG submission 87320) | Freshwater microbial communities from Lake Montjoie, Canada to study carbon cycling - M_140625_MF_MetaG | ecosystem: Environmental > Aquatic > Freshwater > Lake | place: Lake Montjoie... | reverse complement strand
GGCGTCCCCAACCGGAGACAGCCGTCGTCGCGGCCGGGCCTTTGGGGGACGCATGCTCGGATCACGCAATTTCGATGCGCCGGCGGCTACCGGCGCGGTCCGGCTTGGCGTCTGGTTGCTGCTCGGTCTGCTCGTGCTGTTGGTCCTGGCGACCGGCCCGGTGCTGACCAGTGACGGGCCCACGCATGTCGCCATGGCGCAGGTGCTGTTGCGTGCCGGCGACCCGGCTTGGCCGATGCTCAATCGGGTCTATGAGCTGAACCCCGGCATCTCGCCCAATGCGCTGGCGCATCACCTGCTGGCTGGCTTGCTGCGGGTCATGTCGCCCGCGGCGGCGGAGGCGGTGGTGCAGGTGCTCTGCCTGATTAGCCTGCCACTTGCCGGCCTGACGTTACTGCAACGTTTGGCCCCGGCGGCGGGCTGGCTCGCCCTGTTTCTCATCCCGGTTGCCTTGCAGCGGCTGTTCTTCGCGGGGCTTTACAACTACTGCCTATCGGCCGCCGGCGCACTGCTCTGCCTCGCAGCCTTCCTGCGCCTACGTGAGAGGCTCTCAGTCCAGCGGGTCGCGGCGCTGGCGGCGGCGCTGCTCCTCACGCTTGCCTGCCAGGCCTTTGGCTGGCTGGCGGCGGGGCTGGCGATCGGCATTCTGCTGCTGGCCGATCCGCGCGGCGGCTGGCGCCTGCGTGGCGCCACCGCAGTCGCTGCCCTGCCGGGACTGCTGCTTTTTCTCAGCTTTGCCATGAACCCCGGCCCGGATCGGCTGATCGATTATGGCGACCCGTTCGCCCAGCGGCTGCTTGCCTTGCTGCGAGCGGATTTCCTCGCACCCATCGGCCGGCCGATGGCGCTGCTCGGCGGCGTCTGCCAAGCGATGCTCGCGGTGCTGTACGCGCTTGGTCTCTGGCGCTGGCGCCAGGGTGACCGGCCGCTCGACCCGACCCTTGCACGGGGGCTGTGCCTGCTGCCGCCCGCCTTCCTGCTGCTTGCGCTGGCGATCCCCGACCGCGCCGGCGGTGCCTGGACCCACAGCCTCCGCGCCCAGCCCTTTCCCATGATCGCGTTGTTGCTGGCGGTGGCCGTGCTGCCTATCGCGCCGGCGCTGCGCCGCGCGGCGACCGGGCTTGCCGCGCTCACCGGGCTGCTCGCCATCGCCACCGCCGCCTGGGTCGAAGCGGTCGCGGTGCCGCCGGCCGTGCAACCCATTGCCGTTCTCGATCGCCGGCTTGCCCCGCATTGCACCGTCGCACCGGCCTTTGGTCACTACAAGCTCGATGCCGGGAATACCGCCCGGCTGTTTCACCACCCGATGTTCCACGCCGCCGCCCGGTTGCAGCTCCGCGAGGACCGGCCGGTGCTGTTCAGCTACCTCGCCCGGCTGCAGGTCTACCCGGTCCGCTTCCGCCCGACCGCCGATCCCCAGCGCCTGCTCTATGGCTGGGCGGAGGGCCAGCGCGACACCCGCATCGACCGGCTTGACCTCGAAGGCTATCGCCGCGCCAGCGGCGTCCCGGTCGATGTCGTCCTGCTCTGGGGCTTCGCCGCCGACGATGCCCGCGGTGCCGGGCTGCGCAAGGGTCTGCTGGCCGCCGGCTATGCCCCTCGGCCCGCCGCGCCCGGTGCGCCTGAGCCCTGGCTCCGCCCAGGCGCCGAGGCCTGCCTCGCGCCCTGAGCGCTCCTCGGATCAGCCTGGCCCAGGTCCCGACAGACCGGATCTTGCTCTAGAAGATATAAAGAAAATATTATGGCCAGAGCAGCTTATCACCGTTCTGATGGATCACGGCATGATCCATCAGAACGGAGGCTGCCCTAGAGCGGGATGCGTTGAGGCGGAATCGCCGAAGGCGCTGAATCCCGCGACCAAACAAAGCTTAGAGCAGGATGCGCGAACGCAGGTGAACGCAGCATGCTTTAACGCGCCCCAGACGCCTCGCGGACCGACAGCGCCGCGATCTGGCCCTGCATCGCGGTCAGCAGGGCGCCGATGGAGTTGCCGCTGCGTTGAATCACCGCCGAATACTCGCTCCGCTGCGTCAGCCGGAGCGAGGTGCCCTCAGCGATCAGATCGACGATCTTCGGCTGGCCGCCCACATCAGCCACCCGCCAATCCAGCGAATAGGGGGCCGAGTTCGGCCGCTCGATCACCGTGTTCACCAGCACGTCGTCCTCGGTCCGCTGCTGCAGCCGGCCAACCGAAAAACGCACCCCCTGATAGTCCCCGAAGCGTGCTGAGAGGTTGCGCGTCAGCGTCTCATCGAACAGCCGCAGGTATTCGGCCTGTTCGGCCGGCGTCGCCTGCCGCCACCAACGCCCGAGGATGAAGCGGCCGACGCCCTCCGTATCCACCGCCTGCCGCAGCACCGCCGCCACCCGATTGCGCCGGGTGGCGACATCGCTGCGCGTGTCGTTGATGGCCGCCACCAGCTGCCCGCCGGTCGCTTCGATGAAGGCGGCGGCACGGGCGGGGTCGGTCGCCGCGCGGGCGGGCGCGGCGAGCAGTCCGGCGGCAAGGGCACCAAGCAGCGGGCGGCGGGCAAGCAACATCATGCAATCTCTCCGGGCCGCCTGGGGCGGCGAAGCCTTTTCCCCCACCGCGCCGCTGGATTCAACCTCCGCCGTCATGGATTGGTGCCCGGCGCGCCGCCGCCGACGCCGAAGCCGGTGCTCATCGCGCGCGCCGTCGCCGCGCCGGTCGGCTGATTGGCGATCTCTACCAGGCGGCGCTGCTGATAGGCGCTGCGGATGACGGCGTAGGGGTCGATCGACGTCTTCTGCACCCCATCCAGCGCATCGAGCAGGCTTTCGCGCGTATCGACCACCACCATGCCTGAGCGGGTGCTGGTCGCCGCCACCACCGCCAACCCCTGGCCGAACCAGAGGAAGGGGTCGTTGGCGATGCCCAGACCGAAGCCGGCGAGATCGCGCGGATTGCTCGGCCCGAGGACGGGGAGGAACAGATAAGGGCCGCTACCCATCCCCCAGACCGCCAGCGTCTGGCCCCAATCCTCGGTATGCGCGGGGATGCCGAAACGCTTGCCCGCCACGTCGAAGAAACCGCCGAGCCCGGCGGTGGTGTTGATCATGAAGCGGCTGGCGGTATCGCCGGCGCGCTTCCATTCGCCCTGCATCAGGTCGTTGGTCAGGATGATAGGGGTACGCAGATTGGCCAGGAAATTGGACACTGATTCGCGCGCCAATTGCGGCACCACCTCGCGGTAGGCGACGGCGACCGGGCGCAACACCGTCCGGTCGATGGCGTTGTGCACACCAAACATCGCGCGGTTGAAGGGCTCGGCCGGGTCGTTGTTCTCCTTGAACTCGGCCAGGGCTTCCGGATCGCTGGCCGGCGGCCGCGTGGCGCAGGCCGGCAGCAGTGCGACCAGGCCGAGCGCGACCAGCAACGCGGCGAAGCGATGCGGCGCAACGAGGGCCCGAAACTTCGGCAACGACATGGTTCCCCCACGGGCAGTCCCTGGCTTCATGGCGGTACCGCCCCGCGCCTGTCCAGAGGCAAGCCGGGCTGCATTCGCTGCTTGCCGCGCCGGCCCGGACACGGCACATGGCGCGTCATGCACGACCTCTCCTCCACCGGTGCCGCCGGCACCCTGCAACGCTGGCTGACCGGGCCCCGCTTCGACGCGCTGCCCAATTTGACCGAGCTGGCGCCGCCGGCGCTGTCTTTCGAATTTTTCCCGCCGAAGACCGAGAAGCTGGAAGTCCAGCTGTGGGACTGCATCGGCCGGCTGGCGCCGCTGCAACCGCGCTTCGTCTCCGTCACCTATGGCGCGGGCGGCACCACCCAGGCCCGCACCCATGCCACCGTCGCGCGGCTGGCCAAGGAGACCCCGCTGGTCCCGGCGGCGCATCTCACCTGTGTCGGCGCCACGCGTGGGGAGGTCGATGACGTCGCCCGGGCCTATTGGGATGCCGGGGTAAGACATATCGTCGCCCTGCGCGGCGACCCGCCGGCCGGCGTCAGCACCTATACCCCGCATCCCGGCGGCTATGCCTATGCTGCCGATCTGGTGGACGGGTTGCGCCGTATCGCCCCCTTTGAGATCAGCGTTGGCGCCTATCCGGAAACCCACCCGACGGCGCTGTCGGCGGCGGCCGACCTCGATAACCTCAAGCGCAAGATCGACGCCGGGGCGAGCCGGGCGATCACCCAGTATTTTTTCGATACCGCCACCTATCTGCGCTTTCTGGAACGCTGCCACGCCGCCGGGATCACCGTGCCCATCGTCCCCGGCATCATGCCGGTCTCCAACTTCACGCAGATGGCCAAATTTTCCGCCATGTGCGGCGCCAGCGTGCCCGGCTGGATGGCCCGGCTGTTCGAGGGACTGGAAGAGGATGTTGAGACCCGGCGCATGGTCGCGGTCGTGGTCGCCGCCGAACAGGTGCGGCTGCTGCAGGCCAATGGCGTGGATGAGTTCCACTTCTACACGCTGAACCGGCCCGACCTGGTCTATGCCATCGCCCATCTGCTGGGCGCGCGCCCAGCGGCCTGACGGGCGGAATTGAGGCGCCTCAAGCCGCCTCAATTCGCCTCCATCGGGGGGAAGACATGGGTACAAGCCACTGGAATCTCCCGCAATTCCGGTGCCCCGATTTGAGATATTGAGACCTTGAGGTCCCCCCGCCGCGGTCATGGCGGGGCGTCGCGCCGCCACCAGGGGCGCCCCAGGACGTGCCGCTCCAACGCCAGCAGGCGCCGCAGCTTGCCGATCGGCGCCGTCCAGGGCTCCGCCATCCTCGGAGTGATCATCCCACGCATCCAGTTTCGGACATAAGTCACATTTTCGGGCCGGTACCTATAGACTGGCAGCACCGGCATGGCGGTCAGCGCGCCCAGGCGTTCCGCGCCATCCGCCGCGACTTCCCCCAACCCCCGCATGGCCCGGCGCGCGACGCGGCAGATCCGGTATTCCATGCGGTGCAGGACCAGCGGCGCCCCCGGCGCGCGACAGGCCGCGAGCAGGCGCAGCCACAAGCCCTGCCGCGCCCAGCGGTGGAATTGGCGGGAGATGATGTCGGGCCTGCCGCAGGCTTCTGGCGCCAACCGCCAGGGCAGGCCGCGTACCGCGACCATGAAAATCGCGTTCACCCGCGCGCGGGGATCGGCGACGCGTCGGCCAGCCATCCGGACGATGTCGAGCTGCGTGGCAACCAGGGCCCATTCCGCCTCGGTCAGCGGGGCCCAGGGGCGGGGCGGGGTGAAGCGGGCCTGGCTATTGGCGCGAAGGTCTTGGATGGGAATGCTGCGGATCATCGGCGGGCTCCCCCAGGGAATTTTCCAGAGTAGCAGAAAAAATTCCTATATTCAAGTCGGAGCCCGGGCGCGCTGGGCATGTTCCGGTTACCGAAACGTTGGATTTCCCAATGTCATTATAGTACGATTTCGCTATGATAGGCGGTTCGTAAGGAGTGACCTCCGATGTCCGATCTGGCAATCGCCAAAGCCTTCTTCGAGGCCTGCGAGGGCGGCGGCGGTTGGGCGCGCTGCGCGCCCTACTGCACCCCTGATGCCGGCTTCACAGCCCAGGCCGCCGCCCTGGCCGAACTCCGCACCCTGGCGCAATACGCCGATTGGATGCAGGGCCTGCTCGGCGTGCTGACCGATGGGCGCTACGACCTGCACGCCTTCGCCGAGGATACAGCGCGCGGCCAGGTGATGGCCTGCGCCACCTTCACCGGCACGCATCTGGCCGGCGGCCCGGTGCCGCCCACCGGCCGGACCACGCGCACGCACTATGTCTACGTGATGCGGTTCCGCGACGGGCGGATCATGCACATGACGAAGATCTGGAATGACGGCCACGCGCTGAAGGAGCTGGGTTGGGCGTGAGGTTTTCGGCCGCTCAATCGCCGGGCGGACCCCTCCCGGTTTCCGGGGCTGCGCGGCACCAACCCGAGTCTCGCGCCGTTGATATCCCGCAACCGCACCGCCCGGGGTCTCCCGGAGACTTCCGGATGACAGACCAATCTCCGTCCAGACGATTCCGTCTGAACAGATCCCTTGCTCTCGTCTACTTCTTCGGCTTCTCGCTGTAGGCGCCCGACGCGGCGCGCACTTCGGCCGCGGTGCGGGCCTTGGCCAGCTTGGCGAAATGCGCCTGCTCGGCCTCCAGCATCGCCTCGGCATTGGTCAGCACCTGTTGCGCGCGATCGGCGGGGAATTTCACCGCGCCGTTCTCATCCATGTGGATCAGCTCGCCTGGCGCCACATCCATGCCGCCGACCGAGACCGGCACCTGCACCGCCTGCACCGCCATCTCCCCGTGCCCGGCGGTGACGCCGCCCAGCAGCAGTTGGAAGTCCTTGCGCCGGATCGCGTCGATATCGCGGGAGGGACCGTTCGAGAGCATGCCGATGCAGCCCACCGCCATCATGGAGGTGACCATCACCTCGCCCGCCAAGCCGGCCTTGGCCATCAGCTCCGGCGGCCATTTCTGCTGGATCACCAGGATGGTCGGCTTGGGCGCGGCATCGAGCGCGTCGATCACGTCCATGAAGGAGAGCCGGCCGGAGAAATTCGGGTCGGGCAGGCCATAAACGCAGGTGACCGCGTAGCCGATCGACGGCCCCCTGTCCGGATAGAGGCAGCGGATCGAGGTATCCGTGTACCAATTCTCGGTCCAGGGATTGTAGAGCCCGAGGCAGAGCGGGTTCTTCGGATAGGTGGCGACCACATTGGTGATGGTCGGCGTGTCGATCTTGCGCAGCCGCGCCAGCACATCGTCGGATTTGGGCGCCTTGGCCATGGCGTTCTCTCCCTGGGGTAGGCCGCCACTATCGGCATAGTGGTGGCGGCTGTCGAGCCGTCACTCCACCGTGATGCCGGCGGCCTCGATCAGGGCGGCGGCGCTGGCGCGATAGGCGGCGATGTCGGCACCGAGCTGCGTGGGCGGGCTGCCGACCGGCTCCATGCCGAGCTCGGCGAGGCGGGCGCGCACTTCCGGGTCGGCCAGCGCGGCGGCGGTCGCGGCGTGCAACCGGGCGATGCGTTCGGGCGGGGTGCCGCGGGGGACCCAGAAATTCAGGTCCTCGTACCGCTGGAAGCCGGGGAAGCCCTGCTCGGCGACGGTGGGCACGCCGGGCAGCAGCGGCATCCGCGCGGTGGAGGAGACGCCGAGCGCGCGCAGCGCGCCGGACTGCACCAGGGGCACCGCCTGGGGCAGGGTGGAAAAGCCGAAATCGGTATCGCCGCCCATCACCCCGGCGATGGATTGGCTACCGCCGCGATAGGAGACATGCGTGGCTGTCGCGCCGGCGCGGGCCAGCAGCAGAACGCCGGATTGGTGCGGCCCGCCGGCCTGGCCGGAGGAGAAATAGCTGAGCGCGCCGGGCTTGGCGCGCGCGAGGTCGAGCAGCCCGGCGAGGTCGCGCGCCGGGTGATCGGCGCGCACCACCAGCAGCAGCGGCGCCCGGGTGACGCCCGTGACGGGGTCGAAGGCGGTCAGCGGGTCGAGCGGCAGGCCGCGCATGGTCAGCGCATTGGTGGCTATGCCGAGCCCGTCGGCGAGCATGGTGTAGCCATCCGGCGCGGCGCGGGCGGCTTCCAGCTCCCCGATCGTGCCGGTGGCGCCGCCGCGATTCTCCAGCACCAGCGGCTGCCCGAGGAAGCGCCCCATCGGTCCTGCGACAAGGCGGGTCGGGGTATCGACGCCGCCGCCGGCCGGCCAGGCGACGACGACGCGGATCGGCCGGGTTGGCCAGGGCGCCGGTTGCGCCTGGGCGAGGGCGGGGATGCCGAGGCCGAGGCCAAGGAGGGCGCGGCGTCTCACTCCGCCTTCACCCCCTGGTCGCGGATCAGCCGGCCCATGCTCTCGCGTTGCGCGGCGAAGAAGGCGCGGAATTCGGCGGTCGGGCCGCCGACCGGCAGCATGCCGAGCTCGCCCATGCGTTGGATGGCGTTGGCATCGCGCATGCCGGCGGCGGCGGCCTCCTGCCAGCGGGCGATGATCGGCGCCGGCGTGCCCGTCGGGACATAGAGGCCGAGCCAGTCATACATGTCGAAGCCCGGGAAGCCCTGTTCGGCGACGGTCGGCACCTCCGGCAATGAGGCAATTCGCTGCCCGGTGCTGACGGCAAGGCCGCGCAGCCGGCCTTCCTTCACCAGCGGCGCCGATTGCGGCAGGGTCGAGAAGACGAAGCGGCAATCCCCGGCGAGCAGCCCGGCGATGGAGGCGGCGCCGCCACGATAGGAGACGTGGTTGCCGCTGGCCTTGGCGAGGCTGAGCATCAGCACCGGTGCCAGATGCGTCGCCGTCCCGGTGCCCGAGGAGCCCCAGGCGACCTGTTCCGGCTTGGCGCGCATCTCCGCCAGCAGATCGGCCAGCGACTTCGCCGGGTCGTCGGCGCGCACCACCAGCAGGAGCGGTGAGCGGGCGAGCAGGCTGACCGGCGTCAACGCGCTGGCGAAGTCATAGGGCAGGCCGGGGATCAGCAGGTGGTTCCAGGCGCCGGCGGCGGTATCGGCCAGCGCGGTGTAGCCATCCGGCGCGGCCTGCGCGACGACGCCAGCGCCGACCGAGCCCGACGCGCCGGCGCGGTTTTCCAGTACCACCGGCTGGCCCAGGGCGCGCTGCATGGCCGGGGCGGCGAGGCGGACGGGGATATCGGCGCCGCCGCCGGGCGGCCAGGAAATCACGATGCGGACCGGGCGGCTGGGCCAGGCCTCCTGCGCCCGGGCGGCGAGCGGCAGGGCAAGCGGGGCGACGAGCAGGGCGCGGCGGCCGGGCAGGCGGGGCATGGCGATTCCTCCGCGGTCAGGATACCGCAAGCCGGTGTTCGGTGCGAAGATCGCATCAGCCGGCCGGTTGCCGATCCGGCCGCGCGTGGTAACGTCCGGAAAAATCGAGGAATGCCGGCCGCGCCCCCTGAACTGAGAGGAGCCTGCCGTGACCGCACGCCTGACCCGCCGCAGCCTGGTTGCCCTGCCTGCCGGGCTTATCGCCGCCCCGCGTCTGGCCGGTGCGCAGGATGCGAAGGTGCTGAAATTCGTTCCCCAGATCGACCTCTCCTTCCTCGATCCGCATGGCACCACCGCCTATGTCACGCGCGGCCACGGGCACATGATCTTCGACACGCTCTATGGCCAGGACAGCCGCTTCCAGGCCTCGCCGCAGATGGTCGAGGGGCATGTGGTGGACCAGGACGGCAAGCGCTGGACGCTGAAGCTCCGCGATGGCCTCACCTGGCATGATGGGGAGAAGGTGACGGCGCGGGACTGCGTCGCCTCCATCCGCCGCTGGGCGAAGCGCGATGCGCTGGGCGGCGCGCTGATGGCCGCGACGGATGAGCTGGTGGCGGCCGATGACCGCACCATCGTCTTCCGCCTGAACCGGCCCTTCCCGCTGCTGCCGGATGCGCTGGGCAAGGTCACCTCCCCCATGCCGGCGATGATGCCGGAGCGGCTGGCCAATACCGATCCCTTCAAGCAGATCCCGGAGATGATCGGCTCCGGCCCGTTCAAATGGGTGGCGAGCGAGCGCGTCGCCGGCGCCCGCGCCGTCTACGTTCGCAACGAGAAATACGTGCCCCGCGCCGATGGCCCGCGGGAGTGGAATGCCGGCCCGAAGCGCGTCTTCCTCGACCGCGTGGAATGGACGACGATCACCGACAGCGCCACCAAGGCCGCCGCCCTGCAACGCGGCGAACAGGAATGGTGGGAAAACCCGACGCCCGACCTGCTGCCGCTGCTGAAGCGTGACCGCCGCATCCGCATCGAGGTGACCAACCCGACCAACAGCGTGAACATGATGCGGCTGAACCACTTGCAGCCGCCTTTCGACAAGCCGGCGGGGCGGCAGGCCCTGCTGTATGCGCTGGACCAGGCGGGGATGATGCAAAGCTATGTCGGCGACGACCCCGCCATGTACCACGTGCCCCACGGCGTCTTCTGCCCGAAAACCCCGATGGCGAGCGATGAGGGGCTGGCCCCGCTGCAAGGCCCGCGCGACTACGCCCGCGCCCGCACCCTGCTGCAACAGGCCGGCTATGGCGGGGAGAAGATCGCCATGCTGATCGCCACCGACTACGCCCAGTTCAAGGCGTTCGGAGAAGTTGCGGCGGATGGCATGAGGAAGGCCGGGCTGAACGTGGACTACATCGCCACCGACTGGGGCACCATGCTGCAACGGCGCAACAACAAGGGGCCCATCGACCAGGGCGGCTGGCACTGCTTCATCACGGGCTGGGAGGGGTCGGACCACATGGACCCGTCCAACCACTACGCCATCCGCGGCAATGGCGACCAGCCTTCCGCCTGGCCGGGCTGGTGCGTGAGCCCCCGCCTGGAAGCGCTGCGGGATGCCTGGTTCGCCGCCCCCGATCAGGCCAGCCAGCAGCGCATCTGCCGGGAGATGCAGGCGCAATGCATGGTCGATGTGCCAAGCATTCCGCTGGGCCAATACGTCCAGCCCATGGCGTACCGGAGCAATATCACCGGCGTGAAGGCGGGCTTCCCCACCTTCTGGGGCGTGCAGAAAAGCTGAAGGGGCTTCCCGCCGGCCCTGGCGGGGAATAATATATCAGTCAGTGCCATGGGCGAGGGACAACGCAAGATGCAGCTGAACGCCGAACAGATCCGGCAATTCGAGGAAGAGGGCTGGCTCTTCCTGCCGGACACCTTCACCCCGGACGAGATCGCCGTGCTGCGCGCCGAGGCGGTGGGGATCTACGACACCGACCGCCCGGAAATCTGGCGGGAGAAATCCGGCGCCCCGCGCACCGCCTTCGCCGCGCACCTGTACAACGAAGCCTTCGCCCTGCTGGGCCGCCACCCCCGCATGATTGCGCCGGTCGAGCAGCTGTTCGGCGAGAAGCTGTACATGCACCAGTACAAGATCAACGCGAAGGCGGCCTTCACCGGCGATGTCTGGCAATGGCACCAGGACTACGGCACCTGGCGGCGCGATGACGGCATGCCGGAGCCGCGCGCCATGAACATCGCCGTCTTCCTGGATGAGGTGATGCCGATCAACGGCCCGCTGATGCTGATCCCCCGCAGCCAGAAACACGGCAACCT
>Ga0114971_10003250_pt1 | contig 11037 bp, 9 predicted proteins | sample M_140625_MF_Meta_FD_87320 | JGI IMG/M metagenome (GOLD analysis project Ga0114971, IMG submission 87320) | Freshwater microbial communities from Lake Montjoie, Canada to study carbon cycling - M_140625_MF_MetaG | ecosystem: Environmental > Aquatic > Freshwater > Lake | place: Lake Montjoie... | reverse complement strand
CGTGAAGAAATTTATGTGGGTACTGATGATCAAATATTGCAGCATTTCAAGCACATGGAAAAACCATATCCTCTGACTTGGAATCCGCATTTCACTTGCAATCAACCCAGTATTGAGAGAACTCTTCGTAATGCCAATGCCAGTTTGCCAAATATACATATCTCTTTAGGGGCGGAATTCATAAAATTTGAGGAATCAATTGATCATTTAAGTTTGCACATAAAAGACAGTAATAATCAATCAACAGAGTGTAAAGCAAAGTATTTAATTGGTTGTGATGGTGCGTCAAGTCCTGTAAGACGTCAAATGGGTATCGAAATGGAAAATTTCGATTACGATGAACATTGGATAGTTGTGGATATGAAAGTAAAAGAAGAGTTTCTCAGTACATTGCCCAATGTGAATGTTCAATATTGCAAGCCTCAAAGGCCCAGTACCATGATTTGCTGCCCTGGTAATCACCGGAGATGGGAGTTCATGACCGTTCCGGGTGACAACCTTGAAGATATAGTCTCAGAGAGTCGAATATGGGAATTGTTAAAGCCTTGGATAAAACCAAACCAAGCTGAAATATGGCGTGCTGCGGCTTATCGTTTCCATGCACTTGTTGCTCATCATTGGCAAGAAAAAAGAATTTTTCTTGCGGGTGACAGTGCCCACCAAACACCACCTTTCCTCGGTCAGGGCATGTGTCAAGGTTTGCGTGATGCAGGTAATCTTGCTTGGAAATTAAAGCATGTTATTTCTAACCAAGCAGACAAAAGTTTGCTGCAAACATACACGCAGGAGCGAAGACCGAATGTGCTTACGACAACACAAATAGCCAAAGAATGTGGTCTTATCATTTCAGAACGTGATCCCCAAAAAGCAAAAGAACGTGATGAAAAAATACTTGCAGAAAACAATGGCGGTACAAAATTCATATTGCGCCAAGATTTAATTCCACCATTGGATTCGGGTTTGATTGATTTAAATGCTCCGCTTGCTGGAAGTGTTTTCCCTCAACCCACAGTGCATGTATTCAATAAAACCAATATTTTGATGGATGAAGTGACGCAACCATGCTTTCGTTTGGTTATTTTAGAAGAGAAGATAAGTGAAAATGAATTGCTGAAAATAAATAATCAAGTGATTTCTTCGAAAATAAAAATAATAATCTTAAAGTCAGATAATTCCTATGCTGTTCAAACAGAATCGTCCTCTATTGAGGTCATTGAAACATCAGGCATTGTTAGGAACTGGCTGAATGAAGCAGGCTGTATTGGTGCGATCGTTCGCCCTGATCATTATGTCTACGCTGGTATTGTCAGTAGTTCAAAGATGGCAGACTGCATGTCTGCTCTTACAAGTCGGCTGTTGCAATAAACATGGCGTACATTGTTAAACACTTTAATAGGAGATAAAAAATGAATTCAATAAAACCACTCACTCTCAATAATATTTTTTCACTCGCAGTGAAAATTTCAATTATGTTGAGCCTAATTTTCATTTCTTCAATTGCAAGCGCGCAAAACTTTCCGAATAAAACTATCAAAATACTTATTCCTTTTTCAACTGGGACACCAGCCGATACTCTTTCCAGAGTTATTGCCAATCGTTTACAGCTTGATTTAAAACAACCAGTTGTTATCGAAAATCGTCCTGGTGCGGGTGGCGTTATTGCCATTCAAGAAGTTTTACGATTGCCAAACGATGGGTACACGCTCATTGCGTTGGCTATGCCTATTGCTGTAGCAAATGCACTTCAAAAAAATCCTTCTTACGATCTAGCTAAAGACTTTCAACCATTGCTTCAAACCGCGTGGTCTTACAATATTTTGGTCACTCCTGCTAATTCAGGTGTCAGTACGGTCAAGGAATTAATTGAAAAATTAAAAGCTGAGCCTGGTAAATATTCTTATTCCTCTGGTGGTTCTGGCACACCCGCTCAGGTCGCAGGTAAAATGTTTGAGTCGCAGGCGCAGGTTTCTGCTCTGCACGCTCCCTACAACCAATTACCACAAGCCATAGGTGATTTGGTTGGCGGACAACATCTCTTTATGTTTGCTGCAACTGCTCCTGTGACTGGTTTCATTGCAAACGGTCGATTAAAACCTTTGGCAGTGTCAAGCCCAGAAAGATTGACTAACTTCAAGGATGTACCCACCATGTCGGAAGCTGGTTTCCCCAACTTTCTTGTCAGGGATTGGCAAGGCTTAGCAGTTCGAAGTGGCACCCCAGTTGAAGCAACGGAAGTCCTGACAGAGGCTTTGATGAGAGCAAGAGAAAGTAATGAAGTGAAGAGCGTTATTGCGACTATGGGTGCTTCACAAGCTTCGGGTACCTCAGCTGATTTTGTCAAACACTTTAGTAATGAGCTCAAACTATGGTCAGAATTTTCTAAGAAAGTCAAATTAGATTGAGGAGAATTAATTGACAAAGCTAGAACTTTTCTATGCGCCTATTGCATGTTCATTGGTTCCATACATAGCCCTTAAAGAGGCGGGTGCTCAATTTGAAATTCGTCCGATAAATCTTGGTAAAAAAGAGCAAATGTCTGAGGAGTATCTCAAAATAAATCCTAAACATCGGGTTCCAGTTTTAGTTATTGATGGCGAGCCGCTAACTGAAAATGTTGCCATATTATTATGGATAGATGCTAATTTTCCTGATGCTAATTTGTTGCCTAAACTAGCAATGCACAGGGCGCAAGCGGTATCTTTTTTAGCTTGGTGTGCATCAAGCATCCATCCAGCTTTGACGCCAAATGCACTACCCCAAAGATTTTGTAATTTACCAAACACAGCCGAGAACGTCAAGGAGTGTGCACAAAAATTGCTGCATGAATATTTTGAAATTGCAGAAAATTGGCTACGTGAAAAAGATTGGTTTTTTGACTCTTTTTCATGCGCAGATATTTACTTTTTTTGGTGTTTTAGAAGAGCCAAGCAATTCGGTATTGATTTGAATGCCTTTAGAAAATGTACAAAACATTACGAGAGAACATTAATTCGAAATTGTACGCAAGATTTAATTATTTACGAGAAAAAAATTATAGAAAATTTTAAAGCTTATTGAATAAATTAATTATCCAGTGTAATATATTAAAATATTGATAGTTTAATTAATTTAAAAGTAGATCTGGTTTATGTAATTAGAATTTCAATTGAAGATGAGTAAGTGAGTTAATAAATTTAATTTGAGATATTGAGTTTTTTAATTAACTCTCCGTTCAACTTTTGACTTTGTAATATTGATTTGTTGTAAATAGCTGAGTTGTTGTATTCGACAGCTGACAAAGTTTTTGATGATGTTGTAGTAAATTCAGCACCCGTGACTGCTTTTTGACACGTATTGCGTAACCAAGCAGAGACGTCTGCAGGCATCCCTTTGGGTGCATATAAACCAATCATGCTCGCATTTCCTGCTTGTTTGAATCCCATCTCTTTAAGCAGCGGGATATTGGGTAAGTTCGGAACTTTACCGTCCCCTGATATTGCCAACGCACGCATGCCTTTGCTCAAATTGACCATCAACATGTTTGGGACAGAAACAGTGAAATCAACGTTTCCATTGAGTGTTTGAACGCTCAAGTCACCAATATTTTTGAATGGTACGTGATTGAATTTGACGTTGGCTTCACTCGCAACACTTTCAGCTAACAAATGCATAGAGGTTGCAACACCGCCTGTTCCAAAATTAATCTTGCCTGGCGACTTGCGTGCAGTCTCAATCAAATCATTGATAGTTTTAAAAGGTGATTGAGGGCCAACCAAAAATAAAAACATCGTTGAATTTGTTTGACAAATGAACTCAAAGTCATCGCTTTTGTAAGGCAAGGTGGAGTTGAGATTTGGTTGAATCACAAATGCACCGTCTGGTCCGAACCCGAGCGTGTAACCATCAGGCTTGGCCTTCGCCACTGCATCTACGCCGATAATAGACGATGCGCCTTCTCGATTTTGTACGACAACAGGTTGATTGCCAACTTTAGACAAAGACTCCGCAAAACCGCGCGCAATAATATCAATTTGAGAACCTGCAGAAAGAGGAACAATCAGAGTAACAGGACGGGATGGGAAACTGTCCTGTGCCATGAGGGGCGATGTATTGCCTGCAGATATAACAATAAGTAATTGAAGAAATCGAAAACAAAAAAGCTTAAGACATTTTTTCATAAAAAAAGTGTTTATGACTAGGTTGTGGGAAATCCAAATTTAAAATCAGGGGCATTTGGTCTGGCTGACCATGAGATGGGTGGTCCAGCTTTAAGTGGATCAATGAAACGAGGCTGCCATTCATCGGTCACATAGTCCATGTCACTGATCAGCTCCATCAAGCCTCCTAGTGGCGACCAAAAATACCATGTGAGGTTGGATCCAACAGTATGGCGTCCAGGACCATTGTGAGACTTCCATCCCTGCGTTTCAAGGTGACGTCCGCAGTGCATGATATGGTCAATGTCTCTAAACTCAAATGCTGAATGTTGCAGACCAAAATAATCTGGACCATGGCATTCAAATAGTAAGTTGTGATGATCGTTGGATGCACTTGCGCGCATAAAGAATCCTTTATTTCCTACGTTATCTGACAACTTAAAATCAAGTCGCTGAATATAAAAATCAGATGCTTGTTTAGCAGCCTCTGGACTTGGGGCTAAATAAACCACATGGTTGATTCTCAAAGGGTGGGTAGATAGAATCTTTTGAGAGCCCTCAGCACTCTGATTAATACGAACAGGTCTTCCTACTAAATTGAATTGCAAAGGGGCTTGAATAACTGGGGTGCGTTGTGTTACTGAAAAGCCTATCGGATTATGAGCGATGTCAGTACTGTGAAGTACACCATCAGAGTCAATAGAAATTTGTCTATCTTGTTGAAGATTAATTTTAATTTTATCCAATGATTCCAAGCTGTCAACGCCCCAAATCACCTCTCGCGCACAGGAGCCTTTAAAAAAAGGACTTTTGTGGTGTAATGTAGGCAGGCATACGTCTTTGGTTTGGCGCAGAATTATTTGTGTTTTTTCTTCAGTAAAAAATACTTTGTATTCAGGATCATGGCTATCGCTGTAATGAAACCCCCAATCGGCTAAATACCGAGTGCATTCGTCGATATCATCGACGCCGTAAATTATTTTTTCAATACCTAATATTGGCATAATTTAATGATTGTTACAAAAGTTTAAGATTAATTGAGAAACAGACTCATCGTTTGTACGAAATGAAAATGCAGGGGAGAAATGATTGTGCCCTTTTAAGAGTACGGTGCTTGGCGATTTTCCACTCAATTGCGTCAACTTTGAAGAAAGCTCTGCACTGTTGGCTTTGAATGAAGGAGGATCAAACTCTGAGTGTCCAATAAAAACAGGCAAATCAAAGTAATCTATATTGTTAAATAAATTCATCTTGTCATAAAGCGATTCATTGGTGCCGTAATAATTGAGAGCGTTCTCAGAAACTTTTCCTGGTTTCACTGCAAAAGTTCCAGATAACAAAATAACTCCTCGATATCCTGGGCTCGATGGTAAATGCATGTCTTTTCTGAAGGCGTAATTGGCAACATGCGCACCTCCAGCAGATTGGCCACAAATAAATATCCTGTTGGGGTCACCGCCAAATTCAGCGACGTTTTCTATGGCCCACTGCAAAGCAAGTCCCACATCCTGCGTTGCGGATGGCCAAGTAGCATGCGGAGCGAGCCTGTAGGTGGCGTTGATACCAATGATGTTGTTTTCAGCAAAATAATTCCCCACATTGCCGTAGATATGAGGACCTGCTGCATTTTTATTGCCACCTACAAAACCTCCACCATGGAAATAAATGAAGGTCGCAAGTCCCTGTTCTTTTGTTTCAGGTAAATGCACATCTAAACATTGGCGTGGGTCTATTCCGTATAATTGGTCTGAAATAATTTTTATATCAGAGGGCTGTCTCTCCTTATGCACTTGAAGATACATCTCTCGGGTTGCATCTAAAACCGATTTGTCTAATTTATCCCCAAGAGACATCAACTCTTGTGAAAATGTTGGACCATTTTTATTGAAAGACATATTTTTACCACCTACCAATAATGATGCCAACTTTTTCGGCACCTGCTGTTCGCTCTTTTACTACTTCGTCAGAAACAGTTACTCTATTTTTTCTATCGGTCAGTCGTTCAAGTAATTTTTCTTGAAAATCATTTCTAATTGATTGTGTATTTTTGGAGTCGCCTAAATCTTCAAACTCATGTGGATCATTTTTGAGATCAAACAATTGTGGACGAAACCCTTTGAAATAAACATATTTCCAATCGCAAGTTTTCAGCATATATGCTCGAGCTTGTGAGGGCTCTATTCCCAAATCAAGTCTTGCCTGATAATATGAATAATCTATTTCACTTAAGGCCGCCTCCCTCCACGGCTTTATAAGGGTTTGGCCACGAATTTTTGCCAATAAAGATTGACCCTCGATCCTTTGCGATGGAATATTAACATTCAATGCGTCAAGCATCGTTGGTAAAATATCAATTCCTTCAACCAATCGATCGTCTATTTGTCCGCGCGTTGAATCCGCTTTTGGATCTGGATCAACAATAATGAGTGGTACAGAAACGCTGGGCTCGTGAAACAATTCTTTTTCACCCAGCCAATGGTCTCCCATATAGTCGCCATGATCGCTGGTAAAAATAATAAGTGTGTTTTCCAATAATTGATTTTCTTTTAAATGGTCTATCACACGAGCTAATTGATCATCTATTTCTTTGATCAATCCCATGTAAGCCGGCAGAACAGTTTGACGAACGTCATCGCGTGAAAATGTCAAACCTACCTCCATGTTCATAAAGGCGCGGTAAACGGGATGGGCTGTTTCTTTTTCTTTGCTATGTTTGTTAGCCTTCGGGAGCTCGGTCTCTTTAAACATGCTGTGATAGGGATCAGGTGCAATATAAGGCCAATGCGGCTTTATATAAGACAAATGCAAGACCCATGGTTGATCTCCTGCATCCTCAATAAAATCAATGGCGCGTTGCGTCATGTATGCAGTTTCGGAATGTGCCTTGTCTACTCTCGCTGGAAAATTAGAGTTGCGTAAAGCCCACCCCGTCATTTGTTCACCTTGGGGGCCTTTCCCCGTATTGGCAAAATCATTCCAGGGATTTGGACTTTCATACCCATGACTTCTCAACCATTTGTTGTAAGCTAAATCGGGATTAAATTTTTGATTCGGATGCTCGCCGTCATCTCGCTCCCAGGGCTCAAATCCGCACTCACTGGCCAAAATACCTAAATCACTGCCAGCAGAAATACCCAGTTGCTGCATACCCTCTGTGTCTGCACGCATGTGTGTTTTACCTGCCAATGCCACACGAATTCCATGTGGTCTTAAATAGTCACCTAAAGTAAATTCACCGATTTGGAGTGGAACAAAATTCCAAGATGCCCCATGGCTAAAGGCCGTGCGGCCCGTATACAAAGACATGCGAGCAGGGCCACATACGGGTGAACTGGTTACGGCTTGAGTAAATCGAACCCCGCGCTTTGCCAAGGCGTCTAGGGTTGGCGTGTGTAAAAAAGGATGACCATAGCAACTCAAGTAATCACGTCTGAGTTGATCTGCCATCACAAATAAGATATTTTTAACTTTTGCCATGAAATTCTATGAAAGATCGATTCAAGGACGAAGTGCAACACGGCTTGACGATTGATAGAACACCTCTGAATCCATTATGAATCCCAATCGATTAGAGGGTCAAGCTTACAATTTGTGTCTATGAGCATCATGAAAATTGGGAGAAATATCTTCGACCTTTATTTTTGGAAGGGGTTTGATACACGCCACCGAACAATTGACTGGTGCGTAAGACAAAGAAATTGCTTTTTTTATGCATTGGCTTGCAGCATAGACGCGCTGTACCTGAACCCGAGGATGTTGGCTGCGAATTCATTCAGTTTTGCTGGAACGGGGATTGGCTTAATTTGGGCAGGATGGGCATAAAGCCGCATAAATACTGATTGTTAGATAACTGGATTCTCTCAAGACAGAAGCTTCAAAGGGAATGCGCAGTGACTTTCGGAAATATGGGTAGCATTGCTCTTCAAACAAAAAAAGCCGTCATGAGACGGCTTTTTGCTTTTCTTTGCTGACAGCGCACCCGTTTCAAACGGCGGCCAATCTTGTGTGAACAGGACCGGCCGGGCTGGTGATCAGATGATCAAGCGAGAGCCAAGGTCTTGACCTTGGTCGACAGGCGGCTCTTATCGCGAGCTGCCTTGTTTTTGTGGAAGATCCCTTTGTCAGCGATCGTGTCCACAACGGCTTGCATTTTGGCAAACAGTTCAGTTGCTTTGGTTTTGTCACCCGCCAAAACAGCTTTTTCAACGTTCTTCACCGCAGTGCGGTATTTGGAACGCAAGGAAGTGTTGGCGGCGTTGATTTTCACGTCTTGACGGACGCGTTTACGGCCCGACGCCAGGCGCGGGTTCTTTTTCTTGGGTTTTCCAGATGCCATTGTATGTATTCCTAGTGTCTGAGGATGTTGTCAGCAAAGCCTTCGATTGTAACAGGATTCAAGTACTGTACCCAAGCCCACTGACATGGGTGTTAGGCGTTTGTGGCTGCCGCTACACTCATAACCGTGAGCCTCCTTAAATCTGCTTCTACCGTTTCCTTGTTGACTTTGGCTTCTCGCGTGACCGGTTTGGTGCGCGAGCTGCTCATCGCTTCCATGTTCGGTGCCAGTGCTTTGACCGACGCTTTCAATGTGGCGTTTCGCATTCCCAATTTGTTTCGCCGCCTGTTTGCCGAAGGGGCCTTCAGTCAAGCCTTTGTCCCGGTTCTGGCGGCCAGCAAAGCGCAGCAGGGTGAACAAGCCACGCGGCTGGTGATTGACCATGTGGCAACCGTCTTGGCTTGGGTCTTGGTGGTGGTCAGCGTGCTGGGCGTCCTGCTGGCACCTTGGTTGGTCTGGGCCATGGCCAGTGGTTTGCAGCAAGACCCGCGTGGCTATGACGCCGCTGTTCAGATGACACGCTGGATGTTTCCTTACATTGGCTTCATGTCCATGGTGGCTTTGTCGGCCGGTATTTTGAACACTTGGAAGCACTTTGCCATCCCTGCTGCCACGCCGGTGCTGTTGAATGTGTGCGTGATCTGTGCCGCATGGTTGGGCGCGCCTTGGCTTAAAACGCAGGGTGTGGAGCCTGTCTTTGCTTTGCCTGCAGGTGTCATGTTGGGTGGGGTTCTGCAGTTGACCTTGCAAATTCCGGCACTGCACAGCTTAGGACTTTTGCCTTCCATCGGATTGACATGGCGCCGCTTGCGGGCCGCATGGGTCGATCCAGCCACCCGTCAAATTGCCAAACTGATGGGGCCGGCTCTGTTTGGTGTGGGTGTCGCGCAAATTTCCTTGCTCATCAATACCCAGATCGCATCGCACCTGACGCCGGGCAGCGTCAGCTGGTTGACCTATGCCGACCGTTTGATGGAGTTCCCAACGGCCCTGCTGGGCGTCGCGTTGGGCGTGGTGTTGATGCCGCAGTTGTCTGCAGCCAGTGCCACGGGCGACACGGCGCGTTATTCGGCGATGCTTGATTGGGGCTTGCGCTTGGTGTTGCTGTTTACTTTGCCGTGTGCGGTGGCGTTGTTGCTGTTTGCGCAACCTCTGGTGGCCGTGCTGTACCACTATGGGGCCTTCACAGACCGAGATGTGCAGCAAACCACATTGGCTTTGATGGGTTATGGCTGCGGCCTGCTGGGCTTGGTGGCCATCAAAGTGCTGGCGCCGGGTTTTTATGCCAACCAAGATATCAAAACCCCGGTGCGCATCGCGATGGTGGTGTTGTGTCTGACGCAGTTGCTGAACTGGGCGTTTGTGCCTTGGCTCGCACACGCCGGTCTGGCCTTGTCCATCGGCTTGGGGGCCATGGTCAATGCCCTCTGGCTGTTGATCGGTTTGCGTCAGCGCGGCACTTACCAACCCGAGCCGGGTTGGGGAAAGTTTTCGCTCCAGGTGGGGCTGGGGTGTGGTTTGCTGGCGGGCTTTTTGTATTGGGCCAATCAGGCGCTGCCTTGGGTGGCTTTGCGCAGTCAAAGCGGTTGGAGGGTCGGCTATTTGGCCATGGTCCTGCTGGGCGCTGCCCTGATCTATTTGGGCACCCTGTGGGCAAGCGGTCTGCAGTGGCGACAGTTTTTAAAGCGATGATGTGCCGCGTATGAATTTTCAATACCATCCCACCACGCCCTTGGCTTATTTTGAAAGTCTGGTCCAAAGCGACTCGGATTTTCCCTTGTTGGAGGCTGCGGCCAGCCTGGGTCAAGATGAAGAAGCTGGATTGGATGTGCAGCAAATTCTGGCCGATGTGGACCGTTTGTTGGCTCGTTTGAAAAGGCGGATTCCTGACGGTGCGGATGGCTTGAGTTGTTTGGCCATGTTGACGCAATTTTTTTACGGGGATTTGGGTTTCGGTGGCAATACCAACAACTATTACGCACCCGAAAACAGTTACCTGTCCGAAGTCTTGCGGACCCGCAAAGGCATTCCGATTTCGCTGGCCGTCATTTGGCTGGAGTTGGCCCGAGGTCTCGGATTGGAGGCCCAAGGGGTTTCTTTTCCTGGCCATTTTTTGGTCAAAGTGACCCTGGACGAGGGCCTGGTGGTGCTCGACCCCTTGAATGGCGATTCCTTGGGCTTGGACACTTTGGCTGAAAGATTGGCCCCATTTCGCCGTTTTGATTCAGTGCTAGAAGACGGCGATGCGCCTTTGGGTTTGCACTTGCAGGCGTGCCCACCGCGCGACTTATTGGCGCGTATGTTGCACAATTTGAAAGAAATTTTCAACAGCCAAGATGACGACTTGCGGCTGATCGCTGTCATGGACCGCTTGGTGATTTTGCTGCCTGAGGCCTGGCATGAGTGGCGGGACCGGGGTTTGCAGCACGCCAAAATGGGCCAAACAGACAAGGCGATTGAGGACCTGTCACTTTACCTGGCGAATGAAAAAACGGCTATTGACGTGGGCTATTTGTCCGACCGTTTGGCTGAGTTAAAGGACCGCTGAGCGACCCTTTTGCGTGT
>Ga0114971_10003246_pt1 | contig 11042 bp, 11 predicted proteins | sample M_140625_MF_Meta_FD_87320 | JGI IMG/M metagenome (GOLD analysis project Ga0114971, IMG submission 87320) | Freshwater microbial communities from Lake Montjoie, Canada to study carbon cycling - M_140625_MF_MetaG | ecosystem: Environmental > Aquatic > Freshwater > Lake | place: Lake Montjoie... | reverse complement strand
CTTCGCCTGGAGCAGCGAAGGCCTGTTCGGCCTGGCGCCCTGCGAGCTCTGCCTCTGGCAACGCTGGCCCTATTGGGCGGCGGCGGCGCTGGCGCTGGCGGCGGTTTTTGTGAAGCCCGCGCGGCGGCTGCTGGGCGGCCTCGCGGTGCTGGCGATCCTCGGCTCAGCGGCGCTCGCCGGGCTGCATGTCGGGGTGGAGCAGGGCTGGTGGCCCTCGCCTTTGCCGGGCTGCCGGGCGCCCGTCTTGGCCGGGGGCGATGCCAGCCTCGATGCCATGCTGCGGGCGCTGCCGGCCGCGCCGAACAAGCCTTGCGACGCGCCCACCTATCTGATCCCCGGGCTGCCGCTTTCCATGGCGGCGATGAACCTCATCTATGCGCTGGGGCTGGCCGGGCTTGCCTCGGCTACCCTGCCACGCAAGGAGATTATCGCATGACCCGCCAGACTGCCGCGCCGCGCCTGCCCGGCGACCCCACCGCACGCGCCACCGTCGCGCGGATGATCCGCGTCGATCACGCCGGGGAATACGGCGCCAAGCGCATCTATCAGGGGCAGCGGGCGATCCTCGGGCGAGGGCAATACGGGCCGGTGCTGCGCCAGATGCAGGCGCAGGAGCAGGTGCATCTCGACACCTTCAGCCGGTTGATCGCTGAGCGGCGGGTGCGGCCGACGGCGATGCTGCCGCTCTGGCACGTCGCTGGCTTCGCTTTGGGCGCGGCGACGGCGCTGCTTGGCCATCGCGGCGCCATGGCTTGCACCGTCGCGGTGGAGGAGGCGATCGACGAACACTACCGGGCGCAGGAAGCCATCCTCGGCGAGGATGAGGCCGCGCTGAGCGAGACCATCGGCCGTTTCCGGGCCGAGGAGTTGGAGCACCGCGATATCGGCCTGGCCAATGAAGCCGAGCAGGCGCCCGGCTACCGGGTGCTTTCGGCTGCGATCAAGGCCGGGTGCAAGCTGGCGATCAAGGTGAGCGAGCGGATCTGATCCATGCAGAACCTGCCTTTGCCCGAGGCTGATGCGGCCACCACCGCGACGATCAAGGATTGGCTGGCGCGCTTCGCTGCTTGCGTCCGCGCGGTGGACTACAAATCCGCCTACCCCTTCTGGCACGACAATATCGTCATCTTCGGCACCTATCAGGAACTGGTCCGCAGCCGGCAGCGCTGGACCGACACGCAATGGGACAATGTCTGGCCGCGCACCGCCGATTTCGCCTTCGATCTCGACACGACCTCGGTGCTGGCAAGCCCCGATGGGCAGCTGGCAGTGGCGGTGACGCCCTGGACCAGCACCGGCTTCGAGCCGGATGGCACGCCTTTTCCGCGACCGGGGCGGGCGACGATCATCCTGGCGAAGCAGGCCGATGGCCGCTGGGTGGGCGTGCACAGCCACATGTCGCTCGGCAAGGGCGTGCCGCAGGACAGCCACGGCCAGCGCCCGGTCGCGGCGCGGTGACGCCCTGACAGTCCAGGCGGCTGTCTTGCACCGGCAGCCATCGGGTCCCGCGCGAGGTATCGCCACCCTGTAGGATCATTGCGTGTTCCATCGGAAGGCAGGCGGCGCTCGGGGCCTGGTGCCAAGGCCTGCTGCCAAGGCCTGGGGACCTCGCAGGCGCGAGCCTGGGGAGGATTCAGGGCACGGCAAAGTTACTTGCTTTCTTGCAACGAATATGTTTCGATCCGTTATCCGAATAAACCCGTTCGGATCACAATTGAGAGAGCGCCCCATGCCCGGAAAAGTCACGCCAGAGCAGCTGCTCCAGAAGTCCGAGATCAACAAGGCCGCCCTTGGTCACCTGCTGCAGATGATCGAAACCAACGGCCATAAGCTGGTCGGCTGGGAGCGCTTCGGCACCCCCGCCATTGATCGCATCGTCGCCACCATCGAGGGGCCGACCAAGGGCAGCGGTGTCCTGGTGGAGAAGTTGGTCGAACTGCAGGGCGCTCGCATCCGCATCCGCGACATCTTCCCCAAGGGCATCCCGGCGCCTGAAGGCCTGCGCTTCCAGGTCGAACTCACCCCCGGCCATTGACGGAGGCGACCATGCGGCCCTGCACGCGACTGGCGACGGTGCAGGTGCACGCATCGCGCTATTGCAACCTCCGCTGCACCCATTGCTATTCCACTTCGGGTCCAGAATGGCGGGCGGCGCTGCCGCCCGCCTTGCTGATCGAAGCCCTGGGCGCCGCCCATGCCCAGGGCTATCGGCGGCTGAGTTTCTCGGGCGGTGAGCCGCTGCTCTATCGCGGCCTGGTCGAGGTGCTCGATGCCGCCAGGCAGCTTGGCATGCTCACCAGCCTCACCACCAATGGCATCCCGATGCTGCCCAAGCGGCTCGCCGCGCTGGCGCCGCACCTCGACCTGATCGCCGTCAGCCTTGACGGCGCGCCGGAGCGCCACGATGCGTTGCGCGGGCCCGGCGCCTTCCGGCGCATGGCCGCGCGGCTGCCGGCGCTGCGCGCCAGCGGCATTCCCTTCGGTTTTCTTTTTACGTTGAGCGAGGCGAGCCTGCACGACCTCGCCTGGGTCGCGGAGTTCGCGCTCGAACACGGGGCCGCCCTGCTGCAGATCCATCCGCTTGAACAGACCGGGCGTGCCGCGGCTGGCCCGCCGCCCGATGATCTCATCGCCAATGCTGCCTATCTCGCCTATCTCCGCCTCGATGCGCTGATCGGGGACCGGATCGCCCTGCAACTCGATCTCGCGCATCGGGCGGTGGTCCAGGCCGAACCCTGGCGGGTCTATGCCGATCCCGCCGCCCCGGCAGCGCCGGAGGCACCGCTTGCCGAACGTCTCGATACCCTGGTCATCGAGGACGACGGCACGGTGATGCCGCTGCAATACGGGCTGCCGCGGGCGCTCGCCCTCGGCTCGTTGCTGACGGCGCCGCTCGGTACCTTGATGGCCGGTTGGACGGGCGCCGGCGAAGCCGCCTTCCGCGCGCATTGCCGGCGGGTGCTCGATCGCAGCCTGGCTGATCCAGCGGCGCTGCCCGCCTTCAATTGGTTCGAGGCGCTGGGCCAGGCGGCTTGAGCATTCTTTAGAAGCAAGCATTGTCAGACGGATGGGCGCGGGCGAAGCTGATAGCGGGAGGAGCGCACCATGCCCGTCGATCCGCAAATCCAGGCGCTGCTTGATGCCGGCCGGCATCTGCCGCGCACCGAAACGCTGAGCGTCCCCGCCGCCCGCGCGCAGTATGAGGCGCGGATCCCAGCCATGGCCCCCGCCGCGCCCATCGCTGGCACCGCCGAGCGGGTGATCGAGGGGCCGGACGGCCTGCCGCTGCGCCTCCGCATCTACACGCCGATCGGGCAGGGGCCCTTTCCGCTGCTGGTCTTCTTCCACGGCAGCGGCTTCGTGCTGTGCAGCCTGGATACGCATGACGGCATCTGCCGCAATCTGGCGGCCGGCGCGGGCTGCGTCGTGGCCTCGGTCGATTATCGGCTGGCGCCGGAGCATCCCTTCCCGGCGGCGCCCGAGGATTGCCTGCTGGCCACCCGTTGGTGCGCCGCGCACGCCGCCGAACTCGGCGCCGATCCGGCCCGGCTGATCGTCGGCGGCGATAGTGCCGGCGGCAATCTCGCCGCCGTCACCGCGCTACGCCTGAGAGATGAGGGCGGGCCGAGCCTGCTCGGCCAATTGCTGCTGTACCCGGTGACCGATTGGCACCAGCCGGGCTGGCCCTCCTATGCCGAGAATGCCGAGGGCTATGGGCTGACCCGCGCGACGATGGAGTGGTTCTGGGGGCACTACCTGCCGCAGCCCGAAGGGTCGCACCAGCACCCGCATGTGGCGCCGATCCATGCCCCCAGCCTGGCCGGCCTGCCGCCGGCGCTGGTCACCACCGCCGAATACGACCCGCTGCGCGACGAAGCGGAAGCGTTTGCGGTGAAACTTGCCGCCGCTGGCGTGCCGGTCGCCTGCACCCGCTGGCTGGGGCTGAATCACGGTTTCTACTTCTGGTCCGGCAGGGTGGACCGCACAACGACGGCGATGGCGGAGGCAACGGCCTGGCTGCGCGATGCCTTCGCCGGCGCGCCCCGCAGCGGCCCGACCGTCGCGCGCTGAAACGGCGCGCGACGCCGCCAGGTCAGGCCAGGTAGCCGCCCCCATTGATGTGCCAGACCTGCCCCGTCACCCACGCCCCGGCGGGGGATGCGAGGTAGACCGCCAGATCGGCGATCTCCTCCGGCCGGCCCAGACGGCCCAACGGTAGGCCGCGCCCGAAGGCTTGCAATTCATCCTCGGTATTGCCGTAGCGCGGCTGCGCCGTATCGGTCGTGCCGGGCGCGATGGCGTTCACCCGGATGCCGTATTCCGCCAGCGCCAGGGCCATGGAGCGGGTGATGCCGATCACCCCGGTCTTGGTCGCGCTGTAATGCACGCCGACCGGCGTGCCGCGGACCGAGCTGGAGGAGAGGTTCACGATGCAGCCCTTGGCGCCGCAGGCGATCATCGCCTTGGCGGCGGCTTGGGCGGTGAAGGCGCTGCCCTTCAGGTTCACGTCATGCACCGCATCCCACATCGCCTCGGTCAGCTCAAGGAACGGGCTGCGCGGGAAGATCCCGGCATTGTTCACCAGCACATCCAGCCGCCCGAACGCGGCGACCGTTGCGGCCACCAGCGCCTGGCAGGCCGGCACCGTGGCGACGCTGCCCTGGAGCAGCTCTGCCCGCTGCCCGGCGGCGCGGATATCGGCGGCCACCGCCTCGGCGGCTGCCCGGTCGTCCAGCCAGTTCACCGCCACATCATAGCCCGCCCGGCCGAAGGCCCGGGCGCAGGCGGCGCCGATCCCCTGCTGCGCGCCGGTCACCAGCACCGCTTGCGTTGTCATTGCCCCATCAACTCCTTGAAGCGGGCCAGCATGCGGGTGCCGTCGGCGCCTGCCCGCTGTTCCCATTCCGCCGTTTGCTTCGCGCCCACCGCGCGCAGCTGCGCCATCAGCGCCGGGGATGCGGTAGCAATCTCCATGCCCTTCTCCCGCAGCTTGCTGAGCATATCCTGCTCGGCGGCCTGGGCGGCGACCCGCCCCCGGGTATCGGCGCGCGCCGCCGCCGCCGTGACCGCCGCCTGATCAGCCGGTGAGAGGGCGGCGAAGGCGCGGGCATTGACGAATATCGCGTTCCGCGTGCGCAGCCCGCCCACATCGGTGAAGTGCCGGGCGAAGTCCCAGGCACTGGAATCGACGCCCGTCGGCGCCGAGGTGAACATGACGTTCACCACATTGGTGGCGAAGGCCTGCGGAATCTCCGCCACCTGCACGGTGACCGGCGTTGCGCCCAGCAGCTCGGCAAAGCGGGTGGTCAGCACGTTGAAGACGCGGAAGCGGCTGCCCTTCAGCTGCTCGACATCGCCCAGCGGCTGGCGGGTGTAGAAGCCCTGGCTGGTCCAATGCACCATGTAGAGCAACTTGAGGCCGGTGCGATCGAAGCGCTGCTCGATAAAGGGGCGGGACGCCGTATCCAGCGCCGCGGCGGCGGGCCAGGTGTCGGCGAGGAAGGGCACGCTGTCGACATCGAAGAAGGGGTCCTCATTGCCGAAGGCGGAGAGCAGCACCTCGCCCAGCTGAATCTGCCCGGTCTGCACCGCCCGCTTGATCTGCGGCAGCGGCAGCAGCGACGCCGCCGGGTGCAACTGCACCTGCACGCGGCCCTCGGTCGATTTCTCCACATCCTCCAGGAAGGCGCGGATGTTGCGGGTGTGGTAGTTGCCCTCCGCATAGGGGGTGGCCATCACCCATTTCGTCTGTGCCTGCCCGGGGGCCGCCAGCACGCCCAGTCCCAGCAGCGCGCCAAACAGCACGCCCATCATCCGCCGCATCGTCTTTGCCTCCCCGCTTCACCGCCATGCTCGGGGCGAGGGCGGCGGCGCGCAAGGGGGCCCTGGACCAAGGCGGTCGCGCCGCTACAGTCGCGCCCCATGAGCGCGATCTCCTTGCCGCAAAGCCCTGGCTTCCGTCTCGATGGCCGCCGCGCCCTGGTCACCGGCGCTGGCCGCGGCATCGGGCTGGCCGCCGCCGTGGCGCTGGCCGAAGCGGGGGCCGCCGTCACGCTGCTGGCCCGCAGCGCGGCGGAGGTTGCCGCCGCCGCCGAAGCGATCCGCGCCCAGGGCGGGCTGGCCGAGGCGCTGGCCTGCGATATCGCCGATATCGACCGCTTCGCCGCGCTGATGGCCGAACGGCCCGCCTATCATGTGCTGGTCAATAATGCCGGCACCAACCGCCCGGCCCCCTTCCACCAGGTCACGCCGGCGGATTTCGACGCCATCATCGACCTCAACCTGCGCGCGGCCTTCTTTGCCGCACAAGCCGTGGTCAAGCGGATGATCGCCGACGGAATCAAGGGCAGCATCATCAATGTCAGTTCGCAGATGGGTCATGTCGGCGGGGCCAATCGCGGCGCCTATTGCGCGACGAAATGGGCGATGGAGGGCTGGACCAAGGCGATGGCGATCGACCTCGCCCGCTTCGGTATCCGTGCCAATACCATCGGCCCGACCTTCATCGAGACGCCGCTGACCGCCCCCTTCTTCGAGAACCCGGCCTTCAAGGAGTGGGTGCTCGGCAAGATCAAGCTCGGTCGGCTGGGCGATGTGCGGGACCTGATGGGGCCAGTGGTGTTCCTGGCCTCTGATGCGTCCGCTTTGATGACCGGCTCGGCCGTGCTGGTCGATGGCGGCTGGACCGCCGAATAGGAATAGGGGAGGGGGCGATGGCCCGCTGGTTGAAAACAGGCATTTCCGCCGGTGAGAAGGCGGATGCGGATGCCAAGGTGCGCGGGATTGTCGAGGGGCTGCTGGCCGATATCGCCGCGCGCGGCGACGCGGCGGTGCGCGAATACTCGCAGAAATTCGACAAGTGGGATCGCGCCGATTACCGGCTGACGGACAAGGAAATCCAGGCCTGCCTCGATCAGCTCACCGGCCAGGACCTTGCGGATATCCGCTTCGCACAGGCCCAGGTCCGCAACTTCGCCGAGCACCAGAAGGCGGCGCTCCGGGATATTGAGGTGGAGACGCTGCCGGGCGTGGTGCTTGGGCACAAGAACATCCCGGTGAACTCGGTCGGCTGTTATGTCCCGGGCGGCAAGTATCCGCTGCTGGCTTCGGCGCATATGTCGGTGGTGACCGCCAAGGTCGCCGGCGTGCCGCGCATCGTCACCTGCGCCCCGCCCTTCGAGGGCAAGCCGGCGCCGGCCATCGTCGCCGCGCAGCATCTGGCCGGTGCCGATGTGATCTATTGCCTGGGTGGTGTGCAAGCGGTGGGCGCCATGGCGCTGGGGACCGAGAGCATCGCCGCGGTCGATATGCTGGTCGGCCCCGGGAATGCCTTTGTCGCCGAGGCTAAGCGCCAGCTCTATGGCCGGGTCGGCATCGACCTCTTTGCCGGACCGACCGAGACGCTGGTGATCGCCGACGGCACGGAGGATGCTGAGATCTGCGCCACCGACCTGCTGGGGCAAGCCGAGCACGGCCCGACCACCCCGGCGATCCTGCTGACCGATGATGAGCGCCTGGCGCGCGAGACGATCGCCGAGGTGGAGCGCCTGCTGGGCATCCTGCCGACCGCGGGCATCGCCGCCCAGGCCTGGCGCGACTATGGCGAGGTGATCGTCTGCGACGGGCTGGAGGAGATGCTGCGGGAGGCCGACCGCATCGCGTCCGAGCATGTCCAGGTGATGACCCGTGACGATGATTATTTCCTGCGGCACATGACCAATTACGGCGCGCTGTTCCTGGGGCCGCGCACCAATGTCTCGTTCGGCGACAAGGTGATCGGCACCAACCATACGCTGCCGACACAGCGGGCGGCGCGCTACACGGGCGGGCTTTGGGTGGGTAAATTCCTCAAGACCGTTACCTATCAGCGCGTGCTGACCGACGCCGCGAGTGCGGCGATCGGTGAGGTCTGTTCGCGGCTTTGCATGCTCGAAGGCTTCGCCGGGCATGCCGAACAGGCCAATATCCGCGTCCGCCGCTATGGCGGGCGCAATATCCCCTATGCGACGGCCGCGGAGAAACTGTGATGGGCTTCGACCTGCTGCTGCGCGATGCCCACCTGCCCGACGGGATGGCCGCCGATATCGGCGTGAAGGGCGGCCTGATCGCCGCGATCGGCCCCGGCCTGCCGACCGAAGGGGCGGAGATCGAGGATTGCTTCGGCCGCCTCGTCTCCCCCGGCTTCGTCGAGACACATATCCACCTCGACAAGACCTGCACGATCGATCGCTGCCCCTGCGAGACGCAGCGCTTTCCGCACGGCGCCATGCAGCGCGTCAGCGACATCAAGCACACCTTCACGGTCGAGGACGTGACCAGCCGCGCGCGGCGGACACTAGAAAAATGCATCAGCCACGGCACCACGCTGATGCGCACCCATGCCGAAGTTGATCCCAAGGTGGGCCTGCGCGGCTTCGAGGGCGTGAAGGCGTTGGTCGAGGCCTATAAATGGGCGATCGACATCGAGATCTGCGTCATGCCGCAGGAGGGGATGCTGAATAATCCCGGCACCGAGGCGCTGATGGTCGCGGCGCTGCGGAACGGCGCGCGGGTGATCGGCGCGGCGCCCACCTATGACGCCGATCCATCGGCGCAACTCAGGCGGATCTTCGAGCTGGCGCGGGAGTTCGACGTCGATATCGACATGCACGTCGATAGCGGCGCCTCCGCCCAGCATCTGGACACCCGGCTGGTCTGCGAGCTGACCGAGCAATACGGCTGGGGCGGCCGGGTTGCTTGCGGGCACCTGACCAAGCTGTCCGTCATGCCGTTGCCGGAGCTGGACGAGATGGCCAAGCGTATGGCCGATGCCGGCGTGGCGCTGACCGTGCTGCCCTCCACCGATCTCTATCTGGGCGGGCGGGAGCGGGACCACCGGGTGGAGCGCAGCCTTGCCGACGCCAACCGGCTGCACCGCCAGGGCGTGCTGTGTTCCATCAGCTCCAACAACATCCTGAATGCCTTCACGCCGCTGGGCGATGGGCAGCTGATCCGGCAAGCCAATCTCTATGCCAATGTCATCCAGCACGCCATGCCCGGCGATCTGCGTGACACCTGGCAGTTCTTCACCACCAACTCGGCCAAGCTGATGCGGCGGCGGGACTATGGCATCGCGGTCGGCAATCCGGCCGACCTCGCGGTAATCGATGCCGCCGATCCGGTGGCGGCGATCCGCGAAATCGCCCCTGTGCTGGCTGGTTTCAAGCGCGGCCGGCGCAGCTTCACACGCGCACCGGTGGTGCTACACAGGCCGAAATAGGCGGGATTGCAGCATGGCCACGCGTCGTATCGGCATCATCATGCATGGTGCCACCAGCCGGATCGGGACCACCCAGCACCTGCTGAACAGCCTGGTGCCCATTCGTGCCGAAGGCGGGCTGCTGCTGGCCAATGGTGACCGGCTGATGCCCGACCCGATCCTGGTCGGCCGCACTGAGGATAAGCTGCAAGCCTTGGCCGAGCGCTTTGGCCTGATGCGCTGGACCACCGATCTCGGCGCTGCGCTGGCCGACCCCGGCAATGATCTGTTCTTCGAATGCGCCTATGGCGGCGGCCGGCCGGAATTGGCCAAGCGCGCCATCGCGGCCGGCAAACATATCTACCTGGAAAAGCCGGCGGCCGAGACTCTGGAGGAGGTGCTCTCGGTCCGCGCGGCGGCCGAGGCGGCGGGGCGCAAGCACGCGGTGATGCAGGACAAGATCCACCTGCCGGGGCTGGCCAAGCTGAAGACCGTGCTGACGCTGGGGACGCTCGGCAAGCTGCTGTCGATGAAGCTGGAATTCGGCTGGTGGGTCTTTGATGGGGAGCACATCCCCGCCCAGCGCACCAGCTGGAACTACAAGAAGGCGATGGGCGGCGGCCTGGTGTTGGATATGTTCCCGCACTGGCGTTACGTCATCGACCATCTGTTCGGCGCACCGACGGCGCTGACCTGCCACATGCGCACCGCCCAACCGAAGCGCTGGGACGAACAGCACCGGCCCTACGATGTCGATGTCGAGGATGAGGTCCGTGCCATCCTGGAATTCCCCGGCGGGCTGGTGGGGGAGGTATTTTCCTCCTGGGCTACCCGCATCCGTCGTGACGACATGCTGGTGATCACCGCCGAAGGGACCCAGGGTTCGGCGGTTTGCACGCTGCACCAATGCTGGGTGCAGATGCTGGCGAATACGCCAAAGCCGCTTTTTCCCGTCAGTGCGCCGCAGAGCATGGATTTCCGCAGCCAATGGGCGGAAGTGCCGGAGATGCAGCCGTTCAAGAACAGCTACCGCATGGCTTGGGAAGCCTATCTGCGCCACATTGCGGAGGACGCGCCGAACGGTGCGAGCCTGTTGCAGGCGGCCCGCGGATTGCAGCTGATCGAGGCCTGTCACGAAAGCCACGCGAAGCGCGCCTGGGTCGCGCTGCCGGCCTTGGGGGGATAACCGGATGTCTTCGGTCACCGAACGCCGCCAGTCGCTGCGCCGCATTCTTACCGGCCCGCACTGCGTCCATCCCGGCTCTGTCTACGATGCCATGTCGGCGCGCATCGCGGAGGAAATTGGCTTTGAGATGGGCATGTATGCCGGCTCTACCGCCTCCCTCGCGGTGCTCGGCGCGCCGGACCTGATCGTCCTCACGCTGACTGAATTCGCCGACCAGGCGCGGCGCATCTGTCGCGCGGTGAAGCGCCTGCCGGTGCTGTGCGATGCCGATCATGGCTATGGCAACGCGCTGAATGCCAGGCGGACGGCCGAGGAGCTGGAGGCTGCGGGCATCGCCGGCATGACGCTGGAAGATACGGTGCTGCCCCGGCCTTATGGCGACAGCAAGGTGACGCTGATCTCGTTGGAGGAGGGGATGGGCAAGGTGCGCGCCGCGCTCGCCGCCCGCGACGACCCCGCCTTCGTCATCGTCGCGCGCAGCGGTGTGGTTTCGGTGACCGGGGTCGAGGACGCGGTGCGCCGCACCAAGGCCTACAACGAAAGCGGCGCCGATGCGCTGTTCTACACCGGCATCCGCACCCGGGCGGAGCTGGAGGCGGTGGCGGCGGTGGCCAAGCT
>Ga0114971_10003245_pt1 | contig 11042 bp, 10 predicted proteins | sample M_140625_MF_Meta_FD_87320 | JGI IMG/M metagenome (GOLD analysis project Ga0114971, IMG submission 87320) | Freshwater microbial communities from Lake Montjoie, Canada to study carbon cycling - M_140625_MF_MetaG | ecosystem: Environmental > Aquatic > Freshwater > Lake | place: Lake Montjoie... | reverse complement strand
GGGTCGTTGCCATGTTCGGTTATCGCTTGCCAGTAGATATCGCGCGCCTTGTCGATTTGATCGGACTGACGGTAATACCATCCGAGGTTAGTGATCGCTTCCGCGACGCGCGGGGACATGGAATTTTTGGCAATATACCCCTGCATGAGGTCGCGGTACTTCTCTTTTTCATCCATGGCCTTGAGTCCATCGGCAGTACGGAAAATTCCTTCGTCATAAAGTTTTTTGTCGGTCTCGGGAATGGCGCGGAAGACATCAAAAGCATCGTCCATGAACCCCTCGTTCATTAGTGCGTTTCCTAGCAAGACCCTTGCTTCGCCGTTCTCGGGTTCACCAGGATATTTTTCCAGATAGTCGTGAAGCTCATCGATCGAAGTTCCAAATTTGCCCATTTGTTGATAGCAATAGGCCTTGCGGTAAACGGCGGCGCCACGGTGGATGCCGTTTTTGTGTTTTTCCAAATAGGCATCCATCGCCTGCAGGGTTTTTTCGTATTGTTTGTCGAAGGCCCAACTCATCCCCAACCAGTAGTCGGCGTCATCAACAAATTCGTGGGTTGGAAATTGGTTGCTGAAATCAATAAAAGCCGCCGCGCTTTCTATGTTTTTCTCGGATTGAAGAAGCGCGAACGCTTTCAGAAATCGGGCGCGGGAACCGAAATCGTCCTTGGGGAACCTCGTGGCAAGATGATCAAATATTTCCACTGCCTTTTCGTATTGGAGTGCGGAGCGGCAGGCCTCGCCCTCCATATAAAGAACCTGAGGTAGAAATTTTGAGTTCGGGAAAAGTTTGGCGAAATTCTCAGCCGCCGTAATGGACTTCGGCCAACTCTCAAGAGCATTCCAGCAACGAATGACATTCAGCGAAGCTTGTTCGTTGAGCTCATTGATGGGCAATTCGGAGGCCATATTTTCCATGATGAGAGCGGCTTCGCGGTAGCGTTCCATTCGCAGGTAAGCCATCGCGAGGCGGAACTGGCGTGCGGTGTCGAAGTCCGGTGCTTTTTTGAAACCTTCCATCTCTCGGCGCACGTCCTCGATGAGTCTCGCGGCAAAGGTTTTTGCAGAAGGGTCTGCTAGAGAGTTTAATTCCGCCGCTTTGAGTTTCTGTTCCCAAAGTCCCAAGCGCTCCTCTTGATGCTTGAGAAGGCGTTCGCGCGGCCACACTTTTTGGAGGCATTGAATGGCTTTGCGAAATTCGCCCCGTTCCAGGAAGCGGTCTCCCAGTTTGAAAATGAGCATCTGGAAGGAGATGATCTGAGGGATACTCTCCATGCGGGGGTATTCGGCATTGATCGCTTGAAGCGCAGTTTCGTCGTCAGCACATTCTTGGAGGGCGTAGAGTTGATAGATGACAGCCCTTCCTCGGTCTTCCTTTTCCAACATGGGCATGAGTTTTGCAAAATGATCTGCCGCTTCGCGGTTTTTGCCTTCAATCAACCATGTCGACGCTGCGATTAAGCGCGCCTCTTGCGTGTGAGTGGAAATGGGATTTTGTTTTTTGAACAAAGGGTTTTTGGCCCGACCTTCCTCGGCCAAAGTGAGGAATTTTTCCAACGCCTCCCTAGCTGCGGCGGCATCTTTGGTTTGAAAATTCGCCACTCCCTGCCAAAATTGTAGTTCAAAAAGTCGCTCAGGCGGAAGCGGTGGGGTTGCCGCTATAGCCTCCGTGATCGCTGGCACTGCGCGCGGAAAGTCCTTCAATGCCACGTAGCAATACGCAAGCGGATACAAAGAATTTCGCACAGCGGTTTGTGCATCTGCAGAATGTCCGTAATCCTCCCTGAATTTGGAGTAAACGGCGGCGGCTTCGTTGTATTTCTTCTCGTTGAATAAACGCTGAGCCTGTTCAAAGGCCTCGTCTGCCGTGAGTCCGCTCTGGGGGGCTGGAATGTCGTTCTGTGTCTCTCCCAAGGCAATGCCGACAAATGAAACGAGAAAGACCCAGAATAAGGCAGTCTTTATACGGCAATCGCGAGTTGTTTTTATTGACAACATATTGCAGTCCTGTCGCCTATTTCATGGCCTGAAATAGCAGAAAACAAAGTATTCGGAATTTAATTTACTCTCAAGATAAATTCAGCGGTGTTCTGCTTACGGTGTATTCACGCACGGCGAGGGGGGTGTCGATGCCTTTGACCTCATACATGGCTTCGTCGGCGTGGCGAAGCAACTTGGTGATACTGGTCGAGTTGATGGCTTTGAATCCGTTGAGATCCACAAAAGCGATGGCCACGATCTCCTCATTGGCATTGGCTTTTGGGTGACGAGCTTCAAATACAAATCCAAGTAGGCTCGGTTAGCTAATTTGGTCGAATTCCTCCATGGCCAAGAGCTCGATCTGAATCATCGCGTTGGTCTTTGTTTGGATGAGTTCCACATCCCTATTTGCGAAGGGGTCGAAACGGCCGAGCAAGTCGAGTTTCTCCTCCGTACCGAGTGCCAATATGCCCAAGGGTATTTCTACGGAAAAGCCATGGCACTCGCCGAAGTCCTCGCCCTACCCCAGCAAAGCGTCGACAAGCCTCAAGCCGCGCTTCCGATACCAAAAAGCTCAGCGCAAACGGGGGGAGGTCAATGCCTCATTGAAGTCAAAGGCCTCACCCCCGAGCTTGCCGCATGAAAAATACGGTAAGCTACTCCACAAAAAAACGGGCGATATCAATCGCGGCATTGCTGTGCTGCATCACCGCGCTGCTTTTCACATTCGGCTCACTGATGCCCTCAGCTAAGGCGCAAACCCAATCGGCGGTGGCGGGGCCGTCGATCCTCATCCTCTATGATAACGATGCCCCTTACGGTTGGCTTGGCTCCATTTACTCGCTCAAGCTGGAGAACCTGCTCGGACACTTTGATGCGAAGGTGACCCGCAAAGCGCTCGCCGATTACTCCAGCGGAGACCTAGCAGCGAATGATGCTACATTTTATCTCGGGTCGGTCTGGCGATCCCAGCCGATGCCGGGTTCCATGACGGTGGACATGGATGCGAACACAAAGCCGTTCGTGTGGATGGGAGTCAACCTCTGGTGTTACGCCTGGGACATGGCAACCTGTGCGTGGAGGCAGGATTTTAACCAGCGCTATGGGATTCAGGTCGCCTACTACTCGGGCGAAAACCATCCGAAAGTCATCTACAAGGATACCGAACTTCAAAAAGAACTCTTCGATCCGGGCATAACGCGTCTCGTTGTCACCGACCCAAGCAAAGTCGCCGTTCGCGCGAAATGTCTGGATGCGAGCGGCACCGAGTGGCCCTACATTACCCAAAGCGGAAATTTTTGGTTCGTCGCTGATATGCCGATTGTTTCGACCAGCTTTGAGAACCGCTCACTGGCATTCGAGGATCTCCTACACGATATGCTCGGGATTGAGCATAAGGAAAACCACCGCGCCTATTTTCGAATTGAAGATGTCGGGCCGGATTCCGACCTCGCCACTCTTGGTAACATGAGGAAAACCCTCGCCTCCCTCACAGTGCCATTCACCATCGCGATGATTCCCGAATATCGCGACTGGGCGGGAGTTTATAATAATGGCAAAAGCGATGTGATCAGCGTCGCGGCGGGCACGGCATTCACTGCAGAAATGAAGCTCTGGACGCAGGCTGGCGGGCAAATCTTGCAACACGGCACAACCCACCAGATGGATGGTGTGCAAAATCCCTACAGCGGAGTCAGCGCCGAAGACTACGAGTTTTATCGTGTGAAAGCGGACGCCTCCGGATCGCTCACGCTCATTGGGGCTGCTCCTGGCGATTCCGAGAGTTGGGCGCGTGACCGCGTCACACGTGGCAGCAATCTGTTGAAAAACGCGGGCTTCGATCCCGTAGGTTGGCTCACCCCTCATTACCTCGCCTCGGCAGTGGATTACAAAGTATTCGGCAGTCTATTCGCATTCGCTTGCGACCGTCCGATTTTCTATTTCCCCGATGGCGCAGGCAACATGCAGGCTACGGAATTAAACGCCTCCTGCATTTATCGCGATACCTACGGACTCAAACGCATCCCGGAAACCATCGGCTACATCGACCCGTGGGGTTGGTATGACTTGCAGGCTCCGACTCTTCCAAAGGATCTCATCCAACGTGCCAAGGCGCTCAAAGTCGTCCGCGATGGCTGGGCTGGCTTTTACTTCCACTGGTATATTGATCCCGCCTACCTCGTCGAAACAGTCAACGGCATCAAAGATCTCGGCTTCGAATTCACCCCGCTGAGCGGAAATCTGAACTGAGTTTCAGGGGGCACGATCTGGAGGATTCAAGGTGGCTAATCTGTCGAAGTGAATTTTCTGGCGGATGGGGGGGGATTCGAACCCCCGATACCTTGCGGTATACACGCTTTCCAGGCGAGCGCAATCGACCACTCTGCCACCCATCCCACAAGAAGAAGGTAAATCAGTAAACGATTCGCGCGAGCTTGACAATGCCTGCTTACAAAAAGTCCAAAGATATTTGAAAATTTCAGGTTTGGTTTGAATCGTTATTTAGCGATATTTCAAGTATGGCACAAAAGCAGTCACTCGCGGCATTGGAAAAAATCGCTCGAAGTTTCCGTGCTTTGTCGGAGACGACGAGGTTGATGCTTTTGCAGGAATTGAAGTCGGGACCCAAGTCGGTGAATGAACTGGTTGAGATATGCGGGTTATCACAGGCGAATGTTTCGAAACAACTGGCTGTGCTTCGAGACGAGGGGTTTTTAAATCGGGAACAACGGGGAACGACGGCGATTTACTCGATCGGAGATCAGATGGTGCTGGAGCTATGTAAGCTCATGTGCGACGGGATGAACCGCCGGGCCAAGGAACGCGCGATTCATTTCTCGATCTAGTCGTGCATTCCTCGCGGGCCAATGAGTGCTACTGGGCGTTTTGTGCTTCCACCTCGGGCTGGGCGGGTGGAGTTGGCGGATTTTGACGCGGAGGTTTAGGTGCATCCAGAGATTCCAAAACGGAGGCGAGGGAAGGATCAGCTGTGAGAATAGCGTCGTGCATGGCTTGGCGGAATTCCTTGGCCGCAATTTCACGGCTTTCTGGCGTCGTTGCCGTTTTCAATTTCGCTTCGGCGGCTTGAACAGAGGGGGCTTGCTTGGCTATCGCTCTAGCAGCATCCAGTTTGCTTTTTTCTTCTGGCGGGAGCTTAGCTGCTGGGGAGTCTCCGTCTTTGCGTTTGGCTTCTTTGCCGCCCTTCTCCGCCTTCATGTCATTCCGATTCTTTTTGAATACTTCGGAGATTTTATTAACGGCATCGGTGAGAGCGGGGTCAGATTTGACCATGGATTCGCGGACTGCCGTGCGGAGGGCTTCCGAGGCTTTGTCGGCTTCGGCTTTGAGTTCTTGGATTTTTGGGTCTTCCAAGGCTGCTGTTTTGGCGGCTTTGAAGCGCTCACGAAGATTCTCAGGGATGGCTTCGCGGAATTCTTTTTCATGCCCTTTCCAATAACCTTCTCTGCCGCCGGCTTGGGGCGGTGATTTCTGTCCAGGAGCGGGGCTTTGAGACCATGCAGGCGTGGTGAGTTGCAATGTACTGAGGGCGGCGAGACCAAGGAGCGAGTGGGTGAGTTTCATGATGTTCAAAAGCTGAAACCCCGGAGTTGGGGAAAAGTTGCGAAAAAAATCAAACAGTCAGTGGGTTTTCGGGAACCGGAAGTCGAATATGGAAAGTGGCCCCGTGGCCTGGCGTGCTGTCGACGGAAATCGTGCCTCCGTGGGCGAGGATGATGTTTTTGACGATGGAAAGTCCGAGTCCGGTGCCGCCGCCGTCGCGGGAGCGGTCTTTGTGAACGCGATAAAAGCGGTCGAAAATAAAAGGCTGCGCGCTAAGAGGGATGCCTGGTCCGTTGTCAGCGATGGCGATGGTGAGGTGGGTGTCATCTCGTTTTGCGGTGATGGAAAGGACCAGGTCGCCCGAGTCGCCGTAACGAAGGGCATTGGTGAGGAGGTTCAAGTAAACTTGTTCCATGCGACGACTGTCGGCTTGGACGATGCGGGCATCCTCTGGCCACTCGATTTGGATGCGTACCTTTGTTTCCGCAATGGTGGTGGCGAGATTTTCCAAAACGTGCAGCATGAGGTCGTGGAGGTTCGCGGAATCCAACTCCAAAAGGCGGGCTCGGCTTTCCATTTTTGAAATACTGAGAAGATCTTCGATGAGAAGATTAAGGCGTTGAACATTGCGCTGAATGGCTTCAAGCGAACGCTCAGCCATTTCGGGTTCCTCCATAGCGCCGTCGAGAAGGGTTTCCACATATCCCTTAATAATGGCGAGAGGGGTGCGGAATTCATGGGAGACATTCGCAATGAACTCTCGGCGGGTGGCCTCGAGGTTACGAACGTCGGTGACATTTTGAAAAACGAGAAGCACGGCTTGGGGAAGGTCACTGGACTCGGGAGAAAGGGCGGCGACGTGAATGTTGAAATGCCTTTGAGTTGAGGTTCCTTTGGGAGTGATGGTTTCGAAACTGAGTTCGATTTGCTGTGGTGCAGCTCCCGCGAGTGCCCGCTCGCTGGCGTGTTGGAGTTCATGCCGGCGAAAATACTCCAGCACAGTTCGGCCAATCGGGGATCGGCTGGGAGAAAAGAAATTCAGGAGGGCCTCATTGACTAGGGTGATCCTTTGGGAGCGGTCGATGATGAGGATGCCCTCGACCATGCTGGAGAGAATGCCACGCAAGCTGAGATCTTCGTTTGCGACTTGGCGATCGAGTTGAAGGAGTAGCTCGGAGATCCGCTTCACGTGCAGTGCCGTCTCCGCGTATTGGCCGGGATCGTTTTGCACGGCGGGAATGCGGAAATTCCCCGAGGCCATTTGTTTCAGATCCCGGTGGAGACTTTGCCAGGGCTTAATGAAGCGAAGGTGGATCAGGAATGCCGCGCTGGCGATGGCTGCGATGGAAATAAAAAGAAGGAACGAGTTCAAGATGCAGATTGCACATTAAAACGATACCCTTCGCCGCGTATAGTTTCCAGCCTGGGGGCGTGACCGAGTAGTTTTTCACGAAGTCGGCGCATGTGGGTATCGACAGTTCTGGTATCCATCCCAGGAGAATAACCCCAGACATCGCGCAGGAGGGCATCTCTTCCTAGGGTGCGCCCCCGATTATTGACGAGTGTGATGAGGAGCTTGAACTCGGTGGTGGTGAGTTCGAGGCGTTCGCCGTCGATGCGGGCTTGGAGACTCGATTTATCGAGGGTGAGGCCGTCGAGTTCGATAAGTGATGTGCTGGCCGCAGTCGTGCGCAAGCGGCGAAGGAGAGCCTGAACGCGCAGGACGAGTTCTCTTGGGCTGAATGGCTTGCCAACATAGTCGTCCGCGCCTGTTTCTAAGCCTTTCACGCGGTCTTTTTGCTCATCCTTGGCGGTGAGCATGAGGATCGGAATGTGGGTCGTCTCGGAATCTTGTTTGAGGGCTCGGCAAACTTCCAGCCCACTCATGCCGGGCAACATGAGGTCAAGAACAACGATGTCTGGGCGATGAGTGCGAACGGCCGTCAATCCGGCATCACCGGTAGTGGCCACGAGAACCTTAAATCCCGCGCGCTTGAGGTTATAGCGCAGCAGATCTACGACGTCCGCTTCATCTTCCACAATTAGCACGGTATCTTCCATGAAGTGGTGCTTAGACAAGTTGAGCGCTTCGGGCAAGAGATCAAAAGTGACAAAAAAATCAGGTCACCGCATGGTGGCTCAGAAAAAAACAATAAAACTGAACCGCGGTGACCTGATGCATTGTCGCAACTAATAGGTTAGACGCCGCAGAAGTGAGCGTGTTCAAATTTTCTTTAAAAAATCTTACGCATCGATCACCAGACCTACTGGGCAGTGGTCGCTGCCTGTGATTTCGGGCTGGATGAAAGCGGATTTGAGGCTCGATGCCATCGAGGTGGAGGCTCCGAAGTAGTCGATGCGCCATCCGATATTCTTTTCCCGAGCGCCATGCTGGTAGCTCCACCAGGTGTAATTTCCGCCTTTGGGTTCAAAGTGACGGAAGGTATCGATGAATCCGGCGTTGAGGACTTGGTCAAATGCCTTCCTCTCCTCGATCGTGAATCCCGCATTGCGGGTATTATCCTTCGGGCGAGCCAGATCGATCTCGTGGTGGGCGACATTCATATCGCCACAGAAAATAACCGGTTTCGATTTTTGGAGATGGACGAGGTGGTTGATGAAGGCGGGGGTCCAATCACGCGTGCGGTAATCGAGGCGGGTGAGTTCCCGCTTCGAGTTCGGCGTGTAAACATTCACCAAATGGAAATCGCCGAAATCCGCCGAGATCACGCGCCCCTCGGTATCGTGCTCGGGAACGCCAATGCCGTAGGTGACGGCGAGTGGTTTTTTGCGCGTGAGGATCGCCGTGCCGGAGTAGCCGGGCTTGAGGGCAGAATTCCAAAAAACCTCATAGCCATCGAAGCGGTGGGGTACCTGCTCCGGGCGGGCTTTGGTTTCCTGAAGGCAGATGATATCGGCTGCCTCCGCTTCGAGATACTCCGGCAGACCCTTGCCGAGGACCGAGCGGATGCCGTTGACGTTCCAAGATAGGATTTTCATGTCGTGAGTGTCTGTCGCGGAGCGGGCGGTGGCGTGTTAGCTGATTTTTTCGAGCAGGTAGTTTTTGAGATCGGCGATGGCGATCCGTTCCTGTTGCATCGAGTCACGATGGCGGAGTGTGACCGTGCCTTCCTTTTCGGGCCCGTTCTCTCCAATGGTGTCGAAATCGACCGTCACGCAAAATGGCGTTCCGGCTTCGTCTTGGCGGCGGTAGCGGCGACCGATGGCACCGGACTCGTCGTAGAAAACATTCATGATCCCACGCAGAGAGGCCACGATCTCGCGGGCTTTTTCCACGAGTTGGGGTTTGTTTTTGAGGAGCGGGAAGATGCCGCATTTGATCGGAGCCATGCGGGGGTGAAAGCGCATCACGGTGCGGGTCTCGGATTTCCCCTTTTCGTCGGTGACGGTTTCCTCGTCGAAGGCCTCGCAAATGAGGGCCAGCGCGGTGCGGTCGGTGCCCGCGCTAGGTTCGACGACATGCGGAACGAAGCGTTCTTTAGTCACTTCATCATAGTAATCGAGGGGCTTGCCGCTGTGCTCGATGTGTTTGCTGAGATCGTAATCCGTGCGGTAGGCGATGCCTTCGAGTTCGCTTACACCGAAGGGGAATTCGTATTCCAGATCGTAAGTTTTTTTGGAGTAAAAGGCACGTTCGCCGTCCGGGATATCGTTGATGTGGATCTTTGAGCGGGGGATGCCGATGTCCTCGTAGAAAGCGAGGCGTTGCTCGAGCCAGTAGTCGGTGAGTTGCATGCCATCCTCGGGGCGGCAGAAATACTCGATCTCCATCTGCTCAAATTCCCTGGAGCGGAAGATGTAGTTGCGGGGGTTGATCTCGTTGCGGAAGGCTTTTCCGATTTGGGCGATGCCGAAGGGCAGTTTCTGGCGAGTCGTATCGAGCACATTGCGGAAATTCACAAAGATCGCTTGGGCGGTCTCGGGGCGCAGGTAAACCATGTTATCTTCTGTCTCAAGGGGACCGGCATGGCTTTTGAACATCAGGTTAAAATCCCGGGCCTCGGTGAGATCACGACTGCCGCAGGTGGGGCAGTATTTCTCACCGTCTTTGACGGGCAGTTGATCCGCGCGGTTGCGGGAGTTGCATTTTTTGCAATCCACCATCGGGTCGCTGAATGTCTCCTCGTGACCAGATGCCTTCCAGACCGCGCGGTTCATGATAATCGAGCCATCCATGCCCTCCATGTCATCACGCTCACGTACGTTTCGGCGCCACCAGAAATCCTTCAGGTTCTTCTTCAGTTCCACGCCGAGGGGGCCGTAATCCCAGAAACCATTGAGGCCACCGTAAATTTCGGAAGATTGAAAAATGAATCCGCGCCTCTTGCAGAGGCTCACAATTTTTTCCATGCGCGAAGCTGAAGCGTCTTGGGACATAAGGCGGGTATCAAACCCGAGCCTGTTCAAGAGGTCAACGCAGCAATAGCGGAGAAATGGCGGCTTGGCTTCGCTCGCTCAGTCCTAAATCGCGCCTACGATATCGCGGATTAACTCAGGTCCATGATAAACGAAGCCTGTGTAGATCTGAAGAAGGTTCGCGCCGGCATCGAGTTTTTCCTTCGCCGAGGCGGCGTCCATAATGCCGCCCGAGGCAATGATCGGGAGTTGCGTGACGGAACGAAGGGTGCGGATGACTTCGGTCGAGCGTTGGCGGAGAGGCGCGCCGCTAAGTCCACCGGTTTGGTCTGATGGGGTAGGGATCGCGCTGTGGTCGAGGGTCGTATTTGTGGCGATGATGCCGGCGAGTTTCTCGGACTCGGCGAGCGCTGCCATCTCACGAACGGCGTCATCGGTGAGATCGGGGGCTATTTTGACCAGAAGGGGCTTGCCGCTGTGGATGCGCTTAAGAGTTCGGATGATCTGCGCTAGGGAATCGCTATCCTGCAGGGCGCGAAGGCCGGGGGTATTCGGCGAACTGACATTGATCACGAAGTAGTCTCCATACGGAAGGAGGAGATTGTAGCTCGTAGCGTAGTCCGAGGCGGCATTTTCCAGCGGAGTCACCTTGGATTTTCCGATGTTGATACCGACGGGAATGCTTGGCCAGCGTCTGCTGGCTTTGAGGCGGCGGAGACGTTTCGCTGCGGCACTGGCTCCTCGGTTGTTGAATCCCATGCGATTGATGAGCGCCTCCTGCGAGGGGAAACGGAAGCTGCGTGGCTTGTCATTTCCGGGTTGGGCGAGTGCGGTGATCGTGCCTGCTTCGAGAAAGCCGAATCCCATCGCCTGCCATGCGGGAAGGGCGACGGCATTTTTGTCCATTCCGGCGGCAAGTCCAACGCGGTTCGGAAAATCGAGGCCAAAAAGTCGCAGTGGGCGCTGGGGAAGGGGGCCAAACATTGAGCGAATCAGTGGTGATGGGGTGAGTCGAAGGGCCGCCATGGCGAGATTGTGGGCCGCTTCGGCGGGCAGGCAGAATAAAAGCGGGCGGAGAATTTGTTGGTAACAGTTCACTGAAATCAATGTCGCCTACACCATGCC
>Ga0114971_10003243_pt1 | contig 11044 bp, 13 predicted proteins | sample M_140625_MF_Meta_FD_87320 | JGI IMG/M metagenome (GOLD analysis project Ga0114971, IMG submission 87320) | Freshwater microbial communities from Lake Montjoie, Canada to study carbon cycling - M_140625_MF_MetaG | ecosystem: Environmental > Aquatic > Freshwater > Lake | place: Lake Montjoie... | reverse complement strand
TATCACTATTATGAATCTGTTTTAAAAATAAAATCAGTTGGTTTACTAATTCTTTTTCATAAAACCAATAGCTTTTAATAAAAAACCATTTAGTATTTGAAAAATTAATTAAATTATTGCAATTTAAAATTACCTCCTTTTGTATGCCCTCGTATGTTTCATTACAATATAATAATTTTTTATTCTTCAATGTGTTAAATATGTCTTTAAAATAAAATTCTTTTAAACATAAATTTTCACTATCTAAAACAATATAATCTGTATCAACTGAATTATACGCTAGTAATTTTTTTGTTGATTGCAATGAATGTTTTGTACTAAAATTAGAAGCACTATTTGAATGACTTTTATTGTCAATGGCTTGCAATAAATCTTTTAATTTTATTATATTTACATTTAAATTTGTAAATTGATTTTTTAAATTTTTAAATATATCAAACTCTTCTGAATTAACGATGAAATTAATTTTAACATCATTTTTATCTAAACAAAATTTTTCAAATGAATTTAAAAAATTAATGTTATAATCATAGTGCCGATTGTACGTTGGTATTACAATATTCATATCGTATTAGTTTATTTATAATTCTCTAGAAAAAAGTTTAGGTCTTCTGGAGTTCCAATCCCCCACATTTTGTTGTTTTCAATTTTAAATACTTTTACTTTTTTACCATCTTGAATTGCTTCGTTGAATACTGGGCAAACATAAAATTCATTATTGACTCTAATATTCTTGGAGATCATTTGCTCTGCGTACTTTACATAATCAGAACCTTTTCTCCAGAAATAAATTCCAACTGTTGCTAGATTACTAATTGGTTTTTTTTCGGCTACTTCTGAAACAAATCCATTTTCATCTAATTTTGCAAAACTCCACTTAGGATGAGTCGATTCAAAAACTAAAATCCCAGCATCAATATTGTCTGCCATCATAGAATACATAAATTCATTACTATCCCAATCTACATATTGATCTGAATTTGCAATAAGAAGTGGCTGGTCTGTATTTATATACTCTTTAGCTAATAATGTCGTGCAAGCCGCACCTTCTGTTAATCCTTCTGTTAAAACGATTTCGCAATTTGGGCTTATTAAATTTAATGTATCCTTTAAGTTATATTTTTCATAATGACTTTTTTGAGCGATGAATACATGTTTAGCGTCAATACCAATAGAATCAATAACCACTTGAATCATTGGCTTTCCTCTTACTTCTATAAGAGGCTTAGGGAATGTATAACCAGCCTTTTCAAACCTAGCTCCTGCGCCAGCCATTGGAATTAATACTTTCATTTTATCGTCTTTCCATTTAGGCTTCATCAACTTATTATTGTTAATTTTATCAATATTATCTATTATTTTATCTAGATTAACATCACTTGTACTCAATACTGGATGTAGATTTCCTCCAGACTTTAAAGCTGCTTTTCTACCTACTACTGAATCTTCAACTATCAAGCACTCGTCTGGATCAACTCCAGCGTCTATCATGCATTTTAAATATATTTCGGATTTTGGTTTAGGGTTTTTAACGTCTTCATTAGAGTAATAATTATCAATATATTCCGTAAAGCCTTTTCTTAACAATATGATTTTTATAGTTTCTTTGATAGAATTTGAAGCGACATATATTTTATATCCAATTTCCTTTAATTCTTTTAGTATTGATTTTATTCTTTGGTCTTCTTTTACCGTTTCATTGATCACTTGTATTGTGAATTTTTGTTTATTGTCCCAAATTAAACTATGTTTATCTGTTGGCAAACTTTTATTTTTAGACAGTAACTCTAGTTTTCTTTTAGTTGGTAGTCCGTCGTATGTGGATAAATGCTCTTCTTTATTTATTATAAATTCTTTTCCCACTAAAGATATCGATCTATTAAGTGCTTCGTAATGAATTTCTCTTGCATCAATTAATACTCCGTCTAAATCAAAAATTATAAGTTTAATCATTTAAGTGTTATGAAATTGTTTTGAATCATTTATCGAATTAAGTTTATCTAAGCAATCGCATGAATTAAAAATTGTATCTTTATGTTTTATTAATTTAACTATAGAATCAGGGTTTATTGAAAAATTGTATTTTGTTATTATGTTTTTTGACCATTCAACATCTTCACCTTGCCCCCAAAAAAGATTTTCGTTTAACGGGAACTCTTCCATTACTTGTTTTTTTGCTACCCAGTAAGCTCCAGATATATACATTAGTTTAGATAAGTATTTAAGACTATAAGGTAATAAATATTTTGGGTATGGTATACCAACTTCTGCAGCTGATTCTGCCCAAAGAGACCAGTCTCTAAATCTTGTTCCGTCTATATTTAAAATTTGATTCATGCAAATATTAAAATCGTCGCCAAAATTTAAAAAATTAGTATACCAATCTTTATCAAAAATAAGGTAGTCGTGGAGATATACAATATTATTATATTTTGCATACTTTGTTATTAAATTCTTCTTTTTTGTAATCCATCCTCCATTTGGATTTTCTTCAAAAGAGTAAATGCTTATGTTTTCGAACTTATACTTCTTATCTCCTCCAATTATAATTATTTCGCAATTAGGAATATTTAAATCTTTAATTGAATTAATAATTAAATTTAAGCTATTTAGAGGATTTTTTTGATGGGTAACTATTCCAAATGTAAAATTCATATTAAATGTATATCTTTAAATATCATTATTTAATTATAGATAAAAAATTATCATATATCCAATCTTCTGGACATGCAAATTGTTTAGCAATTTCAAAGTTATTTTTAATGCTTTCTATTTTAGAGTTATAAAAGTCTTCGTTGCAATTTTTGATTATATCTTTTAATTCCTCTAAAGATGAAAATTTAATTATCCCATTCATATCAAATATTTTACTTATATCACTTCCCCAAAAGATAGGGATTGTTCCAGTAATTAAACAATCAACTAATTTTTCAGAAAAATACATATCATTATTATCATTTTCAATAATAAATGAATATCTAAAATCTTTAAGTGCAGTTAGCTTAGAATCAATAGGGTTATAGCCTCTTCCGCATATTAAATCTAAATTGTCTTTAAAGCTTTGAATAACTGAATGCCTAATTCTGTGTCCAGTGGTCCAGTTTTTTTCTGAAGCTATGATTGAAATATTTTTGTTTTTTTGATGAATTTGTCTATCACTTGGATTAATCCAACATCCTCCAAATGGATAGTATAAGCATTTTTGTGGATTTAAATTTATAAATTCTAAATTGTGAGTTAGAATATAATCGTATTTATCAATATTTTGGTAAGCTGCATTAAACGTTTCATAATTAATAGAGAGAGGCTCACAAATCCAAGCTATATTAATTTTACTTTTACTAGTTGAGACTAAATTATGTTTAATCGGTCCATCTGTAAAAAAACAAATATCTAGCCATGCATTATCGTCTCTATTGAATTTAATTTTACTAGGTAATACATTACCTAGTCCAAGAGCGTGAGAAAAACACCCATCTCTAAGAGAAACGTCTATCATATAATTTAAGATAAATTACCAACAAAGAATCAAATTGTCTTTATGTGTTAAAGGAAACTCTTCTGCTCTTTTTGTATTAAAATTACTTAATTTTTGCTCTAATTCTTGTAGCGAATATGAATCAATACGCCAATCTTTACTTATGAAGTTACAAGTTATATATCCATGAGTAGATTTAAGAAGAATATTATTCAAATAAAACTCTTGAATACTTCTAGATATTTCTGTAAATGCATAGTTACTTATAATTAAGTCGAATTTCTTATCTAATCTTGCAATCTCATTAGGTCTAACTACTTTTACATTTTTTACATTTAATTTATTCAAATACTTTTCAGCTAAATTTAACGATTCGTCTAGGTCAACTAGATAATAATTTTGAATGTTAAAAAAATCAGAAATGATTTTGCATTGACCACCATAACCAACACCAATTTCTATAATATTAAAATTATCTAAAGAACCGCATAATTGTTTTAAATCTGATAATACTTTTATATATCTTAATGTGGTTGGTGAAATTTTGCCAATACCCTCGTAGTCAAATACGGCTGGAGATCCATAAATATCGTTTTCTTTAAAATTCTGCAATTTAGAAAGATACTCTGGAAAATTTGCATCAAGATATTGCTTGTATAATTTTCCCTGATCTTCAGATACATGTTCTAGAATTTCAGTATAATCTGGATTGCTTCTAAAAAAATTGAAGTAAAAATCATTAAGGGCCGCCATTTGGCATGCGTTTTTATATTTATGGGTATCGCTTATACTGCTTTGTAGTTGGTACATATATACTTTATATTGAATCTATTGGATTTATCAAATGTTTTATATAACAATCCATTCTTTAGGTATTAAGTCTTCCAGTCTCCATCTTCCTTGATATGCTGGCCCAAGCCAATTTTTGGGAGCAATAACTTTATTATTGCTATTTATATACGCAGACCACCAAGCGAAACTACTGTTTGCTAGAATATTATTTCTACAATTAGACATAATATACATATCTTCAAAAGCATGATTGTTTTCCATATAGATAAAATTAATATATTTAAATTCACTAAAAATACTCTTTGCATAATCAATTGTATCAGAAAAAACTAAATAATTAGAAACATTGAGAATTTCGAAGGCTTTTTTGTAATATTCTTTATTCATTATTGGGTGGTGATGGTCTCTTCCAACGTAATCACCACATCTTAAATGTACTGAAGAAAAGTCTTTTAATTCAAAATTATACTTACTATGAACGGATTCTTTGATATAATCTTTAAATTGAAGTTGATTTATAATATCAGCTTTAAAATATTCAAAAAATTTATAAGATTGAAAATAACCTTCTAGATCTGTATGGTCTGGTATTTTAAAAATTTCTGGATTGAATACCGCTGGATATCCCCAATTAATTTTATGTTTTAAAGTTTTTAAATCATCTTCATTGAGAATTTGAGCTGATATATTTTTAAAACAATTTAAGAAATAATGCTGAATTCTTTTTGTTCCATCGTCAAAATGCTCTTCTGTTTTGGGGATTTTAACTTCATAGCCATTTACTTTACCAATACTGTAAAGAGTTGCGTATTGAAACAGTTGATTTCCAATTGCTCCATGTCTTCCTAATTGAGAAAAAGTAATCATTCTGGACGAAGTCTATAAAAATTTTCCATTATTCCTTTACCAAAAGTTGCTTGACCGAGATTAATATCAGAAAAACTATCTCTTTGAGTAGCAAGAAATTCATTTGAGCAGAAGCAGTTATTTTTATGTAAAAACTCTCTCATTAACCATCCATCGAAACTTTCATTCTTTAACATCCATGACAAGAAATCTAAACCTAATGGCACTTGATTTAAAAGCTTATCATAACAAGTGTAGTTATATGCTATTGCATGCGTTGTAAGCGCGCTTGTTATTTTTAATAAATTAGGGCTGACTCTTTTTAACGGATCTTTAAATTTCTCATCTGTTACATTCATTCCTAGGTAAAGGATATCCCAATCTAAATCTTTAAGTTCGTTAACAGAAAAGCTTAAATTCTTAATTGGATCATTTTCGAATTGTATATCATCCTCTAAAACTAAGACACTTTTAGTACCATCTTGTTTGCATTTATTTATAATTTCTAGATGAGATAAAAAACAACCAGCTGCTCTAACATTAACATGATAGAAGGATCCTTGAAATTGAATACCATTAAATCTAGTTACTTTTTCAAGTATATTTAATTTAGAAAATTCTTCTTGGCATTTTTCCCATTTATCAGTTCTATGAGGTAAATTTATGCAGTATATTTTTTCAAAAAAATCAAAAGGGTTGTTCATATTATTTATTATATATTAACCCTTTAAAATCTCCATTTAAATCTGATTCTAATACTTTAGGAAATAGTTGGCATTTAGCTGATTGTTTGTGCCAACCACCTTGTTTTGCAGTTATGAATTCTAAATCGCTAATTGTTGAATATTCAGAAGCTAGGATAGTTATTGGTTCTTGAGAAAATGGACTTTGTTTATTTTTAATGCTTTCGTCAATTAATTGCTGAGAGGCTTCTTCTGTTTTCCATTTAGAATTTAAATCTCCGTCATAAGTTGAAACTACTTTTTGACTTACACCTTTTGCTCCGCCCATATAAGAATAATGCCATCCTCCATTTTCTATTCTTGGCATAAAATCTTTATCTCGTCTTAAAATTTGAAGGCTCATTCCAAAGCATAGGGTATTTAAATGTTTTAATCCTTCGTACTTACAAGCTACAGTACCAGTAACATTCTTATTTGTATAAACATCAATATAATGAACAAAAAACATTTGATTTAATGCAATGATTGGATAGCTTATCATTTGCTGAAATACATCTTTATTAGGAATTTCATCGCAATCTGAAATCATCACTGTATCTAAATTATCTAAGTTTAACTTTTCAATTTGCTCAAAAAGCCTTATTCTTTGCTCGTGTTCTTTCGCTCCAATTTTTGCATCTGGAAAAAACTTAGGCATTAAAGCGTCAAATCTTCCATCTAATTCTATTGGTGAATAAATAATCTTATCTTTAAACTCCTGTAATCTAGTATCTTTCCAAAAACGTAATTCCTTATCTTGACCTTGATGAGTCTTTGTGGCTTCATTAATTATAAAATAGTCTACAACATCATACAATTCTTTAAGTCTAAGATATACGATATCTTTTTCATTAAAATACATGAAGCAATCAACTAATTTCATTCTAATCTCCATTCTTCTGAAGAATTAATTTGTTCTAATGAATGATTCAAGATATTTAATCTATAGAATCTTCTTATTAACCTTTCATTATTTATAAAACTTTTCATTTGTTCTGTTATCTTATTTTGTTTCCAAAAATCAATTAAAGATTGCAATTTAAATTCTATACCTAAAATTTCACAATAATGTCTAAATTGTTGTCTAATAGTTTCTTGTCTTTGATATTTTTCTGGAGTTTTACCATTATCATAATAATGAAGAACACAATGGTTTGATCTTCCATAAACAAAATAATATTTCATATCACTATCAATATAGTGTTTTCTTTGAGACGGCCTTTCCTCCCATGCAAATAATCGTTGATCCTTGCCATAATATTCATAAAGATCAATATATTCGCCCCTCATTCCTTGTAGCCCCCAATGTGGACTTCCTTGAAATATCATATCATCAAAGTACTTGACAAAGAAAGCCTTTTGTCTATCTACACAACTATTTATATTATTCTTATTTAAGAAATTTTCTATAAAATTACGCAAGTTCTTTACCCAATCTAGATTTAATCTTTCACAACTATCTCTAATAATAAACCAATCACCATTCTGCATTATATTTGACCTTAAAAAGCTGTTCATTTGAAGATCGTGGTCATTTGACCATTCTCTATTTATAATTTTCCCGAGGCCTTTTCTTTCATTTAATACGTCTAACGTGCCATCTTTTGAACCGCCATCTACAAAAATTAATCCATCAAAATATTGATATATGTCTTTTGTCATATCATCAATATTCTGTTTTTCATTCTGGGTTATTCCACAAAGCCAAATTTTCATAAATTAAAAATTATACCAAACTATTCAAAAAATTTCCAAGTTTTTCTGTTTCTATATCATTATTAATGATTTGTCTAATCATAGACGCAGTATTTTTTTGAAAATAATGCCTATAGTCTTTTGATTCTAAAAATGCTTTTAATTTAGCATTATATTCCTCATATGTACTAAAATATAAAGCTGTTAAATTTTCTATAGACCATTGTGTTAAACTTTTATTTATTGACTGTTCTCTATGTAAAAATACTGGCCTGCCCCTTGCCATACTTTCTATGATAGCGATACCATAGCCCTCTAATCGTTTTAAATGTAGGGTTGCAGAATTTTTATTTTGAGCCTCTAAAACCTGTGAATGAGTACTTGCGTCATGTAAATCGTAATTAACATATGGAGTAGATTGTTTCAAAAATAAGAAATTTTGATAATCATGCGGAAAATTATTTTCATAATTATGAATATAAACTCCTATACTTGGGTTATCAGTAGTTTCAATAAAACTACATTTATTATAGTCGATCCATGGTTTATAATATAAATGATTTATTTTATACTTTTGGGCAATCAAATACCCAGTATAATCTGCCACAAGATAATTTTTAATAATATCAAAAGGATAAGCTCCATCCCAGTAATCGTTTCCACTGTAACAAGCTAATTTACTTTGATTGCCTAAAATCGGCCAAATTTCATTCAAGATCTCAAATTGAGATTCAAAACTAGTTATAAATATAATTTCTGGTTTTAAATCTAAAATCTCCTGTTTATTTAAAACTAAAATATTTTTAGCATCTAACTCTTTTTCGGCTTTTTCTTGAGTCCAAGTAGTATTCCAAACATTTTGACTAAACTGTTTTGGCGGATAATGTTTTATAGTATAGTCTTTTGATGGTATTACCATCGTATGCCCTAATAAATTGAAGGCTTTGGCCATTCCCTTCGTAAGGTTTAAATGCATATCTGGCCATAATATATTCATTTAGAAAGAGCCCCTTTAAATTTAATAAATAAATAGGAACAAATTTTAGCGTTTTCTTCAAGAAAAGTTCTTAATTGCTCCATACCCTGTATCTTTTCTGGAAGATCTTTATCAGTTTCTTTTTTAATTTCATCAATAAGCGTCTTATCAAAAGCGATCCATGCGCCGCTTTTTTTAGCGAATCCCCATTGAATTAACATATCTGCAATTTCATATTCTAACCAAACACTTTTTCCATCTGAACGTCCATGTCGAATTGGATAAGTAACTTCAGTTCCATCTTTTTCATTCGTAGTCTTTCGAAGTAGGATCTTTGACCAGTGACCAATAATTTTACCATCTTCTACTATTTGATCTGATTTATATCTAGGTTGAAATTCAAAAATCCAATCTGCATAATGTTGTAATGCATTACCACCAGAGCTATTAGTAAGTTTTGGATCTCCTTTTGCGTATGGATTAATTTGAACATTTGAACGAACTTGTGAAATAAGACCGCAAATGTGTCCAAAAGTAGACAGTGGCAACATAATACGCCTCAAGAAATTAGAGGTAAGCACTGCTCCAGCGGCGACCTTAGCACTATCATCAAACCCTTTGCTTAAATCATTTTTAGAAATAAGTGCGTCCATACTATCTACAAGGAAATAATAACGTGTATTTTCTGGATTATTCTGAATCAATTCGAGAATAAGAGTGGCAATATTTTCATAAACATTTGAACGTAATACAAAACATTTTCCATCATTCCAATCTTCTGGCTTATCAACAAACTCAACGCCAGAGATTCTTTTCACATTAGAGTTTAGCCTGCCTTCAGCTTTGACTAAAAGCCCTTTTGCATTCGGAATTGTTTTAAGAAAATTATTCATAATAAGAAGTGCGGCGCTTGTTTTTCCGCCGCCACTGACCCCAGTAAAACGAACAATTGCTGGGACTTCTAATGAACCCCCAAGTTCAGAGTCTAAAAGAATAGAGCCCGTTGATACATTAAATATCTGCTCATCTTCAAAATTATAATGACTATCTTTATTATCCTTTAAATGGGATGATAAGATACTTTTTCCGCCTAACGTTTCTTTTGCCATAAGTTTAAAAATTCCCTTAGATTTAAGGGTTTCTCATCATACTCTATTTTCGATTCGAACGCAATATTATTTTCTTTAATTTGGTAGTTTTTTTGTTCTGGAAGTTCGAGTTTAAACTTCTTATACTCTTTATTTAAAAGTTTACGCCCATCATCAGATAATAGCCAACATAAACTATTTAATTTAAACCCTAAATCTAAAGAACCCCAAAAAAATTCGTCGGGGAATATAGTTAATAATGACTTAACTATCTTCATTTCTCTTGGCCAGATAACATGTGCATTATCTTTTAAGAGTTTTTTTACAAAATCTTTTTTATTTAGATTGGTAGATGGGACACTCTTTACAGATTTCGGCTGAGACATCAAAAATTTGCCTTTCATTACAAAAATATGAAGATGCTATATAATTTCCACCTTGGCAAGAACATCTTTGAATTACTCGATCTATTTTATCTTCTGAGCGAAACTTGCAAGTTTGAAAATTTAAACTTTCTGGATTTATTTCTTCTATACTCATAGTCTTTAGTGTAAGGTTATTTTAAGTAAAGTCAATATTTTAATTACCCTCTTCATCCTCTTCATCCTCTTCATCTATAGAGTCGGCTTTATTGACAGAAATTGTTTTTAAAAAAAACTTTTCAATTTGATTAATTATTTTGTTATATTTCTCTTGGTAAATTTCTGTACTTTCGGTTACTTCCTTATGATTTTGAAGTGCGCTATAAAAAATATTTTTAGGAGAATTTAAAATATCATTAATAATTTTTAAATCAGACTTTACAATATCAGTATGCACAAATTTTTTCCAACTTTTAATAAACTGTTTTTGGATAGAGTTATCCTTCTCAAACTCATTTTGTTGGTTAATATTATTTGCAATTTGATTGAACATAAAAAAAAGCATTGACCATTGTAAATTTTGCATGAATTTAGATTCTAAAGTAGAATCCAAATCATCACGCATTTGTTTGTTATGGTCTTTATTTTTTTTCATTATTTAATAGGACATGAGCCACCCTCACATTCAATTCCTTCCAACGCTTCGCCGCTTATATTTTGATTAAGCTTCATCAAAGGCTTTACTTTAGATTTTTTATTTTCGTAAACTTCTTTTGTAATTTCTTCGTATGGAGCTTGTTTGAATCCATGCTTTTGCCGAAGAAGGAAGCTTACCGATTTGATTGAATTGGCATAATTGTCTTGAAGCCACTGTTTTAAAGCTGGTAATTCTTCTTCTGAATAATAAGCCGTAACACTTACGGCATTATCAGACCATACCTCTTGTAATTTTTTAACCATTTCTAGCTGTTTAATAACACCCACCTCGTCTGCAAATAACGCTCCTTCTGGAGTTTCACATGGAAACTCTACTACAACGGTATCATGGTTTTCAGATCCATCAAAATTAAGCACATATTCTATAT
>Ga0114971_10003242_pt1 | contig 11044 bp, 7 predicted proteins | sample M_140625_MF_Meta_FD_87320 | JGI IMG/M metagenome (GOLD analysis project Ga0114971, IMG submission 87320) | Freshwater microbial communities from Lake Montjoie, Canada to study carbon cycling - M_140625_MF_MetaG | ecosystem: Environmental > Aquatic > Freshwater > Lake | place: Lake Montjoie... | reverse complement strand
GGATGCGACACGTCGAGCATGATTCCGTACTTGTTCGCCTCGGCGACCACCTGCTTGCCGAGCGGGGAGAGTCCGTTCCACTTCCAGACGCCGTCGGCTTCGCCGGTGTTGCTGTCGGAGAGCTGGCTGTGCCCGTTGTGCGCGAGGGAGAGATAGCGCGCGCCTTGATCGAAGAAACGCTTGACGTTGGTAATGTCCTCGCCGATCCCGTAGCCGTTCTCGACGCCCATCAGCGCGACCTTCTTACCGCTCTTGATAATGCGGCGGACGTCGGCCGCGGTGTAGGCGATTTCAATCCGGTTCGGCGCCAGCTTTTCGGCGAGCCGATGCACGGCGGCGAACTTTTCGAGGTCGGAGTCGAGCGCTTTCTTGTAGCCGGCCGGCGTGAAGTCTTGATTCTGCCCGACGTAGATCGAGAAAAACACCGCATCGAGTCCGCCGTTCTCCATCTTGGGGATATCCACCTGTGAGGTGGTGCCCGTGACGTAGTTCGGGGTGGTGTCGGTCATCGCGCGCGGGGAGAAGTCCACGTGCGTGTCGATCTTGATGACCTTGTTGTGGATGGCGCGCGCTTTGGAGACGATGGTGGGGGTATCGTCTTGCGCGTGGAGCGAGGTCGTGGCGACGGCGCAGATGAGCGCGATGGCGCCGAGGTGGCGGGGGAGTCGTATCATGGAGTCCTCGTGAGGGTGGCGACTCCAACGTTACGCAGATTTGAGCGGGTTCGCTCGTCTCGGGCTTCGGGCGGCTTACTCAGGGCGGAGCCAGCGCTCCCCTTCGCGAAGCTCTCGGACCGCTACGCGGTCCTGCGGCCGCTTCGCTGTGGGGAGCGTTGGCTCCTTCCTGCCGGCGCTTCGGGCGCGGTGCCTGCGGTTGCCCGCCGAGTCATTCAACAGCGACGCGAGTGTCGCGAGGGCTCGCTTCTCAGTTGTTCCAACCGCGCAGCCTTCATGTAAGGGAGGGCACGGGGCGTTCCCGACGCGATGCGGCCGCAGGACCGCCGAGCGGTCCGAGAGCATCGCACAGGGAATGCCCCGTGCCCGACTGCTAGACGATAAACGCTATCGCGCCACTCGCTGGCGACGCAGTTCCTTGAACGGGATCATCCGGCGCGCCTGCTCGTCCCACAGTGCTAATCGCAGCGCCTTCACGCCCTCAATCAGCGTGATCTGATGCGCCTGGTTGAACACCGGATTCTCGTTATGCACTTGCTGCAACCGATAGTTCGGGATGCGCGGACCGAGATGATGCACGTGATGCAGGCCGATGTTTCCCGTGAACCACTGCAATACCGGGTTGAGTCGGAGATACGAACTTCCCGTGATGGCCGCCGTGGCATAATCCCACTCGCCGTGCTCGGCCCAGTAGGCCTCTTCGAACTGATGCTGCACGTAGAAGAGCCACACCCCTGACGCCGCAGCGAGATAGTACGCCGGCAGATACACGAGAAGGACCGCCTTGTATCCCACGGTCAGGACAAAGAGCGCGACCAGCGAGGCAATCGCGATATTCGTCAGCCATACGTTGATAAACTGCCGGCTTCCTGTGGCGATGTCGAACTTGAACTTGAGGCGCTGCAACACAATCATCTGCAGCGGTCCGAGGCCAAGCAGGACGATCGGACTGCGGAAGAGTCGATAGGAAAATTGCCCCACTGCGGAGCGCGCTTCGTACTCCTCGACCGTCAGCGTCGCGATGTCACCGTAGCCGCGGCGATCTAAGTCCCCGGACGAGGCGTGGTGCAGTGCATGGTCGCGGCGCCACTGGTGGAACGGGGTCAGGGTAAGCACGCCCGTCACGAACCCGACCGCGTCATTCACCTTTGGCCATGGCAAAAACGAGCCGTGGGCGCAGTCGTGCATGATGATGAATGTGCGGATGATCAGCCCGGCGGTCGGCAGCGCGAGCCCCATGGTGAGCCAGCTGTTCCGGTCGAGCGACCAGTGCATCAGTACCAACGAGAGCACGAGCAGCGTGAGCGTTGAGCCCAGCTGCCACAGGCTCCGAATGGCGTCACCGCCTTGGTACTTTCCGACAACGCCTTTCCACTCGGAGGGCGGGATTTGCTTTGGTGTGGTCATAAGGAGAAAATAAACCTATGTACTGGCGCTGCGTGGAAATCAGAGCCTCCCCCATGCAGGGGTTTGGGGCGTTCGCTCGAGCGGGGATCCCCGAAGGGGTCCGTCTGATCGAGTATGCGGGGGAGCGACTCACCCCGGCGCAGGCTGATGCGCGCTATCCGGACGACGATGCGGTGCGCCATCATACTTTCCTCTTTGCGATCGACGACGACGTGGTGATCGACGCGGCCGTGAACGGCAATGACGCGCGCTGGATCAATCACTCGTGCGATCCCAACTGCGATGCGGTGATCGAGGACGGTCGCATCTGGATCGAGACGATCCGCGAGATCGAGCCGGGCGAGGAACTCGCCTACGACTACGCGTACATGCTGGAGGAGCGGCACACCCCAGCTGCGAAAAAACGATTCCCCTGCCACTGTGGTGCCGCCACCTGCCGCGGCACCATCCTCGCCAAGAAACGCTGAGTGCTGCGTCCTACGGGATGCTGACGAGGTTCACGGTGAACACCATCACGGCGTTCCCTGGCACGGAGCCTCTGCCGCTCTGGCCATAGCCGAGCGCCGGAGGAATCAGCAGGCTGCGCCGACCGCCGACGCGCATGCCTTTGACGCCGAGGTCCCATCCCTGTACGACTTCGCCGTGGCCGAGGGTGAACTGGAGCGCTGAGGTGGCGGTGGTGTTGGAATCGAACACCACGCCGTTCTTGAGGTAGCCAGTGTAGCGCACGGAGAGCTTGAGCCCCGTGTCGGCCACTGCGCCCGTCCCGACGGTCACGTCGCGGTAATAGAGCCCACTGGACGTCGACGTGTAGTTCGCGAGGTTGATCCCCAGCGACGAGACGAAGGTCGTATTGGCGACCGTGACGGGGTCGACCACGCTGTGGTCGCAGGCAGCAATCACGGCAACGGCGAAGAGGGCGAGCAGAGCGATGAAACGGCGCATGGAGAGCGTGGTAGGGGTTACACCTGCTACCCCTAAGGCTACTATAAGATGCGGGTTCGGGGTACCCTCGTCGGTGGATCTTGTCGCAGCGGCTGCCCCTGCCGCGTGCCCCTGCCGCGTGCCCCTGCCGCGTGCCCCTGCCGCGTGTCCCTGCCGCGTGTCCCTGCCACTCACCGGAAGTCGTGGCTCCGCACATGCTCAGCCCCTGCGCCGTCGCCGAGCGCCAGAAACTCCTCGGCTTTCAGATTCACTACCCGCTGCTCGATCTGCAGCGTGCCGCGCACGAGCAACAGCGGGGTGCGCGAGATGAGTAACGCCTGCTGCTCGAAGCGCTGCGGGGTGATGACGACATTGATCATCCCGGTCTCGTCCTCGAGCGTGAGGAAGACGAATCCCTTGGCGGTGCCGGGGCGTTGTCGACAGATCACGAGTCCGGCGACCCCAATGCGGGCCCCGTCCTTCTGCTGCGCGACTTCGCGCGCCGTAAGGATGCCGTTGGGGGCGAGCAGCGCCCGCATGTGGTGCATGGGATGCCCGTTCAACGACAGCCCGGTGAGTCGATAATCGGCTTCGGTGAGCGCCGGCGCCGAGAGTGGGGGGAGGGTGCTCGGCACGGGACGCTCGGGGAAGAGCGGCAGCGCGTTGGGGTCGATCTTTGCAGCTTCGAGTACACGCCACAAGGCCACGCGCCGTCTCCGGTGTGGGGTCTCCTCGCGCACGAAGGGATCTAGCGCTCCGCTCTCGGCTACGAAGCGCAGGGCGCGCTGGTCGAGGCCGCTGCGATGCACGAGATCCTGAATGCTCGTGAACGGTCCCTCGGCGAGCGCGGCCTCGAGTTTCCCGCGTGCTGTGCTGCCGAGTCCGCGAATGCTGCGGAGTCCGAGTCGGACGGCGGGTTTCGTCTTGCTTGGTCCGCTTGGTCCGCTTGGTCCGCTTGGTCGGGCGTGGTCCCCGTCTACGAGAAGCTCTCGGACGCCTGCGGCGTCCTGCGGCCGCTTCTCTAGGACGGGGGCCACGCCCTCCCGCCCCCGTCCTTCGCTGGAAGGAGAGGGCGAGGCTTCCCGCAGCGATGCGGCCGCAGGACCGCGGAGCGGTCCGAGAGCATCGCGAAGGGGAGTCTCACCCTCGACTGAGACCGCAGGAGCCGCCGGAGCCGCAGGAGCCGCAGGACGCCGCACTGTGATCACGCCGTCGTGCGGTTCGACCACGGTCCCGTCCGCACACTCGAGCGTGTGATCCCACACCGATCGCGTGGCGTCCACTGGGAGCACCTGCACCCCATGCCGCCGCGCGTCCTCGATGAGTGTTCCCGCCGAGTAAAATCCCATAGGCTGCGCGTTCAACATGGCGCACAGAAACTCGGCGGCGTAGTAGTGCCGCAAGTAGGCGCTTGCATACACAATCAGCGCGAAGCTCGCGGCGTGGCTCTCGGGAAATCCGTAGTCGGCAAAGGCGTTGATCTGATTGTAGATGCGTTGCGCGACGTCGGGAGGGATTCCGTTCTTCTCCATGCCACGGATCATTTTCTCGCAGATGGAAGCCATGCGCTCGCGGCTGCGCTTGTGCCCCATCGCTTTGCGCAGGAGATCGGCCTCGCCGGGGGTGAAACCCGCGGCGGCAATCGCAACTTGCATGCCTTGCTCTTGAAAGAGTGGGATGCCAAGGGTGCGCTTGAGGATTGGCTCGAGCGACGGGTGCGGGTAGGTGATGGCTTCTTCGCCGTTTTTGCGCCGCAGATACGGATGCACCATGTCGCCTTGGATGGGGCCGGGGCGGATGAGTGCGACCTCGACCACGAGATCGTAGAAGCAGCGCGGCTTCAGGCGGGGCAAGGTGTTCATCTGCGCGCGGCTCTCGACTTGGAATACGCCAACGGTATCGGCCCGACACAGGTCGTCGTACACGGACTGATCTTGCATGTCGAGTTGCCCGAGGTCGATCGACACACCGCGTGTGGCGCGGATGTACTTGAGGCAGTCCTGCAGCACGGTGAGCATGCCGAGCCCGAGGAGGTCGATTTTCACGAGACCCATGGGATCGAGGTCGTCCTTCTCCCACTGGATGACGGTGCGTGCGTCCATCGCGGCGGGTTCAATGGGGACGACGGTGCTGAGGGGTTCGTGCGTGAGTACAAATCCACCGACGTGAATCCCGCGATGGCGCGGCGCTTGATGCAGCCCGAGGACGATGTCGGCGAGCGTGCGGACGCGCCGATCGTTGGGGTCGAGGCCGGCGCGTTCAAGCATGGAGTTCGCGCTCTGGCTGCTTGGCCGGGCGTGGCCCCCGTCTACGAGAAGCTCTCGGACGCCTGCGGCGTCCTGCGGCCGCTTCTCTAGGACGGGGGCCACGCCCTCGACCACACGTAGCGCCTCAGCTGTGGATTTCGCCGAGGAGCGGTCGCTGGACATCGCGATCGCTTCCGCCTGTTGTGGAGAGAAGCCGAGCACGCGCGCGGCGTCGCGCACGGAGCTGCGCCCGCGCCAGGTAATGTGCTCGCACACCATCGCGGCGTGCTCGCGGCCGTAACGGTCATAGACGTACTGCAACACTTTCTCGCGGTCGCGATGCGCGAAGTCGATGTCGATGTCGGGGGGCTCTTTGCGTTCTTCACTGAGAAAGCGCTCAAAGAGCAACTCGAGTTTTATGGGGTCCACCGCGGTGATGCCGAGCACGTAGCACACGGCGCTGTTGGCGGCGGAGCCACGGCCTTGGCAGAGCACCCCTTCGCGGCGCGCAAAGCGGACGATGTCCCACACAATCAGGAAGTAGCCCGCGAGCCCGAGCTTGCTGATGAGTGCGAGCTCGTGCGCGATCTGCGCGTCGTGCCGCGCGGTGCGACGCCATCCCCAGCGTTCGTGAACGCCCTGCTCGACCAACTGCGCGAGATACGCGTCGTCCGTGATGCCGTCAGGGAGCGGAAAGCGGGGGAGGGTCGGTTTCACGTCGGCCAATCGAAAGGCGCAGCGTTCGGCGATCGCGAGCGACTGTGCGAGCCCGTGCTCGTGTCCCTGCCAGCGGCGCGCCATCTGCGCGTGGCCTTTGAGATACCACTCACCGTTGGGGCGGAGGGCGGTCCCCATTTCGTCGAGTGTGGCGCCGTGCTTGAGAGCACAGAGCACGTCGTGGGCGAGCCGGCCGGTGGGTTCGGCGTAGTGCACATCGTTGGTGACCACCCAGGGCACGTCGAGCGCACGCGCGATGGCAATCAGCTCGCGCACGGTGCTGCGCTCGTCGGGGAGGGCGTGGTCCCAGCACTCGATTGCAACGCGGCGATCAAAGATGTCGAGCAGGGTGGCGGTGGCCTCGCAGGCCGCGTCACTCTCTCCCCGCGCGACGAGCGCCGGCACCCAGCCGCGCGGACATCCCGTGAGGGCGAAGACGCCGGCGCTGTGCGCGGCGAGCACGTCGAGCGAGACGCGTGGTCGCCCGCGCCATTGGTCGAGCCGCGCGCGGGTGATGAGCGTGCTCAAGTTGCCGTACCCCTCGCGCGTTTCCGCGAGGAGCACGAGATGGGTATTCGGCAGCTTGGCCGCCGGCACCTCGACGGTGAGCTCCACGCCGATAATCCCGCCGATACCGGCAGTGGCGGCGCTGGTAGCGAATCGCACCGCGCCGCCGAGGTCGTCGTGATCGGTGAGTGCGAGCGCGGGCATCCCAAGTGCGACCGCGCGCGCCACCAGTTGCTCGGGTTGCGCGGCGCCGTCGAGGAGCGAGAACACCGAGTGACAGTGGAGTTCGACGTAGCTCACAATCTGCCCGTGCGATGTTCGCGGTGCGTCTCTATCTTCCGGTCATGGATGTCCGTGCTCCCTCGCCCTTTCGCGACCCGCGTACCCGCGCGGTAGCTGCCGTGGCCGCACTCGTAGCGGGATTCGGCACCTGGTGGCTCACCGCGCCGCCGGGTGCGCTCGGACTGCAGCCGGATTCGTTTGCGTATCTCAGCGGCGGCTGGTTTCTTGCGCACGGTGAGGGACTCCGCGTGCCGCTGCAGAGTTGGGCGAGCGCCGACACCACACGACTCTGGGTGTGGGAACCCCCGGGGTTCTCTGCGGCAATCGCTGGCGGTGTGCGCACGGGATTGAACGCGATCGACGCCACACGCGTGGTGCAGGTGCTCTCGGCGGCGGTCACCGCGTTTTTTGCGGCAGGCACAGCGGCCTTGCTCCCCGGTGCCGTTGGGGGCACAGCGGCCGCGGTGCTCGCCTCGCTCTTGCTGCTGTGTAGCCCCTTCTTTTGGGAACTGCATATTCAGGCGCTGAGCGAGCCGCTCTTCTTGGCTTTTTTTGCGCTCTGGGCGTACCGCTCGGTGCGCACACGCGACGGGGACTGGCGACTCGCGACGGTGCTCGCGGCGTTGCCCGTTGTGCGATGGATTGGACTGGGGATCATTCCCGCCACGGCGTGGAACGCGTGGCGTGGCCGCACCACCCTGCGGGTGGTGCTCCCGGCGGTGTTCGTGGTTGTGCTGTGGCTGTTGTTTCTCCCCGCTGCGCTCGCTGGTCGTGCGCAACATCTGCACTGGATCGGCGAGAACCTGGTGCACATGCCGCGCGATCTGGCCATCACACTGATTCATGTGGCGGTGCCGGTGCGCATCCCTGCGCGCTCGTTCTTCGGCGTGGTGGTGTGGTTGCTTGTGGTGCTCCTCTGGTGGCGTGTGCTGCGCGTGGATCCCGACGGCACACGCTGGCGCTTTACCCGACTCGCGATGGGCGCGGCGGGGCTGGCCCTCATTTTGATTCCCACGTCGCTCCTGCTCGATGCGAGCGTGCGCTTCGACGAGCAGCGGCATGTGGTCCCGGGACTGCTCCTGGCGATGGTGGGAATCGCCGGCGCGATTGCGCTCGCCTGGCAGCGCACCGGCGAGTGGATGCGTCGCACGTTCATTGCCTGCGCCGTGGTGTGGAGCGGAGCGGGGATCTACGCGACCGCCGAACTCGCACGCGATGTGCGTCGGGCACCGCTCTTTCTTGCCGGCCCCCAGTGGCGTGACGCCGAAGTGGTGCGTTGGGTGCGTGCGCAGGGCAGCGGTTCCAGCGCGCACCCTCTGCACACCAATCAGCCGTGGGCTCTCTGGTTCCATGCGAATCGTGTAGCGCGCATTGTGTGCGCGGATGCCGTGGACCGCACACTGCACACGGGGTGCCCCGTTGAGTCGGTAGACCCCGCGGCGCTGCGTGAGACACTCGCGCGCCGCGATGGCTATCTCGTGGATGTCACGGTGCCGTGGCCCGGCGTGCTGAGTGTGGAGCCGCTTGCGCAACGCGCGGGGCTCGTGCTCGTGGCACGGTTCCCCGATGGGAGTGTGTGGCGCGCGCCGTGACGCGTGCGGTGCCGCGCGCGACTCAGTCATACCACCCCTGCAGGTGCCAGCCGACGGCGTCGCGGTAGAGGAGCATGTCGCGTGCGAGTTCCTCGCTCTCGCAGCGCCAGTAGTCGCGGGCGAAGGGATCCTTCCACCAATCGCCGCTGAGGCGTTCGGGGCCCACGGCGCGGGTGATCACCACGCGCTTGCCGCGCCACCAGAGGGTGCGGGGCGTGCGGTGTGCGACTTCGACGTCAATGCGTTCGGGGGTTTCGAGCAGGCGCGCGGTGGCGTTTTCGGCGCTGGTTTCGGCGCTGGTTTCGGCGCTGGTTTCGGCGCTGGTTTCACTGCGGGCTGCGGGAGTCTCCCGCTCCTTCGCAAAGCTCTCGGACCGCTGCGCGGTCCTGCGGCCGCTTTGCTGTGGAGCGGGGGACTCCCTGCGCACCGACTTCCGCGTGGGGCTGGGCTCGCCGACAGCGCTCGTTCCCTCGTGCAACTCGGCCCATGCGCCCGCTTTCTCGGGGCGATGTTCGTCGCGCGCCACAGGGCGCACGACACTGTGCGCGCCGAGTGAGGCGCGGAGCCGTTCGAAGGCGGCGTCGGCGGCGCCCGGGTCGCGCCAGGAGGCGGCGAGGAGATCTCCTTGCTCGGCGCTCATCGGCGCGGTGGCGGTCACCGTGACCGTGACTGCGCACACGGGAGCGGGCAGCTTCCACTGATCGAGCAGTGCGCGACAGCGCTCGAAGAGCGGGGCCACGCGCGCCATCGGTCGTGCTGGGCGTACCTCGCGGGTGATGGTGTGTGCGGGGGCGTTCACCACGGCGCCGCGTCCGTCGTCGAGCGTGAGGGTGATGGCGATCGCGGCGGCGGCGCGTGCGTCGTGCACCAGCGCGTCCACGAGTTGTCCGAGCGCGGCGCGCACGATGAAGAGCACCGGCTCCATGGAGTCAGCGCTCAGGGCGAGCTCGGTGCTCACCGCGCGCGTGGCATCGGAGCGCGCGAGCACAGGGCGTCGTGTGTCGATGCCGTGTGCGAGTCGCCACGAGGCGAGCCCCGATGCGCCCCATCGGTGTTCGACGTCGGCGGCCTCGAGCCCCGCGAACGCCCCAACGGTGTGCAGCCCCAGCGCCCCCAGCGCTTCACGCAGTTCAGCGTCCATCGGCACCAGCGCCAGCGGCGCCGACGCGAGGTACGCCGCGCACCCACCCGGCGGCACGATTCGCACATACTGTGGGTCCGCAGCTGAAGACGGAGCTGCAACGCTCCAAGTCGCCGCACGCGCCGCGACACACGAGTCAGCCACACCCACGCGTGCCGACGGATGCCACACACTCGCCAACTGCTGCAGTACGAGGGCGAGCATGCGTTCGCCGCCGAGTGGTTCGAATCCGCTCGCTCCTACCCACCAGGTGCCGGGGGCATCGGGGACCGCGGTGACCTGCGGCGAGGCTGCGAGCAGTGCGGCCGACATCCGCGCCAGTTCGCGCGTGATGACCCGCTCATCCCACGGCAGAATCTCCAGCTGTGCGCAGCGTGACGTGGCTTCGGGCACGGTCATCCCCACGCGCACATGCTGGCGCGCCGCTGCCGAGGTCACGGCGCGGAGGAGTTGTCGTTTGCCGTGGGCGAGCGCTATCGGCTGGGTGTCCCAATGCGGCCCCGACTCGTGGTGGGCGTGCCACACTGCGCCGATCGGGAACCTCGGAATACGAACGCACGCGACGCGCCACGGTGTTGCCACGATCCCCCTCTCCTACGTTCACGGTCTGGTATGGAGCGCCTTTCTCGATCACGACGTGGATCTGTTTCGTTGTTGCACCTTCGCCAATGCGTTCGCTCGTTCTTCGTCGGGAGGAGCGTGTGGTGACGACGCGCATGCGCAGACTCCCGGCGAGCTCTGATGCTTTGGCGTCGTCGCCCAGCACGAGGAACACCGCATCGGCTTCGCGGGCGAGTCGGGTGAGGCGCACGGCGACGCCGCGTTCGAGCATTGGCGCGCCGTCGAGGACGACGAAGGCGAAGGCGCCGCTGCGGAGGAGTACGTCGGCGCACCAGGCCCCGCGTGCGGGGCGATCGGGGCGCACGACCCACAAGCCGGGTTCACCGTTGACGAGTTGTGCGCCGGCGCGGGCCCAGTCGCGCGGGGCGAGGGTGCGGGTGGCGTCGATATAGGCCACCTGCCATCCCGTGGCGATCGCGCGCTCGACCATCGTGCGGACGATGGTCGTTTTGCCACTTCCGGGCGCGCCGACCATTTCGGTGAGTCGGCCGCGCGGGAGTCCGCCGCCGGGGAGCGCGGCGTCGAGCGTGGCGACACCGGTGCTCAGCCCGGGTGTGGCGGAGCGTGTACCGTCGATAACGTCGGCGAGTTGCTGGCGGAGGAGGGCGAGAGACATGCCTGTGATATACCGAACAAAAGCCGAAAGTGCAAGGAGGAGTGTTTTTCGGGTTTTTTGCTTGATAATAACGTAAGTCGTTTTATAGTAACATCTTACGATTTTTCTTTTACTGGATGCTGTTGTCGTGCAGTACCCGAATTCCGAGGCCGCTCGGACCGTTCGTAAAGCGGCTCGGATGGGGCATCCGCGTCGGTCCAGACTCGTGAAACCGGGCACGCGAAGCAATACTACGGGCATGCTCCGCCACCGCCTCGTGCTGCTCATCGCCCTGCTTGCTGGCCTCGCCGCAGGCTGGGGGATCATCGAGCTCACTG
>Ga0114971_10003241_pt1 | contig 11046 bp, 7 predicted proteins | sample M_140625_MF_Meta_FD_87320 | JGI IMG/M metagenome (GOLD analysis project Ga0114971, IMG submission 87320) | Freshwater microbial communities from Lake Montjoie, Canada to study carbon cycling - M_140625_MF_MetaG | ecosystem: Environmental > Aquatic > Freshwater > Lake | place: Lake Montjoie... | reverse complement strand
GGGACCGGCATCTCTTTGATTCGTTTTTCATAGTGAAGCACGCTTGCTTCATCAGCCAGGGCGAACTCTTGTGCAAGTTGGCGTACAGTCGCTGCCCCGCCCGATTCGACGAGAAAACCGATCAGTAGCGGCTGATACACATGGCTCATGCGCAGCTCACTCTCAACGAATTTGAGCAGATCGTCAAAGGTCACGAATGCATATTAGATGACGTTTTGGAACTCGGATTTAATGGTATACGCTCGGCGCATGTCCCAAAGCACCAAAGTCCTCGTCAACGGTATGCCACAAAGGAGTATCTTTTAGCCATGACTGAACACAATGCGCCAGAAGGTCAGGTCCGCATGGAGCTGGCTGACATTCTCAGGCAAAACGAAGGACAGCTTGGTATGGTGTTCGAATTGTGGAACAAAGGAATTCGACGGAACAAAGATTTTGTAGATAAAGGTGCCGCCGCAAACGCCGGTGCCGCCGGAAATTCACGGGCTGCAGTTGAAGCAATTATGGGCGGAGTAATACCTAATGCACCCACCGTTGCAGCGATCGCTAAAAGCGCAGTCAATGGCTTGGTACGAAAGAATCCAAAAACTACGAAGGCAACGCAGCAATATTTAAATAATCTAATCCAGCATCTCGCTGAACGTGCCGATGATCAAGTCTCACGAGAAATCGAAGAACGAGAACTTACGGTTGGGTCAGAAGAGATTCAAAAAATTCTCGGGCGGCGCAGCGGTGTTTATGTGTACACATTTCCGATGTGCTTACGAAATGTTAAGATGATCGACCCAGACCGATGGCTATACAAGATCGGAAAGTCTGACAGCCAAGTGCTCAAGCGAATCAAGTCCCAGACCACGGGAATGCCGGAGTCTCCTTTTCTCCTTCGCGTCTACACTCACAAATCGCTCTTGCCACTTGCGCTTGAGAAGAAGTTTCACAGAGCCCTATTAGCCGCTGGTCATGAGAGCATCAGGACGCTCGACCCAAAGAACTCGCTAAGGTCTGGACCGAAAGAGTGGTTTGCGACTCGTCTCGAATTCTTAGATGAGATCGCCGAACTTATGGGATGTGAGGTGCTTTCAGCTCGGACCGTCAGCGCACAATAGCCTTGACAGCAATTGCAAAAAGACTCCATGAGAAAGGTTTGGTACTTCACAAATGAATGATTCAGTGGTGTTAGTTGCAACTTTAATGCTGGCGATTGCCGCAGTGGCCGCAACCCTAATAATAGTAAAGGCTAAGTCATCTGGCTCCTCCCCCATTGCGTCAACTTTTGACCCTGAGCAACTGCTTAGTCCCATACGCGAGCAGATCGGCGTGATTGTAAGTCGATTAGATGACACCTCAAAAGCTCTAACAGCGACTCAAACTTCGATTTCGCTTGAGCTTGGTAATGTTCTAACTGTCAGCAACGAAGTACGAGACAAAAATAACCAGTTGGCTATCACAACAGAGCGAATCTCAACAGCCCTTCAGGGCAGTGGAACCAGGGGTCACTGGGGCCAGATTTCCCTGAGGCGAGTGGCCGAGATGGCGGGGCTCTCAAAACACATCACGTTCAACGAGCAAGTAGCAGGTCGCGATGAGGACGGAAAATTCACGCCAGACATGGTTGTAAAGCTTCCCGGTGGTCGCAATATCGTTGTGGATGCTAAGGCACCGAAAATTGATCTTCCCGGTGATGGGAACTTCTCGACCGCTGCCTTGTTGAAGGATCATATTAAAGATCTTGAAAGCCGTAACTATGGGGCAAGGGTTGATGGGGCGATCGATTTTACGGTTTTGTTTATACCTTCTGAAGGTGTTTTAGCAACCGCACTTACAGAAGATCTGGCTTTAAGCGAATTCGCATTTAACAAAAAAATACTTCTCGCTACTCCAATGACCCTGCTTGCGCTATTAAGAGCCGTTGAGTTTGGTTGGAAACAATCTGATCAGATGCAGAACGTTAAAGAAATTTTGGAAGAAGCAAAAGAATTATGCAACAGATTCGGCCCTCTTGACGAGCACTTCAAAGCTGTAGGGTCTGCTCTCACTACAGTGGTCAAAGCTTATAACGAAGCAGCGGGTTCATTGAACAGAAAACTAAAGCCACAGATTCTAAAGATTGGCCAGCTCGGTCTAGACGTTAAACGAATCCAAGATGACTTTTCTGAAGTGACTGAGCAACTAAAGTCTGTTGTTAAAGATTAAGTTCTCAACAACAAAATCCAGTGATAAGAGAATTAACTTCACTTTGACCATGACAAGAGCCCCTAAAATTGGTCAAACTTCTAATTGAATAGGCCTCTAATTTTTCGATCAGTCGAGCCATGAATTAAACCTCGATCGATTTCACTGTTGAAATACTCGCATGATGTTTCTGGCACCAAAATGCAGTGATGACAAGCACCAGGTGACCGAAATTCGTCATGAGATGTCGAACTATTGCAGACTGGGTCTTGAGCGCACCAAAGACTTTCACTCAAAGCATCAGAAACAAGAGATTCAAGGAGAGCACCTTCCGCGTGTTCAACTACGCCCCCCAGGGTACCCAAGCTGTCGCCATCGGCTGTATAGACAAGTACACCAACCATCCCTTCAACTAAGTCATAAATGCGATCGCGAAGCCCTGGAAGCGGATATCCACAACGGTCAGCTAGAGACTTCATAATGGCGTGGCTGAATGAGTGCGCGACGCGACCCGATAGAGAGAGCTTATTTTCGCTCATTGAAACTGTGCGAAATAGCTCAGTACCCTGCAACAACACAGGGTTGCTTTGACCCCAAGCAGAAAGATGTTCTCGAGAAAAAACGAAGAGAATTCCTTCGCCTGTCGTTCGATAGCCAGGTAGCCAAACACTCCCAGCCTCTGGTCTCGTACCCCAGAGCTGCTTGATACCAAAATCAGGATCTGGATTTTTCGGCGCCCAACGTGAAAATCCATCGAGCATTCGCGTCTCCGCAAGTTTCTCGACCGCGACAACACGTTCAATGATCTTTCCTGGTCCAGCAAAAATAGAATTGCCAAACTCATTAACTTCATGAAATTCAAGCAGCTCTGACTTGAAGTTTGGCTGGTCCGAGCTAGTTAACTGTAAAAATTCTTCAGTTCGAACTTCAAGCGGAACCCACTTTGGGGATGATCCCCCGGTATCGAGTGGGAATGCCTTGTCAATGTGTCGACTTAAGTCTTCAATTTCAATACCACTGAAGCCTGCACGGACCGCTCGTGCCCGATAGATTTCAAAGCTTTTTGACTTAGGTGATGTTCGATCAAGCATTTCAATATCAACTTCATTCATCACCCATTGGAGCAACTCTTCATTTATTCCACTTTCGGGGATAAAAATCGCTGACTTCGTGCTTGCAAAGTAAATTTGCACACTCGTTCTTTCAACAACCTTCATAGTCTCAGAACATGCCTCAGGTTGCACATCAACACTCACCACCCACGGTCGTAGGCCAGTGCAGTTTTGCTGAAACTTTTGTCCGCCACCTTTCGATCCACAGGATTCACACTTTGCAACCGGCTGCTTTGGACCCAATGGAAAAGTGACACGAATATCAGGAGTTGCGCAAACATCAGTGTCGGTGTGTGCGAGCTTCTCGAAGTTGATCTCATCAATATGGCCAGCAGGACAAACCAAAATTGAAGTGACTTGCCGCTTCATCCTTGATCGAGTTCTACGACCATCCTCGGTAACACTCTTAGCCCCGCAAGCAGTGCAGCCAAGTTTACGGGCATGGACAATAGGATCTGAGGGGGTCGCAAATGTAAGCCGATTACAACGGACATTTGAACATACTTGCGCCAGAGGAAATCTCACCAGAGGCAAGCACCAATTCGCTTTCGACGTTCCATTTTCGGGAAATGGTGGTGGTGAGACCAAAAAATCAATTCCCGCAGCAGCCTCAAGAACTGAATCTCGAACTTTGAATTTTTTCAGAACTAAATCTCGAGCTTCGTCTTTGTGTACCCCTTTCGCATCACCAGTAGGAATTGTGTTTTCCCATTGATTCAGATCGCAAACAAGCGCAGTGATCTTAGAGCGTGTCCGCACAAGTGAACCGACCCCCGTCATCAGTACTGCGTGGCTTCGTTTCACCGGAGTTAAATAAAACTTCTCACTGCGTTTAACCATCAGAAAACTTCTCCGTTATCACCTTCGTCAGGTATTGTTGGCTCGTCTTGATTTTTTGTGGGTCGCCTAAACTCAGGCAGTGTTAACTTCATCATCGCATCAGCTTCAACGCTGCGCATTGAATTGAGGACTAACCACATCGGCAAGCTTCGACGCTCGAGCGGAATAATGCTCTCGGCGGAATACATCAATGGCTCACCATCGCCGATCCACTTATCCCAGACGAAGTCCTTCGCAGCAGGAGCGGTAAATTTATTCTTCAAATTCGCCAGAACGAATTGTGCGTTACTTTGTAGCTTTTTATTGTCGCCAATCCGATCTAGTAATACTTGGGCCACAGAATCCCAATGTTCAATAGCATCTGCGATCCTTGGTCCAGGGGACTTGGTTCGCAGAAGAATCGCCATAAATGACGGCAGACTTCGCTCAAGGGCTCGAGTGGTGAAAGGGGTGACACTTGCACTTTCAACAGACGCATACAGGCGCTCATGCCAAAAATGAAAACCTTCATAGTGTGAAAGGTCACGCGCGTTTGTCGGCTTCAGCACCGACACCACCAATCCTGGGCCGCTGTCACTTCTGCCCACACGACCCGTCGCCTGAATATATTGACTCGATGATTTTGGCTGACCAATTACAGTCATTAATCCGAGACGAGAGACATCCAGCCCCACCTCAACCATTGATGTGGCAAAGCAAAGATCGATTGTTTGTGGGTCTGGAATCTTTCTTTCAAGACCGTCGAAAACTTCATTAACATCTTCAGATGAAGTCGCAGTGAGCTCGGAAACTTTATGGTTATACCTGTCAGCTTGGTCCTTTTCCGTGGTCAAAGTTCCACTTCTTCGGCCTGACAATGCACGCAGTCTGGACATTCGCTTATGCAACGAGGTGTCAATCAAAGAACTCAAAAGACCCAGAGCACGCCTGCTTGAAAAGAAAACTACATTCGTCCACCAGGGATCAACGTTCAAATCTTCTCGAGTCGGCCCAAGCACGGCTGCACCGTAACTCAGTGCTGCCAAGACATTAGTTTGAACGTCTACCCCGCTGAAGCTACCAGTTGCGCAAACTGCAACATAGGTCTTGCCGACTCGCGACTTATCACGTTTCGCGAAAAAAGAATCTTCAATCGTCAGCCCTGGCGGCGGTATTAGACGACCCGAACGATCATAAAGTTTACTTATTTGATCTTCGTAGTTCTTCGTAGTTGCTGTAGACGCAACGTACACAGGACTTATTCCTTCTGATTGTTTACAGAGCTCTTCGATCGCAATTTCAAATACACCGTCTATGCTGCCCAAGGGTCCAGAAATCAGATGGAGTTCATCTTGAATCAATAGTTGTGGCGGTTTTGACACTCTCTTGCCACCTTGTAAACCAAAAAGTCGATGGGCTTCAGGTTTCCATGCCAATCGTGCAAATTTGTCAATGGTTGCTATCAAGAAGTCTGGTGGTCGACTGTATATATCCTCATCAATTTCATAAATAGGAAGACCACGACTTATGGGAACTCCTCCTACGCCAACAACCTGCCGCTCGTGAAATTCGCACGTAGGGTCTGGGCAATAGGCCATGACGCGTTGGGCCCCACGATCAGTCTCCACAACTTTGTAACCCAAGACTTTCTCACTAATCACTTTTCCTATTTGACAGCCGCACCATGGACATTTCTTTAGCAAGAATTTATTGACGTCAAGGCCCTTTATCAAACCTTCAAGCTGTTTTATTGCATATTTACGATCATTCGCCGTTACTCCAGCACCTAACCAAGCCCCAATAGTCAACTCATCGGTGCCAAATTGGTTGGGCTCATTTGAACGAATAATTTCAAGAGCACAAATCAATGATGACGCTCGTGCAACTTGCTGCACCGTAAGCAAGCGGTAGGTGTAACGCATCAAAACCTTCATATTTGGTCTCGACCGACCTGCCGCACCTTGTAGACGTGTATCAATTAAGCGTTGCCAAAGAATCGTAAAAGCTGCCAAGCCAAGGTATGCCTCAGTTTTGCCTCCACCAGTCGGCATCCAAATAACATCAACCCCACGGCCATCAGTTTTGCGAAATTCAAGGTCAACAATCTTTTTGATCGATGCCAAAATAAATGCAATCTGAAAAGGTCTCCAACGAGCCTGAGCACCACCTGATTGCAATCGGGGATAAACCGAGTAACCAAGAGAATTCTTCTCTTCCCTTATCTCCCGAAGATCAGATCCATAAGCCTCGCGCTGTTGATTCATTGCAAAACTTGCATTTGTGAGACATTTCTTTATGTCTGGATCACTCTTGCACAGTTTCCACCCTTCTTCAGCATCGTCAAGAAACCGAGTACATGCCAACACATGTTCTGACGCAATATTTTGATATGCAATTGGGACGCCCGGAACTTCAGAATCCTTATCAGCAATCCACTTTCGATAACCATCAAATAACTTCTCAATCCCAGCAACGGCTGCAGGGTTGAATTCGGATAAATCAATCATGCCGACTGAATACGAATCCCCCATTTCATCCTTAATGTCAGGTGTCAATGGGTCCAACTCAGCTACTGGCATTACGTCAGTTATAACTTCAATTCCATTTTTATGATCTACTACTTTGACTGCACATCCATGCCCTATTGCACGCAACTCAGTGTCTCTATAGAGCAAATCTAAACTTCCAGGTGACTGAGAATAGTTTTCGCGAATTGGTGAAAGTTCGTCAAAAGTGCATGACAACTTTGTCTGAAAGACTGCAAACTCAGCTGCAGATCTGTTATCAGGAACTTTGGTGTCATTTCTCAGCCAAACTGTAAGTAACTTTGAACCTTCCGCATCTTGTCGTTCTTCAAGTCCAATTTTCAATTCAAAGCCTGTCCTTACCTGAAATGTCTGTTGCTCGGGGGTCGCGTTAATCGACCTAGAGACCTGGACATCGATTTCATCTCTAACCCACCATGAGTCGGTTGATGTACCAATTGGCACTTTGGAATACAATCCGCAACGAAGACGGATATCAAACTCTTGCTGATTACCAGTTAAACGAACACTGAATGAAATAGACCTTGGCCCCTGAAAATTGAAATCTGTTGATGCACCATCAATTAACTCATCGCTGTCAGATGCAACTGAATTTTCGGTGACTTCAGAATTTAGAGGAACATCAACGTCTGGGTCTTCATCAATCTCTTCATCTGCTTGAAGCACTTCCCTTTCTAAATCAGGAAGAATCGGAAAAACAACGCCCACCGAATAGAGGCGAAGTGGATCTTGATGAACAATTTCGCGACTCTTGCCATCAGCCCACGGACCCACAGGAAAACCTTCAACTTTAAAACCAGCAACAGTTGGATCAATAGTTGCAACAGGTTTGCCAAGCCAATCAATGTCCAAAGCATCACTCGGGCCAACAAGGGAGCGATAAAGGCCATCGACAATCTTGTTCCTTATGTCTTTTGGTTCTAGCTGTGTCATAACTAACTGCTGATCTCGACAACTAGTTCTGACTTCGCCACATGTGGATCTGGTACAGACTCCGCCACACCAAGCTTTGAAACCAGGCGTTTAACTGTACCAATTGTCTCAATCATGGCAATTTGTCGACTTCCGACTTCCCCAAGATTTAGGCGAACGTGTAATCCTCGGTCAATCACATCTTCCCACTCTCTATTCTTGATCAATGATTGTCGAATCATCTCATTGGCTTTCATTCCAGCTTGACGATGATGAACACGCAGTTCATTAATCAATTGGTACTCCCCCTCAGAGAACGCAAACCCGAATGTATCTGCGATGCACTTTGCAACTTTGTAGTTCTGAGCCCCGATCCAACTACCGACACTTGCAACCTGCAAATAGTACTCCGGACTTGAAATGCCGGCGCTCTCCAACATCGAAGCTGCATCATTCAATGCATCTTTTGCGTCAGTCACACTTTTTTTGAAGCTATCCGAAGCAGCCTTTGCGAGATCGTACTTTTTGCTACCTAGCGACTTTCTCGCCGTCTCACGTATAAAAGAAATGTCAGAGTCATCGCTTCTAAAAATTAGCACTGCGCCTTGTTTGAGACGATTTGGGGATACAGACTCAATCACAGGATCCATCTCGCCTTGCCCAATCACTTGAGGCTTAGGTCCAAGTGTCGGATGAAATGCAATATTTCCACCAGATGCGAACTGAAAAAGTATTGCAGGCACACCATCTGGGTCTGAAGTGGGTTCTATTGGCTTTATAACTGGTCCTGTCGGATCATGTTTGATTGCAAAAGTTGTTGGCCCATACGTTTTTGCACTTGACAACGCCGCTTCAGGCCAAATTCTGTAATTAGAGAGATCAAAACTTGGATGCCCGACCCAAGAAACATTAATTGTCGTCTTTGCTGCCGGGGCCGAATACAACCAAGACACCATTTTTCGCCGTTCTTCTAGGGCGATCGTGTGCCAAAGTCGTTGCTCTGGCGCACCAAATATAAAAGCAATATCCGACATTTCAGACTTTCGCAAATCGGATAAACCCAGATATTTTACGCTTGATGCACCTGGAAAGACCAGTTGCTTTTTTATCGCATCTTTGAGTTCTCTCCCATCAAGAACCAAAATTGCAATACTCTTTCCCTCGAATTTGAATGAAGGAAACTTTTGTGTTACCGCTTGCACTAGATCTGCCGCAACATGATCTTCTGCAGTAAGTACCATCAATTTACTTATTACTTGATCTCTGGCTTCAATGAAAGATTCATCTAAGTCTGCTCTTGTCATTGAAAGTAGATCAGCGATTCCTGATTCTTGATTGCTCGGATTTAAAGGTTGCGACAGCAGCCTCCGACGAATTTCGAACATTTTTGAAATTTCGTATTCAACGCTTTCTGGCAGTGAGCGTCCTTTAATTGACTCCCAATAATCGTTTAAGGCAGCTAAAAATTCTTCGAAAGCCTTCCACGGTAAACCAATATAAATTATTCTTCCATCGCAGGCAGCTTCAAAACGATCCACCGCATCCTCAAGACTTCTTTCCGCTAGAGGTGCCATTAAAACTCTTCCCCCCAATCATCATTCGGGTCGTAAACTTCGCTGGAAACAACTGGAGGCTCCAAATATCGAATCAAAATTCCACGTGGTAATTGATTTGCTGTTGTAAGCCACTCCGCAGGATTGACTTTTATATGGTTGGTAGCTGCCGCACAATCTATTGACGACTCCACTCTTCTGTTTGAAATAACTATTGTTGGCACTCCAGTAAACGCGCCTGGCGGTCTTTCTTCGAAATATGACCAACGTGTATATATAACAAGACGAGGGCTAATCTGCTGAATCCACTCATTATCTCGTGAAGCCTCAGGACTTAAAACACTAATAGGCACCCTGAGAATTTGATCTGCATCTGTGATTTTCCCGGATTCAACCGAAGTCAGAATAATGCTGAGTGGGTTTAACCAATCGCGTGCAAACTCGCTTCGATGAAGCTGATGCAACTGGTTAAGTATGTACTCTTGTCCTCTGCCAATTATCACGATGGGCGATAAGCACTGCTCCGCCCAACCCATAAACCACGGTTTTGTTTTCGTAGCAAGACCAAGACTCTTCAGTTGAGAGTTAAGACGATCTCTCTCCTTTTTGGTGAGAACTCGACCCTGACCAAAATCTTCCGGAGCATTGTCTGGCAGACGCACAGAAGCAATTCCATGCAAATATTTCACACCTCCAATTTTGGGCACAAGTCGACCGTCTTCCAGCACCTTTTCCACGGTTACTTCTCCCACTTGCTCAAGCGAATTATCCCATGCGACACATCTCGATGGGAAACTTTCAGGTTGTACTATTTTGGGAATTGAAGATAAAGCCCCATTAGAAATAGCCCATGTAGCAAACTGACCCGTAGGTACAGACAAAACAACCACCGGAAATCTTTCCCCAACCATGCGGTTTGGTTGACTCGCCATTTCGAGTCCAAGATCGCTCAAGGCCTTAAACCAACTTGGCGGAGCTTTTGAAACCATGTTATTTATCTTTCATTCGCATTCTGGGTTTCAAAAACTATTTCAGCTTTAGGTCCACAGTTACAGGGGCGTGGTCACTCATATCCCAAGAATTAGGGAAGTCGCCAACACCACCCTTGGTTCCATCAACACGTTTAACCAAATCTTTTGAAAGGAAAATAAAGTCCAGTTCTTGGCGCGCTCCATCAGTGGCTTTTGCACCGTTCTTGTGTGTCCAGATTCGTGACCCAGCTACTGGATTTGTCAGTTTAGGAAAAGAAGCACGCAAATCAGTAACACTCGTCATGCCAATTTCTTCAAATGATCTTGTCACATGATCTGGCCACAAGTTGAAGTCACCCGCACAGATCAGTTTGTCGCTTCCATACTCGTATATAAGATCTTCGATTTCACATTGGGCGCCATGAAGCGCATCTTGACCGTTCATGTCGTCCAGCATCAAACCATAGTGACCATAAATTCGAACCAAAGTTTTGCCTTCACGAAGAACTTCGACCGCAAATGAGGTGACTGGGTTCGGTTGATTTTCCTCGCGCTTTGAACGACGTCTCTTAAATTTACAATTTGTGATTTCCAAATTCTTAGCCGCAATAATTGTTCCCCATGGGCGTCGATTTCCAACACCACCAGGAACCCAAACAGCATTCCACCCTGACGGGAAACCCTGCTTTGGCGCTTTTGCTTCAGTTAATACAATCACGTCAGCTTTTATCGTCTTGAAAATCCAATCCCAAAGGACAGGCTCCTTTTGACGCGGAGCAACACCCTGCTTTGTGTTCCATGTCGCGATGCGAATTGTGCTCGAGTCCCTCATTGCCATAAGCCTTCCAACATTTTTTGCAAATCTAACTTCCAATTTCTAACAATAGTCATCCAATGAGTGTCCCACAAGTGCGCAAAATAGAGCGACTAAAGCTCCAGCCTGCTTGGCCTGCCCAACAAG
>Ga0114971_10003238_pt1 | contig 11052 bp, 8 predicted proteins | sample M_140625_MF_Meta_FD_87320 | JGI IMG/M metagenome (GOLD analysis project Ga0114971, IMG submission 87320) | Freshwater microbial communities from Lake Montjoie, Canada to study carbon cycling - M_140625_MF_MetaG | ecosystem: Environmental > Aquatic > Freshwater > Lake | place: Lake Montjoie... | reverse complement strand
GACCGCCCGCCGGACCTCGTGGCCCGCCAGGTCAAGGGCTGGGACCCCGTCGTCGACTGGGCCCGGACCAGTCTCGACGCCCCCTTCGAAGTCACTGACGGCATCCTTCACCGCCCACAGCCGGAGCCCGCCATTTCAGCATTTGCGGTTGCCGTTCAATCGCTTACAGACTTCGAGCTTGCCGCCTTCTACACGCTGATGACGCTCACTGGCTCAGCCCTCATCGCCATGATGCTGGCCCGCGACGCCACGACCCCGGAAGCCGCCTGGAACGCTGCCCACGTCGACGAGGACTATCAGGTCGAGCACTGGGGCGAGGACGCCGAGGCAAAGGCGCGCCGAGAAGGACGCCACGCGGAATTCATGGCCTGCTGCCGCTTCATGGCGCTGGCGCGCCCATAGCCTTTCGGCTGATTTGACGGCGCGACTCTCCGGCCCTAACACCTGTTGAAACAACCGAATTTTCCCGGAGTGCCCCATGCAGGAGATCCTCGAGAAGCTTGAAGCCCGCCGCGTGCAGGCGCGGGCCGGTGGCGGCGAAAAGCGTGTCGCCGCGCAGCACTCCAAGGGCAAACTGACAGCGCGCGAGCGTATCGCGCTGCTGCTGGACGAAGGCTCCTTCGAGGAGTTCGACATGTTCGTCGAGCACCGCTGCACCGATTTCGGCATGGAAGACCAGAAACTGCCGGGCGACGGCGTGGTCACTGGCTGGGGCACGGTCAATGGCCGCGTGGTCTATGTCTTCGCCAAGGATTTCACGGTGTTCGGCGGTTCGCTGTCGGAGTCCCATGCCCGCAAGATCACCAAGATCCAGGACATGGCGCTGCAGAACCGCGCGCCCATCATCGGCCTGTTCGATGCCGGTGGCGCGCGCATCCAGGAGGGCGTCAACGCGCTCGGCGGCTATGGCGAGGTGTTCCAGCGGAACGTGCTGTCCTCGGGCGTCATCCCGCAGATCTCGCTCATCATGGGCCCCTGCGCAGGCGGCGACGTCTACTCACCGGCCATGACGGATTTCATCTTTATGGTGCGCGACACGAGCTACATGTTCGTGACAGGTCCCGACGTCGTGAAGACCGTCACCAACGAGACGGTGACTGCCGAAGAACTCGGTGGTGCCTCCATCCACACCACGAAATCTTCCATTGCAGACAAGGGTTACGAGAACGACGTTGAAGCATTGCTTCAGATGCGCCGCCTCATCGACTTCCTGCCGTCCTCCAACACCTCGCCCGTTCCCGAACTCCCCAGCTTCGACTCCGCCGAGCGCCTTGACCCCTCGCTCGACACGCTGATCCCGGGGAACCCGAACCAGCCCTATGACATGAAGGAACTGATCCTGAAGATGGTCGACGAGGGCGACTTCTTCGAGATCCAGGAGGCGCATGCCCGCAACATCATCACGGGGCTCGCACGCATCAACGGTCGCACCGTGGGCATCGTGGCCAATCAGCCGATGGTGCTGGCGGGTGTTCTCGACAGTGACGCGGGCCGCAAGGGGGCGCGCTTCGTGCGCTTCTGCGATTGCTTCAACATCCCGATCGTGACGCTCGTGGACGTGCCCGGCTTCCTGCCCGGCACGGCGCAGGAATATGGCGGTCTCATCAAGCACGGCGCCAAGCTGCTCTTTGCCTATGCCGAGGCGACGGTTCCCAAGATCACGGTGATCACCCGCAAGGCCTATGGCGGCGCCTATGTGGTCATGGCGTCCAAGCACCTGCGGGGCGACGTGAACTATGCCTGGCCCACCGCCGAGATAGCGGTGATGGGCTCCAAAGGCGCTGCTGAAATCATCTACCGCTCGGAACTCTCCGATCCGGCCAAGATCCAGGCCCGGGTGAAGGACTATGAAACCCGCTTCGCCAACCCCTTCGTCGCCGCCGAGCGCGGTTTCCTTGACGAGGTGATCATGCCGCACTCGACGAGGAAGCGCATCGCCCGCGCCCTCAACATGCTGCGCGGCAAGGAACTCCAGAACCCCTGGAAGAAGCACGACAACATCCCGCTGTAATGCCCCTCGGCACGCCACGTCGTTTGGGCTAGGCTAAGCCCACGATGGAACTGCAGGAACTCGCTACCCGCCTCGGCCTGGCACTCGCCCTCGGCTTCGTCATCGGCCTCGAGCGCGGCTGGAAGGAGCGTGACGAGGGCGAGGGCCAGCGGGCTGCGGGCATCCGAACCTTTTCGCTGATCGGCCTGCTGGGCGGGCTGTTCGGCAGCCTGTCGTTGAGTGGCGACCACATCCTGTTGGCAGCAGGCTTCATCGCCACCTCCGCCGTGATGGCCGTATTCATCTGGCGCGAGAATACCCGCGAGGGTGTCTATGGCGCCACCACCATGGTGGCGGCCCTTGTCACGTTCATGCTTGGTGCCGTCGCCGTACTGGGCGACATGCGCATCGCGGCGGGCTCAGGCGTGGTGACGGTGGGCCTGCTCGCCTACAAGTCCACCCTGCACGGCTTCCTCTCCCGCATCACCTCGCAGGAACTGCGCTCGGCTTTGCTGCTGGCGGCCATGACCTTCATCGCCCTGCCGCTGCTGCCTGATCGCGCCATCGACCCATGGGGCGCCTTGAACCCGCACCAGCTGTGGCTCATCACGATCCTCATCGCGTCCGTTTCCTTCGTGGGCTACATCTCGGTGAAACTCGTCGGACCCTCGCGCGGACTGGTGCTGGCAGCGGCCATGGGTGGCCTCGTTTCGTCCACAGTCGTGACATTAACCCTGGCGCGGTTGGCGCGGGACAATGCGGCGCGACTGGGTCTCCTGTCGGGCAGCATCCTGGCGGCGGGCGCGGTGATGATGGCACGCGTTCTCGTCCTGGCGGGTGTCATCAATCTCTCTCTCGCCGTGGCCCTCGCAGTGCCGCTTCTCGGGGCTGCGGTGTTTCAGGCCGTTGCCGCATGGCTCCTGATCGGGCGCGAAGGCCGGGGTGGCGACGACCAGAAGCCCGAAGGCCTTGTCCACAAGAACCCCTTCCAGCTGTCCGAAGTGCTGAAGTTCGGTGCCATTCTCGGCATCGTCATGCTGGCGGCGGGCATCGCCAAGAGCCTGTTCGGCGACAGCGGGCTGATGGCGGTCGCAGCCATCTCCGGCCTCGCCGACGTCGACGCGCTGACATTGTCGGTCGCCAACATGGGCCCCGCATCGGCCATCGGGGTGGGGGCGGTGTTGCTGTGCATTGGCGTCAACACCATCGCCAAGGCCGTTTATGCAGGAATCGCTGGTGGCATATGGATCGGTATCACGCTCCTCCTGCTCAACATCGCTGCAATGGCGGTGGCGGTCGTCAGCTATCTTCTGGTACCCTCCCTCCATCTTTGAGGGGAATAGCATGACAGTGCCTGAGCGCCGCAGCCTGCCGCCCATGGAGGCGATCGAATTCGCCATCGAGAAGGCGTTCCGCCATAGCTTCTTCGCCTTGGGCTTGGTGATCGGTTGGACCATTCTGCTGCTGCCGCTGTTGGCACTTGCTTGGTACGTGGCATTCCGCATCGGGCTGCCGGATTTCAAATCGCTATCGCCTGCCGCGATGGGCGCGCTCGGTCTACTGGGGCTCGGCGTGCTGCTTGCGTGCTTCTCAATGGGTGTGAACTGGAACCGCCGCATCTTGCGTGACGAGCGGGCCCGGGGGGTGCTGCGATGGCGGCTGGATGGTGTGGTGTGGCGTTACATGGCGGCTGTTCTCCTCTTGCTCGTGGTGCTCGCCATTCACGTCGCCGCAGGCCTTGCTGTGATGATGGCTGCTGTGCCTGCCCTGTCGGCTCAGCTGGGTGCGGCGGCGAGACCGCTTGGCTTGGCTGTTACGGTGCTGATCGGGCTCTCGGCGGTGTTCAGCCTCTATCGCCTCTTGAGCTGGCTTGCCTCCGTGGCGTCGGGTGATCGCGAGTATACTGTAATGACAGCCTATCGCGTGTCGCGCGGCAATCGCATCGCTTTCCTGGCCTTCACCTTCTGGCTGCTGTTCAGCCTCGCGGTCATGGGTGCGCTGGGCACCGGGGCGTTCTTCGCGCAGCAGGCGCTACCGCAGCCCTGGGTGAGGCCGGTGGCTTGGGCCGCCATTGCAATCCTTGCCTGGTTGGCGCTGCTGATCCTCCACAGCGTGCCCGCTGCACTCTACCGTGTGTTCCGCTGATCAGGCGACCGCGGGAAGGGATTGGTGCCAGTAACTTTGCGCCAGACGTGGTGGGCATCAAGACGAACCCCGACCCAGGCCAAGATGAGGTATCGAAATCAGTATAAAAATCTCTTTCTGATTGCACAAACGATTTCTCTGACGCAACATGACGTTGGGAAAGAGAAATCATGCCAGCTCTGTGTTCGAGTGCTCCAGTTGCTGACCGCTGCGCATGGGTGCTGCCATGGCGGGCATTGCCATGAATTTTGCCGGGCCTTTCGCTGCTGCTGAGTTCCGCATCGCGCCGGCGCTTCGCTTTGGCATCAGTTCGGCGTGGGAGAATGCAGGCCTAGCCCTGAGGATGTGCTGGCCGTGGCTTGTCATTCTCGCCGGTCTCGACCTGGCGGCGCGCTTGGGGCCAGGCTATCCGCTGTCTCTGCTGTTGCACCCCGCACCCACTGGCGACGAGGACAGCGTGGTATTGGTCAGCCTGCTGTTGGCGGTGAAGTTGCTTGCCGTGTCCTCGCTCTCCGTAAGCTGGAGTCGCTTCCTTCTTCTCGGCGAGATCGCCACGGGGTGGGACCGGCTGCGCATTGACCGTCCAGTGTTGGCGCTTCGCCTGCAATGCGCTGCTCATCTGGTTCGCCTGCTCGGGCGTGTTCCTGTTGGGTAGCCTAATCAGTTTTGTGGCGCTGCCGATGCTCGTCCAATTCTCGGGCTACACATTGCCCGAATTCCCACGCGCCGTGCCACCAGCGTCCGAATGGCTGCAAGATCCGTGGACTCTGATCATTGCCGGGTCCGCACTGCTCGGCATATTGGGCGGCCTCCCCATTGTGCAACGCCTGTCGATAAAGCTCGTCGCCATCGCGCTGGGCCGGGAGGATTATGGGCTAGGCGACGCTTGGCGCGATAGCGGCGGCCAGCCGCTGCCGCTCGCCGCCTTCACCTTTGCGGTCACCGCTCTTGTTGCAGTGATGTGGGCAGCCAGTTTCCTGATCACCCTGCAATTCGGAACCGCCGGCTCTTCCGCCCTGCTGGCGAGTGCTACTGCCATACTCGCAGGTGGGCTGACGGTCATCTTCGTCACCGCGTCGGTGGCCGTGCTGTTCGGTATGTTCGTTGAGGGCCGCGAGGTCTAGACCCGCTCTCCGACCAGGTCGTATTCTTCCGCTTCGACGATCCTCACACGGACCATCTCTCCGGGTGAAAGGTCCGTGGCGCCCGGAATGAAAACATTGCCGTCGATTTCCGGCGCGTCCCAGGGCGAGCGGGCGATGGCTTCCTCGTTCTCTTCGTCGATTTCGTCCACCAGCACGTCGATCTCGCGGCCAACTTTTCCCTGGAAGATTTCAGCCGAGATTTCCTGCTGGGCTTCCATGAAGCGTTCCCAGCGTTCCTGCTTTACCTCGTCGGGCACCTGCGGGAGGCCCAGATCATTGGCCTTGGCCCCCGAGACGGGCTCGTACTTGAAGCAGCCCGCACGCTCGATACGGGCTTCCTTCATCCACTGCAGCAGATACTCGAAGTCCTGATCCGTCTCGCCGGGGAAGCCCACGATGAAGGTGGAGCGGATGGCGATGTCCGGGCAGATCGAGCGCCATGTGGCAAGTCGGTCCAGCACCTTTTCCTGGTTCGCGGGGCGCTTCATGGCCTTCAGCACATTGGGAGCTGCATGCTGGAAGGGAATGTCGAGATAGGGAAGGATCTTGCCCTCCGCCATCAACGGGATCACCTCGTCGACATGCGGGTAGGGGTAAACATAGTGCATGCGCACCCATGCGCCGATGTCGCCCAGTTCCTTTGCCATGTCGTAGAACTTGGCGCGCACTTCGCGGCCGTGGAACTTTGACGTCGCATACTTGATGTCGACGCCATAGGCCGACGTGTCCTGACTGATGACGAGCAGTTCCTTCACGCCCGCCTTTACCAGTCGCTCGGCTTCGTAGAGCACAGACGCGACAGGACGCGAGACGAGGTCACCGCGGATCGAGGGAATGATGCAGAAGGAGCAGCGGTTGTTGCAGCCTTCGGAAATCTTCAGATAGGCATAGTGCTTTGGCGTCAGGTGCAGGCCCTGCGGCGGCACGAGGTCCATCTTCGGGTCATGCATCGGCGGCAGCGCCTTGTGGACCGCGCCGACGACCGCCTCATACTGGTGCGGGCCGGTGACGGCGAGAACGCCCGGATGCGCCTTCATAATGGTGTCAGCCTCGACACCCATGCAGCCCGTGACGATCACCCGGCCATTCTCGGCCATGGCCTCGCCGATGGCGGCGAGCGATTCCGCCTTGGCGCTGTCCAGGAATCCGCAGGTGTTGACGAGGACGACATCGGCATCCTCATAGCCGGACGACATGACATAGCCCTCGGCGCGGAGCTGGGTGATGATGCGTTCCGAGTCGACCAGCGCCTTGGGGCAACCGAGCGAGACCAATCCGACCTTGGGGACATGCTTGTTCATGACAGGGTCCATAGCGGAGGGGGCCAGAAAGCGCAAATCACTCGCGCTTCGCTACACTTCACGAAACACTCGCCTTCCGGCATAATCCGGTCTAATGGCTTCGGCGCGTTGCATGGTCGTGTTGTAGTGGGGAAGGTGAAATGATTTCAAGACGTAAGCTTATTCTGGCGCTGGGCGCCGCAATGGCCCCCGCCGTGGCCCAGGCAGCCACCAGCCCCACCACGCCGCCACCCGAAAAATCGAAGCCGGTGGCCAAGAAGCCGGCCAGCACCAAGCCAGCGGCTGCCAAGAAGCCCGACCCGAAGAAGAAGGTTGCCAAGAAGAAGGCTCCCCCGGCGCCGCCGCGCCTGATCATCACCATCAACAAGGTCAGCCAGAAGATGACCGTCGAGCTCGACGGCAACGAGGTCTATAAGTGGCCGGTTTCGACGGGTGCACCGGGCTTCGAGACGCCATCAGGAACCTTCCGCCCCTTCCGCCTCGAAAAGGAACACTTTTCGAAGGAGTGGGATGATGCGCCGATGCCCTATTCGATCTTCTTCACCGGTCAAGGACACGCCGTGCACGGCAGCTATCACGTCAAGAGCCTCGGCCGCCGCGCGTCGCACGGCTGTGTGCGCCTTCATCCCGACAATGCTGCAAAGCTCTTCGCGCTTGTCCAGAAGACGGGCACCGCCAACACCCGCGTCATCGTCAAGGGTGGCCTCTTTGCCGATGGTACTGTCACCACCGACAAGGTGAAGCGCAGCAATCCGTTCAAGAATTGGTTCAACTGAGGCGCAGCAACTAGCGCGCCGCCATGCACCGGTCGTAGCGGCGCATGACGGCGCGGGCGAAGATCTCGGTGGTCATGTGATGGTGGATTTTGGGGCTTTTCAGCCTGATCTGCGGCAGCATGGCGTAGGGAGCGGGCTTGCCGGCCTTCTCCGTGAAGGCCGTGGATACGATCCGGTACGTGTCGGTATCGCGGAAGGCGAAGTCCTTCTCCTGTAGCAAGTCAGCGCGAAGGGAATCATTGTCCATCAGCGTCAGACTCCGAAGGGCCAATTCGGTGACGCTGGCCTCCGCCTTTGGCTTGCCGCTCTCATACAGCATCAGGTCGCCGTCCAGCGCCAGGTCCTTGCCGGAGAGCTCCGCAACCATGTACTGGAAGGCGGTGTTGCGGCTGGCATAGCGGCCGGCGTTATAGTCGGCGAAGACGAAGAGACGGGAAGGATACTCCGCGCGATAGCCGAGCAGCATGCGCGTGCCATAGGCCACCCCACCCTTGCGCGTGTAGAGTTCATCGCGGAGCTTCCAGACCGCGCCCAAGCCCAGGCGGCGGTTCTTCGCCTTCTCGATCTCCGCGATGGTGAAGGCGGCGGACACCTGCATGGAACCGAGGGTCGAGACCGGGTTCGCGGCATCGATGCGGTGCGCGACAGCGCCCGCGTTCAGCAGCCTTGTCGAGGCATATTCCCTGAACAGGTAGAAGGTAAGGTTGCGGTAGACCAGGTCGAGGTCGCGCTCGGTCCTGGCTGAGCGGATCATCGAGAGATAGCTCTTCTCGGGTGCGGGTTTGGTGGCGAGGAAGATCTCGACACCCAGTGCGGCGGCTCCCGGCAGCACCGGAAGCGACGACAGCTTCAGCAGGATCTGCTGTTCTGCCATGCGACCCAGCCCGGCCACCTCGGGGTTGGCGGTGAAAGTCGATTCCTGCCCGATCACCGCCATCACGCTGCAGACATTGCTGCGTGTGGGCCGGATGGCATTCATTTCCAGCGCGCTGGAAATGTCCGACGCCCAGCCAGGGGCGTCCTTGCCCGGCGGCACGATCTGCTGGGCCAGAACCCGGACATCGGCACGGGTCATCTCTGGTTCCGTGGCGCGGACGGGCAGGGGGAGGGTCAGAACCGCTAGGGCGGTTACGAAAAGTCGTTTCATGTCAGTGGCAAAGACTTAATGGGCAGTGATGGTGCAAGCGGGGCGGCTTTGCGGCGAATTGTGGGGCAGCCATTCCTTGACAAACCGCCCCCTCCATGCGCTCTAGCGCCCCGAAACCTGATTTCTCGTGAGGACTCAATGCACGCCTATCGCAGCCACACCTGTGGCCAGCTCCGCCCCGAAAATGCCGGACTGGACATCCGGATTTCCGGCTGGGTTCACCGCGTCCGTGACCATGGCGGCCTGCTGTTCATCGACCTGCGCGACCATTACGGCATGACCCAGGTGGTGGCGGATCCGGATTCGCCCGCCTTCAAGACCGCCGAAAAGGTGCGTTCGGAGTGGGTGATCCGTGTGGACGGCAAGGTGCGCCCGCGTCCGGCCGGCACCGAGAACGCAGAGCTCCCCACCGGCCTCATCGAGGTCTTTGCCACCGACATCGAGGTGCTCAGCCAAGCGGCCGAACTGCCGCTGCCCGTGTTCGGCGATACCGAGTATCCGGAGGACATTCGCCTCCGCTATCGCTTCCTCGACCTCCGCCGTGAGCGCATCCACAAGAACATCATGAAGCGCGGCCAGATCATCAACTCGCTGCGCCGTCGCATGACCGACCAGGGCTTCTTCGAGTTCCAGACGCCAATCCTCACCGCATCCTCGCCCGAGGGCGCGCGTGACTTCCTCGTGCCGTCACGCATTCATCCCGGCAAGTTCTATGCGCTGCCGCAGGCGCCGCAGCAGTTCAAGCAGCTGATCATGATGTCGGGCTTCGACCGCTACTTCCAGATCGCCGCCTGCTTCCGTGACGAGGATGCCCGCGCCGACCGTTCGCCGGGCGAATTCTACCAGCTCGACATCGAGATGAGCTTCGTCACCCAGGAAGACGTGTTCAATGCGGTGGAGCCGGTGCTGCGCGGCGTGTTCGAGGAATTCGGCGGCGGGCTGCCCGTCACCCAGAAGTTCCCGCACATCGCCTATCGCGACTCGATCCGCTGGTATGGCTCCGACAAGCCGGACCTCCGGAACCCGATCAAGATGCAGGCCGTTACCGAGCATTTCAAGGACTCGGGCTTCAAGGTCTTCGCCGGAATGATCTCAGGCGATCCCAAGGTCGAGGTCTGGGCCATCCCGGCACCGAAGGGCGGTTCCCGCGCCTTCTGCGACCGCATGAACTCCTTTGCCCAAGCGCAGGGCCAGCCGGGTCTCGGCTATGTCTTCTGGCGCGAGGGCGAGGAGGGCGGCGCTGGCCCCATCGCCAAGAACATCGGGCCGGAGCGCACGGATGCCATCCGCACCCAGTTGGGCCTCGGCGTGGGCGATGCCTGCTTCTTCGTCGCGGGTCGCCCGGAAAAGTTCTACAAGTTCGCCGGTGAGGCGCGGAACAAGGTAGGCGAGGAACTGAACCTCACCGCCAAGGACCGTTTCGAGTTCTGCTGGATCGTCGATTTCCCGATGTATGAGTGGAACGAGGAAGACAAGAAGGTCGACTTCTCGCACAACCCCTTCTCCATGCCCCAGGGCGGCCTTGAGGCGCTGGAGACGAAGGACCCGCTGGACATCCTCGCCTACCAGTACGACATCGTCTGCAACGGCGTGGAGCTCTCCTCAGGCGCTATCCGCAACCATCGCCCCGAGGTGATGAAGAAGGCCTTCGAGATCGCCGGCTACCCCGAGAGCGTGCTGATCGAGAAGTTCGGCGGCATGTATCGCGCCTTCCAGTATGGCGCACCGCCGCACGGCGGCATCGCGCCGGGCGTCGATCGCATCGTCATGCTGCTGTGCAACGAGCCCAATATCCGCGAGGTGGTGCTGTTCCCGATGAACCAGCAGGCCGAAGACCTGCTGATGGGTGCACCCTCCGAGGTAGGCCCCAAGCAGCTCCGCGAACTGCACATCCGGCTGAATCTGCCTGAGGCGTGAGATCGCCCCACGTGAAGTGAAAAACGCCCGGGCATGCCCGGGCGTTTTCATTTGGCCAGTGCAGAGTGCTGATGTTTCACTCGTTCGCCGTCACGGTTACGCCAAGCTTGGTGATGGCATCGCCAGGCTTCGCCGGATCGAGCGCGCTGAACTCCGATACTTTCATCGGCGCCGTTGGCTTGATGCTCAGCATGAGGCTCTTGGGGTCGGCGAGGAACTTGCTCACCGCGTCAACTGCCTGCTTGGTGAGCGCCTCGTGCTGGAACTGCACGAGGGTGAGCTGCACCGTGGGTGGGATGGAGGCCAGCAGCACCTTTTCGTCCATGCCCTGCATGGCGGCCACCAGCGGCAGCATCTTCTTGGTGATCGAGGCATCGTCGAAGCGGATGGAGCCGCCCTTGATCTCGACACCCTGTAGCTGCGGCGACATGGCGGCGAAGTCGATGCCCTTGCCGGCCATCTGGTCCTTCAGCATCTGCGCGTAGGCAGAAACCGGCAGGTTGTCGACGGCGGCGTTGAGGCTGAGCGAGCCGACGTCACGCGCGCCCAGCGACAGCTTGAAACTGTAGGCCAGGTTGTCGCCGGACGGGGTGAGGTCGCCTTCGGTGCCGATGTCGAAGTGGAGGCCGTT
>Ga0114971_10003235_pt1 | contig 11055 bp, 11 predicted proteins | sample M_140625_MF_Meta_FD_87320 | JGI IMG/M metagenome (GOLD analysis project Ga0114971, IMG submission 87320) | Freshwater microbial communities from Lake Montjoie, Canada to study carbon cycling - M_140625_MF_MetaG | ecosystem: Environmental > Aquatic > Freshwater > Lake | place: Lake Montjoie... | reverse complement strand
GAGAAAGGAAGGAATAGAAAATACAAGGGCAGTTGTGATTATAAAGTATTATGAGCACGACTTTTAGAAAATATTTTTTAATAATTTAATAACTGCCATCAAGATCAACTAAAAGATCAACTAAAAAAACCAGTTAAAAGATCATCTGACAAGCGCAAACTTAGGGGTTATGAAAGATTTGTCCACCAACAAATGAAAAAAATGGAGACCGATCCACTCTATAAGAATTTAACAATGCAAGAAAAAATAAATTTAATCAAAAAGGTATGGATAGCCGTCCGTTAAATTTAAGAACCTTACATATAATTTCAATATTATATGTATTTTTATTTCTAAACATTCTATAAAAATCATTTAAATGATTTTGCAATTTTTTAAAATTCACTAAATTATATTTATAAAATTTATTCAATATTTTCTATTTTTTTCTGCCTTCCTTACAGTTTAAAAATTTCTCAACACACTTTGATTGTGTGTGTTGGCAATAAAAACTTTCCATGAAATTTATTTTCAAAAATTGATAAAAATAGATTTCATGAAAATTAAATTTAAAAATATATAAAGCATAAAAGGGTAAAATAAAAATTTTATGAAATTTTATGATTTTTTATGAAATTTTATGAAAAAAAATCATAAAATTTCATAAATTAAATTATTGAAATTTTCAATAATTTGTTGAAAACTTTTACAAATTTTCAATAATTTATTGAAATTTTCAATAATTTAATTTAAAACCATATCATATATAAAATGAGCAATCTACAGTGTCAATATTGTCTCTTTAATTTCAAAAACGAAACAACTTTCAAAGGTCATTTAATGAGCAGTAAAAGATGTTTAAAATTGAGGGGTGTTAAAATTGAAACCAAGTATGTGTGTGCAGGCTGTAACAACATTTTCATGAATAAAGTAAATTTACACGTACACGAAGATTCTTGCAAAGAGTATATTCTTATAAAAACAAAAGAAAAATATGATGCAATAATAGAAGAGATATCATCACAAAATGCCGAAATAAAAATAAATTATGATAAACAACTTGAAACTCAGCAACAGCAACTTGAATTACAACAACGGCAACACGAATCAAAGCTTATTGGCATCCAAACCACTTTTGAGAAAACTATCCGAGACTTGCAAACACAAAATGATAAACTGATTGATTCGCTTCGCCAGTTGGCCAGCCAAGCCATCGATAAACCCAGTACAACGACAAATGTCACCAACAATACCGTCAAAAATCATTTTTCAGAAAAGTATTTTTTAGATACCATTTCTCTGGATGACGTGAAACGTAAATGTCAAAACTATCTGACCGAAGAAGTGTTTTTACAGGGTCAGCGTGGTATTGCCAAACTTTGTACAGATCATATCATCAAAACCAGAGACAACAAGGCATTAATGATCTGTACCGATGTCAGTCGTAAGAAATTTAAATATATGGACGATCAGGGGAATCTCAAAGAGGACCACGAGGCGCGCGCGTTTACAGAAAAGGTGAGCAAGCCTATAAAAGATGTAAGTAAAATCGTGTATGAAAACATATTATCCGATGTCAAATACGAAAAGGAGAATGTGGATGAAACCGATTATTCTCGCAAAGCGGTGCTAAATGACAAGGAGATGTCGGCGATTGATTGTTTTGTCAAGATCACGTGCTTTGATTACCCGGATCACAATAATGATTATAAAAATGAACTGGCGATTTTGAATAAGTAAGCAACGGCAAACTCATCGTTTTCATTTGAGAGAGCATATACCCAATTATCGGTTGGACAATCACGATATTGACGGGTCGAACAATGATATAGGATGTCATTTCTACACAAACGGGTGTTAGCGCTGGTGCAATGTGTATATACGAGACGATAAAAGATGATATATAGCGTGAGACCGGCGCACTAAATAAAAAGGTAATCATGTGCATCATAAAACTCATTTATTTAAAGAAAATAGCTTTAAATAAAAACAAAGATGCTATCATTTTTGAAAAAGATAATGTTGTTTTTGTTTATATCATTTTCATTTTCATTGTTATTGTCAGATAAAAATTTGACTTTAAATGACATCAAAAATCTTGGGTATTTGGACCATTTAGATAAACTAAACTCTGCAAATAATTAGAGGTATAATGAAATTGAAATTAAAATTGATAAATCAAAAAAAGAAATAGAAAGAAAAGAAAGAAAAGAAAGATGGCAGCTGAAGCGCGCCAATTACTTCGCGACGCCGTCCTGACATTAACGATCGAATGTCCATCTCTTCTCGAGACAAAATCATACAAGTCATTGCGTTTACTTTCCATTTCTGGAGGGTTGAACAATCAAACGTTTGAGGAGTGCATGACAGATGATTATTTGGAAAAGATACTTGAAAAGAATGGCGAGGAAATTACATTTTTTCGAAACACGTGCATCCATTACCGCACAGAACTGTTAAAGTTAAATGTTGATACCGTTGCGTTTGATGAAGGGGGCATCATATTTGTAGAACGCTCTGCCTAACTCGTTTTAAATTTTAAAGTTTTTAAACCTTTAAAATTATTGCTACTTTTTCAAAAAAAGTAGCACCAAAAACGTTCTCTAATGCTCACAAAATAACGTTTTTGGTACCGCTTAAGCGGTTTTAGACATGTAGTACTGTATCAAAGACGCCTGTATTGACTTGGTGGGCCACGCATATCACCAATTTGCCCTTGTATTTTTCTTTCAGTGTATCCACGACCGTGTCAGATGTTTCGCTAACAAGCGAGCTGATGCATTCATCTAAAAGTAACATTTTATTTTGGACAAGTTCGGAAAAGGCAAGCGTAAATGCCAGATTGACACGATCGCGTTGACCGCCCGATAAAAAATCGATATCGCCCTTGATGGTTTTATACGATACATCAAAAAACAAGCCCAATTTGTCCTTTCCCGATTTAAGTTCTTTATTGGTGACCAATTCAACGCGAATGTCTTCATCGGGAAAAAAATCTTCGATATAAAGGCCGGCGTGTTTGTTTAAACTGTCGATAAATTGATGGATGGAGCGCGTCTCTGCATCTTTTACAAAATAAAGCAATTTTTCACAGCATTTAAGTTCTTCCATCAAATAATCTTTGGCGTCTTTACAGCGCTGGATGGCGGTTGATAGTTCCGTAAATTTCTGATTGGCTTCCTCTACCCGTTTCCACTCTTGCAATTGGTCGATAGAAGACGTGTATGCGTCAATTTTTTGTTCATACTCGACAATTTTTTGTTTGGTATCAACCATCGCATCACTAGGGTCATCTATCATTTCAAATCCAGCGGTTTGAATGGCGTTAAGGCGTTGGCGCAGATCGTCGTGTCGCTTGATGGATTGGTTAATGCTTGCCAGTTTTTCTAAAATCATAAATAAATCATCACCGTCGTCAGGTGGTGTGTTAGAGTCTTCTTCAGACCCTTTGACCGCCTCGACTTTTTGCCAAAGTGTCGTGTACGCATCTTTGGCGATTGTGTAGGCCCGTTCTTCCTTTTTAAGCGTCGCAATGCGTTCCGCAAAATCTGTTTCGGTATTGTATGGTGTGTCTTTTAAAAGATCATCAAGCGCGTCAAAATGGGCATTGTATTCCGTCGTTGCGCGTTCAAGAAGCGTCAAGTCTTTAAAAACGCGATCAAGTTGTTGTTGTTTACGAAGGAGATCGCCAGTCGTCATTTCTTTCTCTTTATTCTCTTTATTCTCCTTATTCTCCCTGATAAACGCGTCAACTTTTATCAATACACCATTATTCATTTTTAATGGCGCTTCACAAGATGGGCATTCGTACACATGTTGTTGATCAAGTATGCGCTGAATATGGGCAATTTCTGTTTTTAATAATTCAGACGATTTTGTCAATGCTTCTTCTTTGTCTTCGCCGATTTGGGATTCCAGCGAGCAAATCGATTGATAATGTTTTAGCATTTTTTCAAGCAAGGCGATATCCACAAACGTGTCTGGGTGAAATGCATCGCATTTTATTTTCAAGTGTGCCAATTCGTCACACTGTTGACGATATTTTTTACGTTCTTCGATATACTTTGAATGATCTTCAATATTCTTTTTTTTCTTTACCAATTCATCGCGTCTATCTGTAAGACTGTTGATATCGTACACATCCAATTCGTCTTTTATTTCAACCAATTTAGTGAGACGCGCGGATTGTTCTGTGTATGTTTTAAAATCTTTTTCAAGCTTATCCACTTTGGTAACAAGTTTGACACGATTTTTTTTAGATGTGTCAAGATTGGCACGTTGTGTGTCAATGGTGTCCGTATAATTATCAACGGTAATATGTCGTTTTCCAATTTTGCACACGTTTTCTTTGTACTGAAGCGTTTTCAAAAAAGATAACGAGGTGGTGAGGGTGGCTTCTTCTGTGGCAAGTTCTTTTTTGCATGTGTCCATTTTTGCTTTAATTTTATCTTTAATGTCATCGATGGGTTCAGCGGAGAGCAACAAATGTCTTAAAAATGTCATTTTTGCTTCTGGCGACAAATACACAAATGAGTTACAGTTGTCTTGGTCGATATAACTAATATGCTTAAAATCGTTGCCAAAATAACTGTTAATGATATGTTGGGCCTGGTCTTCTTCGTAGACGCGCATGCCTTGTTTGACACTAAAACGCGTTGGATTTTTACCGCGTGTAATGACGAGATCTTGGATGGATAAAACAACTTCCATATTTGATTTTTCTTTGCCAAACGTGGTTACGTTTTTAACGTTTCCAGTGATGACATATAAAATGGCGTTAAGAATGGTGCTTTTGCCTTTACCAGATATTCCCGAGATCAGAATGATGCCATTGTCTTGAAACGTAAATGTTTTGTTTTCCCAGCACCGAAAATTTTTCAATGAAAGGGTAAGAGGTGAAATAGTGCTTGACATTTGATTTTAATTCTTAAATGTTAAATAATTATTTCAATTTTATTAGTCACCGCTTTTTCTTATTATCTATTTAAATATTTTGCATTCATTAAAAAATGAGTAGCAAAGCTGTTCAAGATGCTGTTATGGCTAAACATGATATATATAAATGCCATGTGTTGACATTAATTCCTGGCATTTTTAATAGATGTGATTACACTATTGTCAGACTTTTTAATGACTATAAGCCAGTGCGAAAGATACCAAAAAAAGATGGGTGGACTTTTAATTACAAAACCGATACCGAAAATGTAAAAGAAAGAAAGGAAGAAATTGAGAGTATCGAGGGTAAGCTTCAAAAATTTAACGAAGAGTATAGAAAAAATTATCAGAGCAAGGCGAGTAAACTCGAAGAAACTGTTGAAAAGCAAGTTGAAGAAAATGTTGAAAATAACGTTGAAGAAAACGTTGAAGAAAATGTTGAAAATAAAGTTGAAAATAAAGTTGAAGAAAATGTTGAAGAAAACGTTGAAGAAAATGTTGAAAATCAGCAATCTAAAAAAACAGAAAGCAAATTAGAAAGCAAAGTGGAAAGCAAATTAGAAAAAGTTCAACAATCAACTGTTGACGAAAATTGGAAAAAACGAGAATCCGAGTTGGAAAAACTTTTGCGTGAAAAAGATCAGAAAATTGAAGAACTATTAAGGTCAAAAAAATACAAAAAAGAAGTCTCTTCTCAATTAGCGTCAAATTCAAAATCGCGTTCAAACTCAAAATCATCTCGTTCAAACTCGTCTCATTCAGAATCTTTGTCTTCAAACTCATCTCGTTCAAACTCGTCTCGTTCAGATTCTTCTCGATCCCCCTCTTATAAATCACGTTCGCCTGAAATAGCACCACCTCCTAAAAAAACAAACAAGTTTGAATATGATAACACGAAAAATACGAAAATATCGCCTTATCAGAAAAAGCAAGGTAGATACAATGTTCGCGAAGAAAGTAGTGTTATAAGTACGATTTCACCTGTAAAGACAAATCTTAAAAAGAAAATGGATAGTATTATCTCTCCCCCAAAAAGGCATCACAAAATGAAACACGTGCTAGACAATTTTAACGAGGAGGACGAAGAGGAGGAAGATGAGGAAGAAGAGGAGGAAGAAGAAGAAAGACCGCCTAGTCCAAAATACAAGACAAAAAATAACAAAAAATTGGAATTTTACAAATTGTTGCAAAAAATTTCAAGTTCTGTAAAAACGTATTCTGGTACAACTCAATCTGAGTCAGACTCTGGTACAGAATCGGACTCTTCGAATCGTTCAAAATCTCGCTCGCATTTTTCATCGGATTCGTCCGACGGCTATCCGTCTCCAAAACCAATCAAAAAAACACAAGCCAATCAACGACCGCTTAAACGTTGATTAAATTTACACTGATTTTATATTATTGATTATTGATCTCAATAATATATAAAAACGCATTAACAAAAACAAAGCGGTGCGTTTAAAAATTAGTAACGCTTACCGTATTTTTGCAGACACCATCTGCTCTATTTGTCATCTCATACGCAGTGTATTGATAATCCGGTACATCTGCCAAGTTGACACCAGAACCAACGCCCGTTGTGTCTCCATAAATTTCCATAAATTTGTTCATGGTTGTGGTTGATTCGCTATCACCGCCCATTACTTGGAGAGCACCTTTAGATAAAGCAGTAGGGTCAGCAGGAGTCGAAAACCAACCTGTATGAGGATTAGGGGCGCATGGAAGATCGCCACGAATTAAATCACGAGTGCCACTTCTAGCAAAACGGCCAACTTTTAATGTTGTCGTCATTGGACGATCAAATACCATGACTTCTTTTCCATCAAAGTCGTCAAGAACTCCAGCAGGGGCTAAATTGTCAGCTGGATATTGAGGATTGACTGGCGTGGCTTTTAAAGGTGCTGCCGAAAAATTTGGAGCAACCTCCATCATGTCTCCGGTTGCTCCATAATTTTCGCGAATAGAACCATTGCATTGGTAATCATCGGCCACGCCCATATTGCTTAAGGACGGAGCATTATAACGAAGCAATGAAGGCAAGTTTAAACTTGGAGACGGTTTATTTACCGTTTGATTAAGATGGGGGGTTGGGTTAATAAAAGGCATGTTTGTGCTATCACGTGCGCCTAATCCGTTTCCAACAACACGACCATGCGAATAATTCTCGATAGATGATCGCTTAGCCGGCTCGCCTGTTTTGGCGCATTTTATGAGAGGAACTTGATCAATTGGGACTTGATCTTCTCTACCCATTCCATTTACAGTTACTTTGTCGACCTTACGTCTCATTTGAAATTGAAAATCTTCACGAACGGGTTTATTTTGTTCATTATTCATACTTACTGCTAAAGCGGCAATACCTATTGTTCCAATAATAGCTAAAACTAAATCCTTCATTTTATAAAAAGGAAAAAAATATATTTTTTATAAAAATGATTTTTGTAAAGTACTTGCTTTAAAAAAAAAATGCATGCTATTTCAATTTTAACTAAAAATATTACCGTCGAGCCAAAACATCTAACGCCAGAAATAAAAAAACATGTCATCAACGAATTAAAAAAAAAATACGAGAAAACGTGTTGTGAAAAATCGGGACTCATCATTTCTATTGAAGAATTGCTGTCCATGGATAATTTGATAAACAAGGATTCTATCCACATTACATTTATGGCAACATTTAAAGCACTAACTGTAAAACCTGAAAAAGGTATGAAATTTTCGTTTGTCCCAACATTAATTCTGTCAAAAGGCGTATTTGGCAAAATGTATGAAAATATTAATTTTTTTATACCAGAAATGGCATTATCTTTATCTGGGTATACATTTGACACAAATGTGTTTAAATCCCCGACTAAAGAAGACATTACCTGCACAAAAAGCGTGAATGTTATCATTGACCAGTTAAAATGCGACACATTAAAGTATAACTGTATAGTTGACTTGAGCCCTGATTGAGAACGCGCTAGCACTCTATGAAAAGTATATTTGTCAACTTAAAGAATTTTAGTTATATTAAAATGTCAGGTACAGAAGAAGAACGAAAACTTTTAGAAAGATTTCAAAAAAATATAGTTCGATTCTTTGACGAATTAATCGAGATGTTTCCAAATGAAAAAGATTTTATACTGATCCGCATTTTAGTAAAAGACCAAATTCCGTCTACTCAAATTATGAGTTATTTTGAAATGGTCATGAAGAATAAAGAAATTATCAGTTCAATTGAACATCGTGATGATACATTTATTTTATCAAATGTGTTATTTTCAAAGATTAGCAATTCTACTGTATTTAAAAATTTATGGGAAAAACATTTGGACAATGATGATAAAGAAATGATATGGAGTTGGGTGGACTGTTTCAAGCTCATGACAACCGAATATATGAAATTAAATGGTCGCTTATAAGTGTAGATCATACCCATATTTTAGTTTAAAGTCGTGTTTGTGTTCAATATTTATTAATAAATATTGAAATATGTAGAATTTTTAGCGCCAAATGTGACTATTTTAGAAAGGCATGCATACAGGTTGCCCTTTGTCCATCACGCGTTTGCATTTAATGTTTTTTTTACAAATGTCGTCATAATAATGCATTGTCTCCGACGTGGGTTTCAAGTTTATATTAATCTTGACAACATACAGATGCATATCTGTATTATAATTTACCCAGTATGGTATCATCTCGCCACCAATCAATAAATTGTATGGCACATTTTTGTAAAAAATCTCCGTAAATACAGGCTTTGCTTTTTTATACTCGTCAATCCATTTATCCTTGAAAAGCGTTACCCAATAATACGGGTTGCTTTCATTGAAATTGATTGACCGCATTTCTTCTCCCGATTTATATTCCAATATGAAATCTGTGTCAAGCAACTGTATAATAGGATTAGATGGGTCCATCTCGCGAATAAATTCTTGTAACTGGACACGGTATTTTGGTGTATTGACAATATCGACCAATTTGCAGTTTATAATGCCAAAGCGTTGTTTCCAGTCGTCATATGTCTGCAAAAACGCGCGATAACGATCGTCAAATGCTTCTTTTTTGCGACTGTATTCTATATAGTCTGGATGCATAGAGGTTGGTGGCGCTGGCGGACTTGTAACTGGAATAAGATCAAATGTAATCGATATATGTTTTGAATATTTTTTAGGCATACATTTGCTTTTACATTTCGCAATTGTTTTTTGAAGCCATGTGTACAATTCATCTTTATCGACATTTTTCATTGGGATGCCTTTTATCATCCCGTAATCGTTTACGCCTATATACAAGTCGCCATTTTCAACGCCTCCGTTCCAGAAACTTGACACGTATCGTGGCACGTATTGCTTTATATACATTTCTAAACTTGAGCGCACAAGTTCTGTAAAATCAAACGTATTTGTTTCGCAGTACATCTCAGTTTGTGTTGAGTCGTTGAAAAATCCCGATTTGAAAAAACTAAATTCTTTGTATTCGGTGAAAAGCGTTTCGGGGCCAATAAATTCATCGTATGTGTACCCAGACATCTTCAACATCTTTGATTAAAAATAATCCCAATTTTTCAATTTCATTTATCTAGGCGTTTACTTTTTAAGAATAACAAAAAGTATCACCACGATAAAGCATCCTATTGCTATATTTCTATAAAGTGTCGAATGATTATTATATTCATTGGTCAAGCTTAACTCGTACAATTTTTCTTTTAGCATATCAAAATCTCTTGGATCAATTTGAGTGGGTGATAAGGACGGCGTAGAAATAGGGGACGAAATAGGTACAGGCCCAGACCCCCTTGGCGAATTTAGCATTGACATAATAGGCTCGTCTGCTGAAAAAACTGGCGTTTTCTTTGGTTTATCAAGTTCTGTCAGACGAACGATTACATTTGGTTTAACCAGTTTTTTTTCATCCGTTGATGGCAATTTTTTAAATGCAATGTAATGATTAATATGCTCGTCGTCCTCGCTTTCATATGTCACGCGTCTTGAAAATCCGCCTTTGCATACTTCAAAATTGACATTGCCGTTATCCAAGTCATTTTGGTTTACAATGGCGATATAAAAAGGCTCGTCTGATGTAGGCGTGACAATGCATTCGGAACGAAAATTTATTTTTTTGCCATTAATATCAACTAATTTCATACTTTTTTCAACTTCGATAGTTGTTTTTAATTCCAACACTTGTTTGTCAGTCATAACTATTTCGTTTATTTGTTACTTATCCAATTAAATATACAATTTAATAAAACATCCTTTATATATAAAGTATGCCACTAAAACGTGATATTATCTATCCCATTTTTTTAAAAACAGTACAGTATACAGAAGATCATTTTTGGAAAGATACCTTTGAGAACTTATCCTATGGAATATGTCCAATTGGCGCATACATTAGTAAGGGGTTTATATGTTCAAGTTTAAAGGGCAAAGAGTTTGTATTTAAATTTAGTGATAAAGAACCGCAAGCTATCTACACTGAAGTATTCAGGCTTTTAAAAGAAAAATTAAACATCATGAGTAAAAACGAACGAGGAATACTATTAAAAGAATTTGAAGAAGTTGAACAATCTATTAAAAAGCTACGTACCTGTACGTGGAACGAAATTAAAAAGAAGGGAACACGAGATATCTTGTTTCAAAATTACCTAATTCATATGAAGAAAAAATATGAATTAAAAATGACCCAAATCAAAAAACTGTACAGTATTATTAATTTATGCCTAACACTTAAATCCATTTCCAACTCTGACATCGAGTACGCAGACGGCGAAATTAAAAGCATTGTAGGCATTACTTTTTCAAAAGAAAAATACAAGGTGGATATTGACATTTATAAAAATATTGATGCCTAAGCGGGGTTTTGCCCCCGCGCGACAAGTTAGCGGGGTTTTGCCCACAGTCAGCAAAGCTGACGCCTGCAAGGCAGGCACGCGCGACAAGTTAGCTCTTCCCACTGAGAGTGTGGGTCCAAATAGTTAATTTAAACATGGCACAGCTTTTGTACGAAAAAGCGGTCTCTAAAATACAGGTAAAAGCAATCGGTCGATAATATGAATCACGCCGTTCTGTAACTTTATATCTGCCTCCACGAGGCGTGCCATATTGTTAATTGTAATATCGCCATAATTGTTAAGAAACATCAACTCGGTTTGCT
>Ga0114971_10003233_pt1 | contig 11055 bp, 19 predicted proteins | sample M_140625_MF_Meta_FD_87320 | JGI IMG/M metagenome (GOLD analysis project Ga0114971, IMG submission 87320) | Freshwater microbial communities from Lake Montjoie, Canada to study carbon cycling - M_140625_MF_MetaG | ecosystem: Environmental > Aquatic > Freshwater > Lake | place: Lake Montjoie... | reverse complement strand
CAAAACCTCGATCGTATGCATTGCCGCGAATTTCTGCGATTATCCACCCCTCCTTTTTTCCAATGATCTTCCCTTGAATAATATCAGAGCGCTTTTTTATTGTCTTGGATCGAATCGTCTTTTTTTTAGATTTATTTTTGCGGTAGGTGTTACGTTTCATATGATATATAATATAATATCATATATCTTATCCGGATATGAATAACATGGAAATAAGAACAAACATGAGAATAAAGGGCAATAAAACCAAGAACCAAGCTATTCCAGGAGCTCCGGCGCGGCACATTAAATTAAGAACCCATGTCCAAAATAAAATATAAACCGCCTTTATAATGAATATAATAGCCGTGCTCGATACGGTGCACGAGTACGTTCCAACGCAATATTTATTAATATTACCCACGTTTTGGTACAGCATTACGACTAAAGCTATTGCCGAAATGACAAAATAAACATAAGACGGAGTACACAAATTACGCAACCCTGCAATCGCCATAGTTCTGTAATTATAATATAATTACAGAAATTTATGCAAGACCCTTGGTTCCAGGCCCTAAATTGGGTGCTAAATTCATCCCATCTTTATTTCCCAGTCCCGTCAATTCTCTCTGATTATAAGCAATTCCACCCGCAGTTGATCCAAACGCTGTAACTGGCGTCATTCCCTGTCTAGGTCCCAAAAAAAAATCAGGAATAGCGTCTAAACTTGTATAAGCTAGGCCTCCGCCGCGCTGCTTTCTTTTTTTATTTCGACGACTTAATTTCAATCTTTTTCTTCTACTTCCGCCCTTGAGATTAAAATTTCGAGCATTTATTACATTTGCGGGTGCAATAGGATCCGCTCCACGAACTCCTGTTTCTCTATTAAATGGTATTACGTATCGCGGATCTTGTAAATTAAATGGAACAATTCCCGAACCGCCTCTCATCTTTTTTGTTCGTTTGCTTCTGTTTTTGATGGACCTTTTCTTATTTTTCCCAGTTTTCATATATATTCTATAAAGATTTTATTCAATATCAACATGCGTAAGCATATGTCTACGACAACATACGTTATTCAATTTCAATTCGTCTAAAACGGTTCCCTCCGGGGTTTTATCTATATGTTCTTTAGTCAAATAAACCACTTTATCCACTTGTATACCTTTTTGAGTCTTTATTTTTCTAACATTTTCCTGAAAATATCGATACTTATCCGCCAAAACGCACCCGCATGTAAAACATTTGATGGGAATGATCATTGTATAATATATAGAATATAGCTATACCTTTAATCAATTTTTTATTTGTATAAAAATATACGAATATGATATATTATGGAAATTTATAAATATATTTTATTAATATCGGGTCTGTATATGGCCATATGTTCTATCTTCAGTAAAACATTAAAAAAAACGCCAATATGTTTTGAAAATATAGCCGGAAAAAACCCCAATTTTATTGCGAAATGTGTCATTATTATCGGGTTTGTTTACTGGTTTTTTGAGGAATTGCGTAAAAGATTTTTTGTCAATCAAGAGGGCTGGATGTCTATATCTGAAATTAAACGTGCAGCGGGAATGGACGAAAAATTGGATGTATCATTGATCCCATCTGACGTTCAAGATATTCCCGACGTTCCTTGTCCAGAAAATAATTTATCTTTGTTGCCCGAAGAAAAAGATACAATGGTAAGACTTATAAATTTACAAAAACAACAAGAACTATCGGAATCCAATAAGATGACTCTGGCAGAATTAAAAACCAAACAACAAAGAGCCAATCTTTCTAAAACTACAGGCGAAATTGATATTAATCAAGAAACCGGAATGTGCCGCGGTCAATTTTCCGACATACCCGACAATTATTACGGTTTTACCATTACAACGCGCGAACCTTCAGATAAATCAACGAATAATAGTGTTCGCGTCGGAGGAAAAATTGTGAATGAGAAAAAAATGCGTCCTCTCGCATCTGTTGGAAACGACTGTAAACTAAAAACAGATTCTAGTGGAAAACCTACGGTTGAAAAGGCTATTCAACCCAAAAACGCATCTTCCAATTCCACTGCATGCGTCAATCTGATAAATATATTAAAATCAGAAAAAAACAAACGTCAATACGACCCAAATGATTTTTCTAAGATAAGAAACAAAGAACTCACTCCGAACGAAAAAGAAGAGAAACAAAAAAATTTTGAAGTAGATATTAATTTAGTAAATCCAAAACCAGTTTATTATGAACCAGGTAGTTATACCTTTGGAGCTTCAACCTATGTACCAAACTACGAACAGAGTGTTTATTTGAGTAAAACTACCGGATTATCACAAACGGCCCCGCTAAGTTTAACGCCCAATAACACTGGAGGATTTTGTGAATCCATGAAAAATGACAAAATTGGATTAGACAAAAAATGCCAAAGTCTGTCTCAAGATGTATGTCCGTCCACAAGCTGTTGCGTTCTAGTCGGCGGAGAGAAATGTTTTGGTGGGGATGAAACTGGACCTGCAAACAAAGCCGCTTTCAGTGATACTAAAATTACAAATCGTGATTATTATTATTATAAATCCAAATGTTACGGAAATTGCCCATAAATTTTCATTATTTTTGCAATAATGAAAAATTGTTTTTATTGAGTTTTTACTGCGCCTCTACTGCGCCTCTACTGCGCCTCTACTGCGCCTCTACTGAGTAGAACAGCACGTATACGTTACACCCGATTGCGGATTCCCTACGCATCCACCCGTCTGATATTTGCAAACATCGGTGGTAAAATAATAATTTGGCGTTCCAAGTTGCGACGCGCAATACTCACACATCCACTGGCATCCGGTTCCTTGACCCACCGAGAAATTGACACATCCATTAACGGGGTCGATTGATTGAGTGCATGTGTTATTATTACCCGAAACAGCCAGAATATACAAAAAGAAAATTGCAATAACTCCTCGCATACTACTAATAAAATTATTGAAAAACGTTTATATTCATTTGCAAAATATATTATATCGATAAAATTGAAGCGCTTTTTTGCATTTTCGGATTACTTTGCAAACGACCAAGACGAAGATGTTGAGATATTACGATACTGCCCCATCTCTTTATGAGACTCAGTGCGAGAATGGCGAAATTGACGAGGACGCATGGCGATACGAGCCGGTCGACTGTGGAGATTTCTACATGATCGATAGTTACAAATACGCCAATAGTTTTCCGAAAGAGTGGGCACAGAGTCATTTGCCGGGAACCGGACCGGAGCAATGCGGAAACTGCTACGAATGGGGCTCAAAAGACGGCGCGTTTTTAGGGTACTGCTTGAATTGCGCCAAGTACGATTACAACGGAGAGCGCGGACTGGGTTTAGACACCTTCAATGGCGCTCTTGAAATCGAAGACGAGTTTGCATTTTGCACATGCTGTGACCCCGATTATGTTGATCCGTGCGGTAATCAAGCGGTTAGTGTCGAAGCAGAGAATGCTCGCAATAATCTGCTCAACATGGGCATCCCGTCACACGTGCTCGAGGGCCTGACGCACGAGACGTGCGCGAGCATGTTCGATACGGCAAGCATGGGCAACAGTGCTTCTACGCCCGTATCAGAAAAAAAAGATGTACAACCGCCGTCCATAAAAAGAGAAGTCGCTCGAATGGCAAAATTAATCGCGCAGCTACAAGAATGTTCCAGAGACCTCGACTATGTATTTCGGATTGCAGAGGGCAAAGTTTCGCCCGACGACAAGTGCACGCTAGAGTATTTTGGTATAGAAAAATAGTACATTGTAGTTTACATTCTTATGCATGTAAAATAGTAAAAAGATAAAATAACTTAGTAATTTATTTTTTACACTTTTGTGATATTGTAAAATTGAAACCTTTTCCGACAACCGACAATAATCAAAAACGAACACCAAAATCAACATGATGGAAAGACTCTGGCAAGTAATGGGACGACTGAAGGAAGCGCCAAAAGAAAAACGGTTCAATGTTTGTACCGAAAATACGATAATTTTGACGGACAAACCAGTGTCGGCAAATTACAAAAGAATATATCACATCATCAAAAGCCAAAATCCTTTGGTCACGTATGTAGGACCAGTGGCAAAATATTTAAATTGTAACTGCTATTACAATGGGAAAGAAGAACATTTTAGTTCCGCATGTTGCACAAATCCTGAAAGACCTGAGGATGACCTTGCCAAAGTAGACATTCCCAGTGGAACTATTTTGCTAGTTGCTATAAAAGTAAATGGTCTAATTTATGAAAAGAAGACAACGTTTCTTAGTGCGTCGAAAGAACCATGGTATGAATGGACTAGAAAGGATGGAAATCCTCTGTACTTGAACAAATTATTTATGGACGGGCTTTTTGAACACGAAAGAGAAGCGTTGGATTTTAGATACTAACGTGAATTGCTAAAAAATTGATTCATTTTTAACGTCAATAACTGTAAAGAAACGAATCAAAATGTCTGACGTCGAATCCACTGGAAGTAAAATTTTGGAATATAGTTTAGTTTCTACTAAATGGCGTTTCTATAAGAAAAGTAGCAACGGGTCTATTGTTGTGAACGTTGACCACGTGAGCTTTGGTTTGTGGGATTGGGATATAAGTATAAAAAACAACATGGAAAAATTTACAACCGATGTCAATATTAAATTACAAGAAGGTTGGCGTCCTTTGGGAGCGCCTATATTATCAGGAGTCTGGATTTCGCCCAGGGGCGTGGAGGTTGGCGATTGCGCCATCCAAGCAATCGTTCGTGAGAAACTTCCAAGTCGGTGAAATGTAAACGTTTTACAAAAATTGATTGCCATTATACGCAATAACTGTAAAGAAGTTGAGCAAAATGTCGGACATTGATGTCATTAGTGCGCGGTTAGACAAGTTTATATCTGAAACAAAACCTGCGGAAACAGTTGGGGAATTTTATATATCTATTGCCGATTTGATAGATGGAAAAGAGGTATATAATAAAATGCGGGCTAGTTCAAGGCCTAGTTACAACATCTTTGGATCAGATGGATATAGTAGTTATTCTTTATACAAGTCAAGTGCAGAAAAAATATATTTATGTGAGATTGATTGTCAGAGACCCTCCAAATATATAGAAATAACCAGCGCAAATATGTTATATACAGAATAAAACATAAATATCTTTTACTCCTTGAATATTTACACCTTTATACAAATTTTTATTTTTATAACTCTTTATAGTATAAAAACAATATGAATATCCCAGAAGAAGAAGAAATTGACCTAGCCGATGCTAAAAATGCAGTTAATAAAATAAATAAACAAATTGCTGAATTTAATAAAAAAAAAGGGTGCGACTATAAAATAGACATCAACTATTTTTATAAAATGGATAAAAACGCAGAAGTAACCGCACATCATACATTATACCCCAAAACCCTGCTGCTATGTATATTTAGAAATAATATATGCGTTTCTTCAATGATTATAGACTATTATGGCGGTGCGATTGAGATTTTTTCTCGTACAAAACGAGGACATGATGGTAATAAATTAAATAAACTATTAAGAGCCGTAATTATTATTATAGGTAAAAATATACACACAGACGCTGCGTATATAAGGTCAGAAGCCGCTAATCCAATTTCTGCTTACCTAATGGTAAAATATTTTAATGCGGAAGATCTGGGCGGTAAGGTAGAATTTTCTACATATGAGGAATTTAGAAAATATGCAGAAAAACACGGAAATCTTATGATAACCGTTACTCTAAACGACGCCAATATAGAAAATGCGAAAAAAGTATTTGATAAAATACTCAATGATGATGATGAATTAAAGTGTAGTATTGAAAAAAAGGGAGGAAAACGAGATAGATGGAAGCATAAAACAATGCAACGCGATAAATATACATTAAAAAATATAAATAGAAAAACAAAACGTATTTTTACAAAGATATAATAAATCAGCTAAAAAATTGAAACCTTTTTTGGTAAACAATATAATCGTAAATCACACATCAACAATCAACCAAAATGGCATACACAAATAAATGGTTTCCTCGTCCTGACTGGGTCACAATTGAGGAACTATATAAGAAGGAAGGTTTTACTCGGACCATGTTTACCGGGAAATATTCAGGATTGAGTAATGTTTTATGCCTTGGAGAAAAAGACAAAGATGAGTACCGGTACTATGACTGCGCGGACTGCGAGCCATATGATAAGAGTGCTATATATACTAAGGGCGAACGCGTTATTGTAAAATTCGGAAGCATCACGCGGGACGATTTATGTTTTGTCAAACATGAGTCGGACCATTATTTTAAATACGAGATTACGATTCGAGGTATAAAACAACCCTTTATTCTTTCGCTTTATGACTACCTACGCCTTTTCCCCGACGACCGTGATTATATTGAAACTTTGCCGAAGGTGTCTATATAAAAATAAATATTTCTTGAATTGACGCGCTAATGGAGTTACAATAAATACATTTTTTATTTTACTACGAAATGGTATAGAAGTTTGATATTCTATTTTATAGATGGAAAATAGAATATCAAAATTACTCCTTGGTTGGGTCAGTATTGCTAGCGGCGCTTTATGTTATATGATTCTATCTAGTTCTGAAAAAAGTAAATTTTTCCAAGCCGGACCCAACCCCGATTTTTATATTATAGGAATAAGTATCGATACTTTTCCGAAATATACCGCGATTACAACATTTTGTCTTATAAATAGTATAGTTCGTACATTTAATAATGAACTTTTAAAGCCCTTTATTATTAATAAAATTCAAGATAAATCCAAACCCCTTGATATAGCGGTATATAATACATATGAAATTACTACTGTTTCATGTCTATATACATGGTTCGATTTTTTTATGTATATAAATGTATCGCTATCACAAATTGACATGTTTTTAATTGAGACTATCGCCGATTTAATAATAACTGGCGTTTTAACAACTTATTATATTCGGGTGAATCGTGGAGAATTGTCAATATACAATGTTGTTGTTCAGGATGTCGCTATTTGATTTTCGTAGATGCCTGGACCAAAAAATTGAAAGTTTTTTGTGAACTTTCCAAGAGTAATCACACAACCAAAATGGGAGACATGCTTGAAAGAACAGCGTGGGTTCCGGTTCCAGACCGTATCACAATTGAGGAACTATATAAGAAGGCAGGATTTACTCGGACCACATTTACTGGAAAAGGTCCAGAATTGCATAGCGCTCTATGTCTTGGAAAAAAAGACGGCACCAAGTGGGACTATTATGACTTCGCTGACTGCGAGTCTTATAATAATAGTAGTAAATACATTAAGGGAGGACGCATGATTGTAAGGTTCGGAAACCTTATGCGCGACGACTTTTATTTTGTGAAGCATGAGTTGGGTACTTATTATAAGTATGAGTTGACGATACAAGGCAAAAAAATGCACTTTGTTGTTTCACTTTCTGACTATCTAAAACTTGTAGCAGAAGACCGCGAGTATCTTGAAACGCTCCCCAAGGTCTCTATATAAAAATGAGGAAATACAACAATTTGATTTAGTTGTAAAAAAATATTAATATATATAAAATGAGCGATGATGATTTGAATGCGCCATTACTTTCAAAAGAAGAAACTGAATTCAACGCTGCTGATTGCGATTACAAATGTTTACAAACAATTATTCGTGAAAATGATTCTGACGCATTGAATCGTTTACTTAATGAACGTGCCATTAATAAACATACTCCTATAGATTATGTCGGTTTACTGAGAACAGCAATGTATGCGGAAGCCATCGAATGTATGGATATTTTGTTGAAGGCACCTGGCATTGACGTAAATTTTACTGATTCACATTATAAGTTGCCTATATTGTGGTTGGCAGCATCTTTGGGAAAAGTAAATGCGGTAAAAAAATTACTTGAATCAGAGCGTATAGATATTCACAAAGGCCCTCCATTGCGCACCTTGACGGAGGTTGACAATAGGGATGTTACTATTGATGTTGGCGGCCAGAGCCCAATTGTTGTCGCAACAATTGAATTAAATACTCTTCGTAATAAATCTGGCAGCGAAGCAAAACAAAACAATTACAAAACTATTATAGCATTGTTGAAAATGAATGGGGCTACGTATCCTTTTCCGGATGAAAATGCCACTGAAATGAAACGAAAGGTCGTTCCTAGGGGAGGAAAAAGTAGAAGCGGAAGAAAGAAAAGACAATCAAAAAAGGCAAAAAAATGCCGATCGAGAAAATATAAAAAATAAAACTATTTTTATAAATTAAAACATTTATATATTTCTACTATTCTTTTACACCTTTGCACATTTAAACTGCCGATAAAAATTGATTCTATTTATAATTATTTTATTATAAATAGTACTTATTGAAAAGATGATAAATATCGTAAATAGTAAAAAAAACATAAACGAATTTAAAACATGTTTAATTTGTTGGGAAAATATTAACACTCAAAAATGGAACAAATGTATTAGATGTAATATTATAATGCACGATTTATGTGAGGAAATATATAGAGGTGAAAAACGATATTGTGAATGTCCTCATTGTCGTAGAATTGGAACTATAGGTTCTTGTAAATAATGGGCGTTTTAAATGTGCAATGATGTAATTCATTTATCGGCAACGGTTCCCTTAAATCTCTATTGAGACGTCCTCAAGCAAAGCAGAAGCGTCTCTATCAAAAAACTTTAGAACATTTTTACAACAGAAACAACAATAATTCTAACCAATCCAATTGCCAAAATATACACAAATGGTATAGTAAACGCTAGTCCCACCATAACTACGGCTCGTTCAGCTGAGAGATCTTTTTGTTCGCGGTGCATTGTCAGTGTGAGTTATTGTTATTAACTTAATATACAATCAATTTTTTGGTTTTAGAGAAAAATTGAATCATTTTACCATAAACTTAATTTATGATAAAACCGACAAGAATGATTGCAGAATTAATGAAAGCAAAGGAAGACGCGTCTTCATTTGAGCGCGCTATTGAAATGACGACCAGCATTAATAACGAGGTCGCCATACACATGCGATTCGGAGTTCTTACCAAATTGACCAAAAAAGTAGATAAAATACAAGCGGTCATAGACAACTTTGTAAAAACTCATCATATCCTCTTTGAAACGCCCTTCTATGAAAAGGCATACATTTCGCTGTTTCGTCACGGTAAGACCATAGTAAAAACTTACGACTTGCACGAACACAAGGATATACAGGATTGGGTATTAACTCGGTCAAAAACGCGTTTTGATGATGCCCAAGAATCCGACGACGAGGGATATTATTGGGCGATCGTTAGGTACGATTACCATTTGTCTCAAACTGATGTAGTAAGTGCACGGATATGCAACTTAGCACTAACTCCTGCAGAAGGGATCAGTTTGCACAGACAAATAGGAGAGTGGCAGAAAGAAAGAGATAAAAACGGTTCGATGAATTTACCAAATTACGTTTATTTCCCTAATGAGAATTAGACCATTGCACATTCAAAACGCCCGCTTTGCGGGCCGTTTTGAGTGGCATGGAACGGTTACTTTGCGCATTTAAAATGCGCAAAGGTGTAAAACAAACTTTTATTGTCAGATTCATTCAATAAAATACTTTGCCATTTGAATACCTTTTTTTTCGAGCCCCGACCTTTTATAAAAGTTTTCTAAATTCTCGTCACAATCTAAAATAATTTTATAGCAATTTTTTTCGCACGCTTCGTTTACAATATATTTCATTAATATATTCCCTATTCCTCTACTGCGAAAACTTTTATCTACACAAACATCTTCTATGTGTGCCAATTTTACAATATTTCGAATAAACTTGTATTCGTAAATTATTGTTGCTGTTCCGATAAGTTCATCATTATAATCAACTACCCATATAGTGGAATTTTTTTTAATTATATTCAATACATCTTTATATTCTTCTTGCGTAAATACAGTTGGTCGAAATTGATTTATTAACTTTAAATATTTATCATAATCAGAATCGTTTAGTTCACGAATTACGCAATCTTCTTTCGGAATAACATTTACAGGTTTTCTTTTAAATAATAATTTTTTTAATGTTTCAAACATTATATACACCCTGAAGATTTAAAATGGAACGTCCCTTGGACGCCGGAAAAAGTAAAATGGGGAAAACGATTTAGATGTAAAAACATTATATTACCAAACCCATGCAAATTGGAGGAGACAATTACAATACAAACCAGGTATATTACATAGCGGGGGAAACTGGCGAAAAACCCGCAAATTATCCACGTTTGTCTATTTTTAGTGACGCCTGCATCAATTCTAATACGGGTATGTCTTTAAAATACCCAGAATACCATTTTGATTTCAAATTAATTCAATACAATAAATATGATTCTGGATTGGCCAGTATTTATAAATTGGTAATAACAAAAATTATAACAACCTAGTATGGCGTTCTACATAATGGACATTTGTCGCATTTTGTAAAACACAAACCACATATACCATGCACGCAAATGGGTAATTCCATATTATCATATTGTAAAAAACAATAACAGACAGGACATTCTTCTTCTTTAGAATTCTTCAAATAAAGTTCGCGGTATGCTTTTTTCCAAGATTCTATCATTTTATTTAATTCCGCGTTTTTATGCGCCAATTGACGAAACGATAATTCGCCCGAATAGGGTCGATAATCATTGCAATATTTAACCACAATTCTACACAAGGTATTTGTCTTTTTTTCGGGTTCACGTATAGGACGAATCGACGTTATTTTTACATACGATCTACCTGGATTCAATTGATATTCTTCGAAATCTTTATCAAATTCTTCACGAAGCTTTAAAGGATCTATTTCTCCATTGAATAAAATATCATACATTTGCACGTTGGTTCGTTTATTATGCGTCGTATTTTCTAAAGAAATAATGTTGTGGTCATTTGATAATATAGATTCTCTTAAAGCGCGTTTACACGCCTCGTCTCGATTTAATCTATGCATTTTATTGGTGTAATTTATATGCCTTTATATTTGTTATGATAATTGTTTTTAAATTGCAAAAAAGGTTTTGTTTTGTTTTGTTTTGTTTTGTT
>Ga0114971_10003231_pt1 | contig 11058 bp, 5 predicted proteins | sample M_140625_MF_Meta_FD_87320 | JGI IMG/M metagenome (GOLD analysis project Ga0114971, IMG submission 87320) | Freshwater microbial communities from Lake Montjoie, Canada to study carbon cycling - M_140625_MF_MetaG | ecosystem: Environmental > Aquatic > Freshwater > Lake | place: Lake Montjoie... | reverse complement strand
GTTACGCAATAAACAGTCCGAAATGGGATTGCAAGAAGTGGGCGAAGGAAACCAAGGGGCCGCTGAAGATGTTATTGAAGAAATCTTTGAACAAGAAATAAAGAAAGAGGTTGCAGATATTAAAGAAGAACTGCAATTTCACACACAAGAACAAGACAGTAGCAATATTCAATTACCAGAGAACATAGAGAAATTAGTTTCTTTTATGCAAGAGACTGGTGGAACTATTGAAGACTATGTTAGATTAAATGCAGATTATTCAAATGTAAACAATATTGCTTTATTAAAAGAATACTACAAAAGTACAAAAGCCCATTTAGATGCGGATGAAGTAGAATTTTTATTGGAAGATAAATTCTTTTTTGATGAAGATATTGATGATGAAAGAGAAATCAAATTAAAGAAATTAGCGTTTAAAGAAGAAATTTCAAAGGCTAGAACCTTTTTAGAAGAAGCAAAGAAAAAATATTATGCAGAGATCAAGGCAAGACCTGGCGTTAATGCAGAACAACAAAAAGCTGTTGATTTTTTCAATAGATATAATACCGAGCAAAACAAAGTGGCTCAACAACAAGATGCGTTTAAAAAACAAACGTCTAGTCTTTTCAACAATGAATTCAAAGGTTTTGAATATAACTTAGGTGAAAAAAGATTTAGATATAATGTTCAGAATCCGAATCAAGTTGCCGAAACTCAATCAAATATACAAACCTTTATCGGAAAGTTTCTGGATAAAGAAGGTAATGTATCAGATGTACCGGGTTATCATAAGGCTTTGTATTCAGCAATGAATGCTGATAAAATTGCTGCTCATTTTTATGAACAAGGAAAAGCTGATGCTGTTAAACAAGTAGTTAGCAATTCCAAAAATCCAAGTACGGATGCTCCTAGAACAGCTAGTGAACCATTCATTAATGGACTTAGAGTCAAATCTATAAGCAGTGAGGATTCCTCTAAATTAAGGATCCAAACAAAAAAATTTAACAATTAAAAATTAAACAATTATGTCAAACATGATTAATTCCGTTACTGGAACCAATTTTGGGACAATTAAACCGTCTCAAAAACAGCAAGCATTAGATACTAACTACTTAAACTTTACAAATGGTAGTGGTAATGATTTTGCACAACAATACTTACCAGAAATCTACGAACAAGAAGTAGAGAGATATGGTAATAGAACTTTATCTGGTTTCTTACGTATGGTAGGAGCTGAAATGCCAATGTCTTCTGATCAAGTTGTTTGGTCTGAACAAAACAGATTACATATTGCATACACCAATGTAACTTGTGCTTCTGCTACAACTTTAACTTTTGTTACAGGTGGAACAGGTTCTGCTTTTGTTAATAACGTTATTTCTGTTGGACAAACTTTAGTAGTTATGAGTCCTTCTACAGGAAAAGAATTAAAAGTTTATGTTACTGCTTCCACTGCTGATGCGGCTACTGGTACTGGTGGAGCAACTAATCCAGCTGTTATTACTGTTAAACCTTATACTCAATTAGATTTGACTACAGGTTCTGGTAATGTAATAGATTTTACCGGGGCAACAAACCTTAAAATCTTTGTATATGGATCTGAATTCAAAAAAGGGACTACTGATGCTACTATAAATTCAGTTACACCTTCATTTAGTCAATACAGTAATTCACCAATTATTGTTAGAGAAAGATACCAAATTTCTGGTTCTGATACTGCTCAAATTGGATGGGTTGAGGTTGCTACTGAAGATGGAGCTTCTGGATTCTTATGGTACTTAAAAGCAGAATCTGAAACAAGATTGCGTTTTGAAGATTACTTAGAAATGTCTGTAATCGAAGGTGAATTAGTTAGCGGTGGTTCTACATTAGGATCTAACCAAATTAAAGGTACTCAAGGTTTATTCTCTGCTGTTAAAGAAAGAGGTAATGTTGTAAACAACTTCTCTGCTGCAAGTGGACTTAGTGACTTTGATTCAATCTTAAAAGGATTAGATACTCAGGGGGCTATTGAAGAAAACATGTTATTCTTAAACCGTGCAACTTCTCTTGACTTTGATGATATGCTTGCTTCTTTATCTGCTGGTGCAGCAGGTGGTGTAGCTTACGGTTTATTTGAAAACTCTGAGCAAATGGCATTAAACTTAGGTTTCTCTGGTTTCCGTCGTGGATCTTATGATTTCTACAAAACTGACTGGAAATACTTAAATGATGCATCTACTCGTGGAGGTATGGCTAACACATCTATCGATGGTATCCTTGTTCCTGCTGGTACATCAACTGTATATGATCAACAATTAGGTACTAATATCCGTAGACCATTCTTACACGTTCGTTATAGAGCTAACCAAGCTGACGATAGAAGAATGAAATCTTGGATCACTGGATCTGTTGGAGGTGCTTATACTTCTGATCTTGATGCAATGCAAGTGCATTTCTTATCTGAGAGATGTTTAGTTACTCAAGCGGCTAACAATTTTGTATTGTTCACAGCTTCTACATAACAAACATGGTGATATTACCCTCGTTGAATTGACGGGGGTAATTATTACCTTTTAAAAATTTATTAAATTATATTATATTATGGCAACAAAACCAATAACAAAAAAAGAATTAGAATCAAATGAATTTGATGTGGATACAATTACTATGGAAGAAACAATTGTACCAAAAGAAATAAAACCAAAAACGTTAAAAGATACTTGGGTAATAAAAGATAGAACTTATATTATATCTGATAGTCATGCACCATTAACTTTTACATTGCAAGGTAAGCATACTTTAAGATACCCTTTATTATGGTTTAATAAAGAAACAGGGGAACAAGAAGAGATAAGATATGCGACTAATCAAAACTCTCCGTTAGTATCACAACAAAAAGGTCAATCAACTTTAGGCCATATTATATTTGAAAATGGTATATTGAATGTACCTAAAGAAAAACAAAACTTACAAAAATTATTATCACTTTATCATCCAGGATTAAATGTTAAATACACTGAGTTTGATCCAACATTAGAAGCTGAAGATGAATTAGAAGATCTTGAATTAGAAGTAATGGCATTAAATGCTGCTTTAGAGATGGATATTGATCAAGCAGAATCCATTGTTAGAGTTGAGGTTGGTTCTAGAGTGAATAAGATGAGCTCTAAGGAGATAAAAAGAGATTTGTTATTGTTAGCAAGAAACAATCCTTCTTTGTTTATAGAACTAGCAAATGATGATAATGTACAACTTAGAAATATAGCTATTAGAGCAGTTGAATCAAATATCATAAAACTATCACAAGACAATAGAACATTCCATTGGGGTGAGAATAATAGAAAATTAATGACTGTACCTTTTGATGAAAATCCATACTCAGCTATGGCGGCATTCTTTAAAACAGATGAGGGAGTAGAGGTCTTTAAGTCTATAGAGAAAAAATTAAAATAATACGTAATATTAATATATAGGCGGTGGCTTTGGTTACCGCCTTAATATTATAATAAAATAAGCAAAGTGGCAATAAACGTAGATACAGTTTACAAAACAGTTTTATTAATACTTAATAAAGAGCAGCGCGGTTATATGACCCCTGACGAGTTTAATAAAATAGCAACTCAAGTACAACTTGAAATATTTGAAAATTATTTTGAGAATCTTAATCAACAATTAAGAGTTCCAGATAATGATAGTGAATATGCTGATAGGATTAAAAACTTAGATGAGCAAATAGCTGTATTTAAAACTATAGGTGACTGCTCGTTGGTAAGTACGGGCATGTGGATACTTCCTACTTCATCAGGAGCAACAATATATTCTGAACCTATTTTTTCAACGGTTATTGGGCAATCAAATTATGCACTAACATCATTAAATCAGGCACAAATACAAAATGGAGTAATAAAAGTTTACTTTGACGATGTATTGGTATACCCTGGGCAATATTCTATTGCTAATAATATATTAACTTTAACAACAATACCAACAACCGTATTTAGTGTTTTTGTTACTGTAACAGCAAATGATTTTTATAGACTAGGTACTGTAATATATAATGATGAGATTGAGGTACAAAGAGAGCAAAGAAATAATTTATTATATATAAATCAATCTCCTTTAACAAAACCATCAAAAAAATACCCTATATATATATATGAAGAAAATAAAATATATATATACCCAAAAGATATATCATCAGATATATCAGCATCTTATGTTCGTAAACCAAAAGATGTTATATGGAACTTTACTGCAACTCCTCCATATTATACATACACATATAATCCAAATACTTCACAACAATTTGAATTAATGATCTCCGAGCAAACAAATGTTATAACAAGAATATTATTATATTCAGGAGTAGTAATAAAAGATCCTCAAATAATTCAAGTTGCAGCATCCCAAGTTCAAACAGAAAGTATTAATTCAAAAAGTTAATAAAAAATGCCTACACCTAATAATGGTTTAATTACCGAAACAAATAGACAATACTACGAAGGAGCACAAGGATTTACAATATCATATAAAAGAAAAGACGGTGTAGATATTTGGACTTCTGAATTTACAACTACGTTTAATACAGATTTAGTATTTTATGTTTCTGATCCTAATGAAATTAATTATGCTTTAAATAATTTTAAATTATATTGGAGTCCTACAGGATTACCTGATACTTTTATAGAAGTTATTGAGCCTTATGATGTTGTAGGAAATACCATTACTTGGTTTGGAGAAGATTTACCTACACATACTAGTTATTTAGTTGTCCAATTAAAAATATTAGATGGGGGTAATTATGGGGATCATGATGCTTTTGGCACCACTGTAGAAGAAAACTATGGTAGCTATTCTTATATTGCTTTAAATGATATTATAAACAACTTTATTGTTGCTTATGTTGGTACTGGTAAATTAATAAGTGATGTAAAAAGAACTGATGTTGTATTCCATGCCAAACGTGCAATGCAGGAATTTAGTTATGATACATTAAAAAGTATTAAATCGCAGGAATTAAATATACCGCATAGTTTAAGTGTTGTTATACCTCAAGACTATGTTAATTATGTTAAGATGTCATGGATTGATGATTATGGGGTTAAGCATCCTATATATCCTGTAAATGCATTAACAACCAATCCTTATGAAAATCCAATACAAGATTCTAGAGGAGTCCCAATACAGGATAATTTTGATGATAATATAGAGGGAGTATCTTTAACAGAGCAAAGATGGAACCATAATAATATATTTCCAGCTGTAAATGATAATACAAACTTAGAAAACGGTTGGTATAATGGAGACAATTGGGTACAAGATAGATTCTTTGGTAGATTATATGGCTTAGATCCGCAATATGCAAATATGAATGGATACTTCTCTATAAATGATAGAGAAAATAAAATATCTTTTAGTAGTAATCTAGTTGGCAAATTAATTGTATTAGAATACATATCAGATGGATTAGCATATGATTTAGATTCAAGAGTTCCTAAAATGGCAGAGGAAGCTATGTATGCTTATATATTGCACGCTATTTTATCACATCGTTCGGGAGTTCAAGAATATCTTGTTAGAAGACTACAGCAAGACAAATCAGCTAAATTAAGAAATGCTAAAATAAGACTTTCAAATATTAAATTAGAAGAGATAACTCAAGTATTTAGAGGAAAATCTAAATGGATTAAACATTAAAAAATATGGGTGAAGTAAAAAATAGTTTTCTAAAATCTAGAATGAATCAAGATCTAGATGATAGACTTGTACCTAACGGAGAATATAGAAGAGCTAACAATATTTCAGTAGGTAAATCAGAAGTAGATGATATTGGTACATTAGAAAATGTACTTGGAAATGAATTACTTACGTTAACAAATAATTCTGAATTTATCCCAGGCACCACTATACCTAATCCAAACTATATACCTGGACTAGAATGCATTGGATCCTTTATGGATAATCAAAACAATCGTATATTCCAATTCTTAACAGACTATACTGATCCAGATCCAAATAATATTATATTGCCTACTCAGGGTAATATGAAAATAGCTATGTATAATTTTGATTCTCCTGAAGATTATGTAATATTGGTACAGGGATTATTTTTAAATTTTGCTAAAAATAAACAATTTAGAATAACTGGAGTAAACTTAATTGAAGGATTATTATTCTGGACTGATAATAGAAATCAACCTAGAAAAATAAATGTATCGAATGCTTCAAACCCTAATTATTATACTACTGAAGAGCAAATATCTGTAGCTAAATATGCTCCTGTAGACCCTATAACGTTATATAGAAAAGTAACAACTATTTCAAATGGAAATTATACAGGAAATCAAATAGAAGTTGTAAATCCCGTAGGAATTGTACCTGGTATGACATTAATAACTCCAAATATATCAGGAGCAGATTTTTGTGTTGTTGTAGATGTTACAGATAATGAGGTTACTTTTTATGAGGATTTTCCAGGCACGATTGAAGAAGGAGAGGAATTAACATTTTTAATATCTACTATGTCCGATAAATCATCAATCCCTAGTTGGCCTGGTGATCCTGCTTTCTTAGAAGATAAATATGTTCGTTTTAGTTACCGCTTTAAGTACGATGACAATGAATATTCTTTAATGGCTCCATTTACACAAATAGCCTATATACCAAAACAGAAAGGATTTTTTATTGCGGGTAATGAAACAGATGCATATAGAAGCACTATTATAAATTGGTTTGAAAACAATGTAAACAATATTGAATTAATTGTTCCATTTCCGGATAAATTGGCTAATCTAACTCAAAGTTATAAAATAAAAGAAATTGATATTTTATATAAAGAGTCTGACGCTCTTGCTGTTAAAGTTTTTGAAACATTATCTATCTCTTCTATAAATACAGAGGCTAATACTAATAATAATTATTACGTACAGCCTTATCAATCTCAAAAACCATATAGAACATTACCAGAGGATCAAACCACAAGAGTGTATGATAAAGTTCCTGTTAGAGCAAAAGCTCAAGAATCAGCGGGTAATAGGATAATTTATGGTAATTATTATGATAGATACACATGTCCTTCCTCTATAAATTATAATATATCTGTTCAACCTAAATCTACAACGGGAACTAATTTTATAGAATATCCAAATCATACATTAAAAAAGAATAGAAATTATCAAGTTGGATTTATAATTGCTGATAAGTTTGGTAGACAATCACCGGTAATATTATCATCTGTAGATTTATTAGGGGCATTTGTGGATGGAGCATATACAAAAGGGTCTACCGTTTATTCAAGTTATGAAAATTCAGTTTTATTTGAAGATGTACGTACTTGGTTTGGAGATACTTTAATATTATATTTAAACACTCCAATAGACCAGCAAAAGGATTTATCTGCAGGTAAACCAGGATTATATGCAATACCAACTTCAAATTCTGGATTTGCAATTACAGCATCAACAATAACTGATACTACATATACTTTTACTTTAGACCCACCAGGGCCTGAAGAAGTAGCTAATATTATACCTCTTCCTGGAAATATAATGAGAGGGTTTTATACGGATTATGTAACAGTAATTAGTGTATCCCCAACACCTGCTATTCCATATTCAGGTTCTTATACAATAACTACTAGCGGCAGAGTAGGTGATATATACAAATATACACCACAAGGTGGACTAGTAAAAGATATTAAATTTGCATATGAATATAATCCTATTGGATGGTATTCGTATAAAATAGTTGTTAAACAACAAGAACAAGATTACTATAATGTATATTTGCCAGGTATATTAAATGGGTATCCTAAAAATCAAACTTCAGGATCACAGGTTGTATTTTCAGGCAGTGGCCCTACAGCAACATCAACATTAGAAAACGGAATAAATACTACACAATTTCCTGTTAGTGAAACAGGCAATACCTCACATATTGTATTAATAAATGACAATATAAATAAGGTTCCAAGAGATTTAACAGAAGTTGGGCCAGACCAAAAACAATATAGAAGTAGTGTTCAATTGTATGGTAGAGTTGAAAACACTGAGGATACACTTGAAATAACAGGAGAAGCTCCTGATTATTCGGCTAAGGTAATAAAAATATTTTATGACATTACAACAGTTGGCAATGAAGATTGGCCTTTAATAAAACCGGGCGATGGCATCCAATGTGACCAGGCCAACACTCCTATTCCTAATACAACCCCAACACCTCCTGCAACAGGAGGAACAATACCTAATACATATAGATGGCTTGGAGATACAGTTGTTGTATCTAATGTTGTTGATGGAACAACAGGTACAATAACATTATCATCCCCTAACTGGGTATTAACAGCGGCGGAAAATCCAATTGACTATCCATACCCAGGCAGTGGTGATTATGTAACATTTAAAATTACAAGAGCTGAAAATAAACAATATTTTCCAACTAGAAAAGCGGATACAGTAATATCTATTGCTACTGCCACTGAGTTTAATTTCCTTGATAATTCTGTAGATAATTTAAGTGGAACAGCCGCATTAAATTTTTATCAATTACAAAACAGTCCTTTAATAGGTAGGGTTTCTACAGTTAATAAAATTGGGGTAATGGCTTCAGATATGATACCATTTCTAAGTGTATATGAAACAAGACCAGAGCAAACCATATTAGAATTGTTTTGGGAAACCGCAACTACTGGATTAATATCAGATTTAAATGCCGATGTACTAACCGGATTTGATGGGCCTTCTGGTTTTAGCGATCCTGATTATACCCATTTTGAATGGCAAGATCCAAACGGAGATGGAGAAGTACAAGGTGCTGAAGATTCAAAATATATAACAGACGAATTTACTGTATTAAATCAAAACGGAATTATACTAAGAAATACACAAGTCGAAGTATTATCGGTAGTTGATGGTGCTGGTAATATTAGAACCGGTGATTTTGGATTAGAATCAGGATTAGATTCAATATATAGATTATATATTAAAAAGCCTGGTGCTCCTGATTATGCAGGTAATTTTGTATTTAATAATAATGCTGGCTTTCCAACATTTTTAGAATCCTATGTGTTTACATTTAGTGTTAGAGACCTTGATAATCCTTCTACCACTACTAACTTAACAATTAAGGGTAGACTACACAATAATGCTCCAATTATAACCCCGTCAACAATAGTTGATTATAATATAACTCAAACTGCAACAACCATTACAACTTTAACAGCTGATAATGGATCTTATTCAAATGCAACAACCGGATTAAAATGGAGCATAGTTAGTATATCTCCAACGCCTACTATTCCTTCTTTTAATATAACCCCTGAAGGAGTATTGACTTTAATAAACCCTAATATACCATTGGGTGGGTATACATTAGACATAAAAGTAGAAGACGCTATTAATACAGACAATGGAGAGCCATTGGAACCAGCAGGTACGGACTTAGGCACATTGTCTGATACAATTACATTAAACATAAATGTAGGAGATAGCCCAGTACCTTTTTTATTAAGACCTATTTTTGCAAGCACCTCAGATATAGTTGGTGGAATTGGATGCAGTTCAACAAATATATATCCTTATGGCATGATTTATATAGGGCCAAATAAACTTGGAGAATTTGGGACTAATTATAAAGACTTACCTTTAATGCCAGGATTAGGTGATAGATCAAATTATCAAACTGCTGTTAACGTAGAAGTCGTTAATGCTGATAATTTACCGGTACCTCCTGATGATATAGTACCAATTGGATTAACAACTGGTGAATATAGAATAAAAGTGCAAATGGAAATACCTATTCCAGACCCTTGTGATGTTGAGAATATTGCTATAGCTAGGGGTTCTTTTTCAATATATTTATATAGAAGGATATATAATATTGCAAATCCATTAGGGGAAGGTTGGAATTTAATAGAAACTCAAAACAATACCCTGGATAGTCCTCCACCTTTAACAGGACCTAATTACACTTCCCCTGAATTATCGGTTAGAAGTGCATCGGACGTATCAAAAATTATAACTACATCTTTTACAATTGAAGCATCTCCAGACCCTACTATTAAGTATGAATGGGCGGTTGGGGTAAAAATTAATGCTAGTGGCAGCAATGCTTCAGGAAACAATGTGTTTGTTTCTATTAGTGGGGAGGATGCAAATTATTCTTATGATCAAATCACTCCCAACTTTGAAGTACCTATAGTAACACATCATACTTATTATACAGGTGTTGTTAAAATTGGAGGGACTACATCTGCTGTGCCATATGATGCACAAGACGCTAGAAAAACAATAACTTATCTATCTCCATCACTTCCAATATCTTCTGGAGCAATAGTTAATGAAAATCCAATAGTTAATATTGTATTAACAACTGTTAATAATCAAGTTACCCCAGGGCTTAGAGCTACTATAACAAAAGATAGTAATACTGCAGTTGGTAAAGTAGTTAATGTTAATATAGATAATCCTAAAGAAATAACTATACAATTAGATCATCCTGAGTCAGCTCCAAATGTTCCATATTTATCAGGAGGTTATGTAGTATTCCGTACTTTACCTTCTAATGAAACGACTGGAGCGCTTTACGCTAATACTGTAGAGGGTACTGAAGTAAGAAGATTTTATACAGACACCGACTTTACTCAAAAATGGATTCCTCCGTTTGCTAAGAGATTTTATGTATTTCAAACAACTAAAAATTATGACCCAAATGACACTAATAAATTTACCGATTACCCTTATTATTGTGCTAAATTTAATGGAGAAGGCGAAGTAATAGAGCAAGTTTTATATGATCCAAATTCTCAAACAGCTTGGAAGGGAGGACAACTTCCTTTGCCTACTTTATTTAATTATAGTTATAATATGTATTATGAAGAACAGTAATGCCATAATATAATACTTCAAATAAATTAAAAACCATAAAAAAAACGTAATTATAAAATATGGCTGCAATATTAGAATTAAAATTTTTTAACTCTTTCTGGTTAAAGAAATTAGACACGATAGTGGAGGTTGAAAATACAACTGGGATATTAGACGGAGCTGTTACTACTGCTACTATAATTTTAGATGAAGCAAATCCGGATATAGGTGTTGG
>Ga0114971_10003229_pt1 | contig 11060 bp, 11 predicted proteins | sample M_140625_MF_Meta_FD_87320 | JGI IMG/M metagenome (GOLD analysis project Ga0114971, IMG submission 87320) | Freshwater microbial communities from Lake Montjoie, Canada to study carbon cycling - M_140625_MF_MetaG | ecosystem: Environmental > Aquatic > Freshwater > Lake | place: Lake Montjoie... | reverse complement strand
TTACCGTCCAAGCCGTTCGCATTGCCAAGGAAATGGCGGGCAAACCCGTCAAACTCCTGTGGACTCGAGAGGAAGACATGCAGCACGATTTTTATCGTCCCGCATCTTTGGTCAAGTTGTCGGCCACTCAAAAAGCCGATGGCAACATCGATGCCTTGCACATTCGAGTGAGTGCGCCTTCAATCATTGCGTCCCTTTTGAAGCTGCCCCTGCCTAAAGGAGTGGATCCTCAAGCGGTGGCTGCTTTTGAAGACCACCCTTATGCCATTTCCAATTCATTGGTCGATTACGCCCAACGCAACTCCAACATCCCAGTGGGCTTTTGGAGAACGGTTGGACACTCACAAAACCCCTTTGTGCGTGAGTCGTTCATCGATGAGTTGGCCCATGCGGCAGGGAAAGATCCATTGGCATATCGCCTGGCCAATTTGCCTGAGAAAAATTTCAGGGACATCGCCATTTTGAAAGCGGTCACCAAGGCGGCCAACTACTCTGCACCTTTGCCCAAAGGCGTCTTCAGAGGGATTGCCGAGACCGATGGATACGGCAGCTGGACGGCCTGCGTGTGTGAGCTCTCGGTCAATGACCGTCAAGAGGTGAAGATTCACCGCATCGTGATTGGTATTGATCCCGGTTATGCGGTCAATCCCGATAACATTGCAGCTCAGTTGCAAGGCAGTGTGGTGCACGGTTTGAGTGCGATTTTCTGGGGCGAGATGATCGTCAAAGAAGGCCGCATTGACAATTCCAATTTCCATGATTACCGTCTCATGCGTTTGAATGAGATGCCCAACGTGGAAACGGTCATTGCGCCCACTGGGGGATTTTGGGGTGGTGTGGGTGAGCCCGCACAAGCGCCATTGGCTGGTGCAGTGGCCAACGCCCTCTTTAATGCCACGGGTAAGCGCGTGCGTTCTTTGCCATTTAAAAATCACGGCTTCTCACTTGCCCGAGTAAGAACCTGAGCGTTGAATCCCTCTTTGCATGGAAGTGAAATTCTTCCGTGTTGAGCATTTTCAACTCATGGACCCCAGATTGTGTGGAGCAGCCTGGGGTTCATTTCTTTGGGGCTTGAGAAGGGGGGGAGAACCCCTTTGAGACCTTGGTTTATTGCAGGCGTGCAGGCGCCCTGGATCACTCAATACTATAAAATCAAAATGTTCAATCAGGTTTTATCAAAATGTTTTTCATGGCTTTGTGATGAGTGTATTGTCAACTTCTAAAAGAAAGCTCTTGCTTGGCTTGTCCCTGGGTGGATGGGTCTTGGGCCAAAACACGCATGCACAAAACATGACCTCAGGGCGTTTGAGGTCCATGGAGGAAATGTTGCGTGGCATTGAGAGCTACCCCAGAGCGCTTAAAACGCCCCTAGAGACCAAGGTGAAGTTGTACATCCCCATGCTTGCAGACAATGGCAACTCGGTGCCTGCCAATGTTTTGGTGGACTCTGCCATGACTCAATCTGAGCACGTCGAGTCTTTGTATCTCTTGTCTCAAAGAAATCCGGTTTTGATCATGGCGCATTTTCACATGGGTCCTTGGTGCGGCCGGGCTGAGGTCAACACGCGTCTCAGACTTGCCGGCAGTCAAAAGGTCATGGCCTTGGCGAAAATGTCGAACGGCAATTGGCACTACCACATGGCGGAGGTGATTGCGACCGAGTCGGCCTGTGTAGAAGCTTCTGAGAGCTAAGGATGAGTTTGCAAATGAATGCCCGATTGACCTGGCCACAGAACATCAACAGTGGAGATGTGATCAAGTTGCGCCTTTTGATTCAGCATCCCATGGAGACGGGTTATCTCCAAGACTTCACGGGTCACTACATTCCTAGAAACGTCATTCAGTGGGTCAAGGCCACCTACGATCAAAGGGAAGTGTTTCATGTCCAAACCTCTTCAGGTATTGCGGCCAATCCATTTTTTGAGTTCTATTTGAAGGCAAGTGTCAGTGGCCTCATTGTGGTCAATTGGTTGGATGACTTGGGCAACGAGGGTGAACTCAAGCAACTCCTGCCAGTGAAATGAAAACAGTTCGACTGGCCCTCACTTTCATCTACGCCTTCTTGGCCATTGAACTTCTCGCACAGGATCATTACCCCTCTAAATCCATCAAGTTGATTGTGGGTTTCTCTCCAGGGGGCGCTGCCGATGGCATTGGACGAGCTTTGGCTGAGAGTTTGACGCAACGCTTGGGGCAACCCGTTGTGGTGGAGAACCGAGCGGGTGCCAATGGCAACATTGCTGCAGAAGCGGTTGCCAAATCCTTGGGCGATGGTTATACGCTTTATTTCCCCTCCATCGGTCATGCAGTCAATCCGGCTTTGTACAAAGGTTTGAACTTTGACCCTCTCCTAGACTTCACCCCCATTGGAGGCGTTTTATCAGCGCCCAATATGCTGGTGGTTCCAAGCAGCTCGGCTTTTAAAAATTTGAGTGAACTCATCGCGTACGCCAAAGTCAATCCCTCTAAATTGACATTTGCGTCCAGTGGAAATGGCACCTCGGTGCATTTATCGGCGGAGTTGTTTGCAAGAATGGCAAACATCTCTCTTTTGCACATCCCCTACAAGGGCACGGGAAGTGCGATGCCGGACTTGATTTCAGGTCAGGTGGATATGAGTTTTCCAAATATTCCAAGTGCCTTGGTGCAGGTCAAGGCCGGGAATCTTCGAGCCTTGGGCGTGACATCGGCTTTGCGTTCAAGTGCAGCGCCTCAAATCCCCACACTCGCAGAGTCTGGTGTTGCTGGGTACGAAATGTCGACTTGGTACGGACTCTTGGCGCCTGCCAAATTGCCGTCTTTCATTCGAACACGGCTCAACAGCGAGTTGCAGTTGATTTTAAGCAACCCTCAGTTCAAAACCAAGCTGCAATCCCAAGGCGCAGACCCCATGCCTGGAAGCGCAGAGCAGTTTGAAGGTTTTATCAAGTCTGAGATGGAGCGCTGGAAAAAAATCATCGAACAAGCCAAAATTTCAATCGACTAGTTTCATTGCATTGAGCCGCCGCTCAATTGAGCTTATGGGGGTTTAGAGTTCAAATATTTTTTGTGGAAACGCGTGCAGTCTCTCTGACGCATCTCGCTCACCCACCAAGAAATCATCACAAGACCAACTGTAGGTTCTGTCTGTGGTGTAAGTAGGGTGAGCGGACATGACCATGTTTTTGGCAATTTTCATGGTCTCATCCATTCTGACCAAAGGTCTCTCGACCATGTCGTAGCCTTGTCCATGGCTGTGGAGCCTTTTCTCTTCAGGGCGCCCATTTTCTCGCATGTATTGATTGTATGCATGCCAGATGTCTGCACAATCGGCGCCGGGTTTGAGGAGTGAGGCGGTGAACTGTTGTGCTTTTAGGACGAACTCATATTCCTCCTTCATCTCGTTTGATGCTTGGCCTAAAACACAAGTTCTGCCAAGCTCGGTGTAAAAACCACCCGCCCCAGAGTTCTCAATCAAGAGGGTGAATTGATCGCCCTCTTGGATCAAGCGGTTTTGCTGATGTCGGTTGGCAAAAACAGGGGGCACGCCTATGGGGCTTGAGGCACACAGGAAAAGCCCCTGTTCGCTGCCGTGCTCGTGACCCACGTGTTCTGCAATGGCAGCCACTTGAAGGTCTGTCATGCCGGGGCGTATTTGGTCAAAGACGGCTTGCATGGCGGTGTCTTGCATGAGGGCTGCACGGCGTAAAAAGGAAATTTCTTCCTCGCTTTTGATGCATTTGATCTGATCCACCAGATCAGACTCGTCACTGAAAATGGCGTTGGCCAAAGAGCCTTTTTGCAGGGTATCGATCAAAGCGTAGGAGATGGCTGCAACACCGAGCATGCCAATTCTTGCGTGTGCGTATTTGGCGAGTGCTTTTTCTGCAAGCTTGGCATCATAGGATGCGGTGAAATGGGCCGATGCATAGCTGGGTGTGCCCATGAATGTAGATACACCACGGCGCAAGAGGTCATCTTCATGGGCAAATTCGCGCACCATGTTGAACGGGCCTTGGCCAATCACGGTCATGCGATCATCAACTGGAAAAATCACCGTCACACAGTAGCCGTTGGTGGCAGGCACGTCGGTGAAGTATTTGACGTAGCCGCCCATGAAGTCGTTGTTGGCTTGCATCAGCAGCACATCGATGCGTCGCTCTCGCATGGCGGCCCTCACCGCATCCCACCTTCTTTGAAGCTCGGCGCTTGAGATGGGAGAGTTGATTTTTTCCATTAGATCGTTCATGTGAAGCTGTCCTGAGTGAGTGAGTGAGTGTGTGTGTGAAGAGGTGAGTTGGGTTTTAACTCGCACGGGGTTGGGCCACTTTCACCACATTGATCATGTGATCGAAGTCCCCTCGCTCAAAGCATTGAAGATTGGTTTGAATGACCGGAAGGGCTTCATACACATAGCCATCGTAAAAACCTCCTTGGTGCGGGGTCACGATCACATTGCGCATGCCCCAAAACACATGCTCGGCTGGCAAGGGCTCTTGCTCAAAGACGTCCAAGGCTGCTGCTCGGATGGTGTTGTTGTTCAAGGCTTTGATCAAATCGGCTTCATTGACGACGCCACCCCTGGCCAGGTTGATCAAGAAGCTGGAGCTTTTCATGACGGCGAAAGTGCTTTCATTGATGATGCCATGAGTCTGTGGGGTGTAGGGGGTGAGCAAGACCAAAAAGTCTGCCTGAGCAATCGAGACCAAGGCGTTTTCGCGCGTGTGAACTTCATCAAATCCGTGGATCTCGCGTGCGCTTGAGCTGATGCCAATGACGCGCATGCCAAGCGCCTTGCATTTGGGGGCCAATTCTGCAGCAATGACCCCTGTTCCATAGATCACGACTGTCTTGCCATGCAAGAGGGTGGGTGGGATTTTTTTCTCCCACTTGCTCAAAAGTTGATTTTCATAAACCGTCCAAAGACCCCTGGAGAGGGCAAACATCATGGACAAAGCGGCCTCAGAAACAGGGGGCCCATGGATGCCATGCAAGTTGGTGACCGTCACACCTTTGCCCAAAGACGCGCGGTTGGTGATGCCATCCACGCCGGTTCCCAGGGCTTGGATCCACTTGAGCTGCTTGGCTTTTTCAAGAACATGTTCAGCCATCATCGGACCAAAGGTGATCAAGACATCGGTGCTTTCAATGTAGGGGTCTACTTTGCTGTGGTGGTCCACCAAGCTGACCTGGGTGTTCACACTCAGGGCTTTGACGCCTTCTAGGTACTGATGACTGACCTGTTCGGGCAAGGTCAACAAAATGAGGATATTGATCATGAAGGGCTCAAGGCAAGTGAAGAAGATAGAGTGAGGCTCAATGTTGGATTGTAGGGCCGCATGGTGCGGGCCGCTTGAGGATCAAGCAGGGGGGATTTCACCGGCAACGATTAAGCGCAAATTCTCAAATGGGCAAGTGTACACACTCCCTACTCAAGCAGCACTGGTGAAAATACGGGTTTCAAAAGAGGAGCGACACCAGACAATGAACAAAGAGACAGGATCATTGATTGATGTGAAAGGGACTGAAATTGAAAATCCTTTTAAAATTTTTATGTGTGCTTCTTTTCTTTTGCGCTCAAACTGTTTGGGCCGATGAAGCCAGTCGCATTGTGGGCAATTGGAGGCTGGTCTCTGTTTTGTACGAAGATGCCAAAACCAAAGAACGCTTTCCCGTCTTGGGCGAGCACCCAAGGGGCTATCAAATTGCGACCGCCTCAGGCCGCTGGTTGGCGCTTGTCACCGCTCAAGATCGAGCCATCCCTCGCACGGACGAAGAGCGTGCGAAGGCCCTTAAAACCATGATCTCATACACCGGTCAGTACAAAGTGGAGGACGGGCGTGTGGTGACCAAGGTGGAAGCTGCCTGGAACGAGTCGTGGGTGGGTACGGAGCAAATCCGGGCCTATCGTTTTGAAGGGGACTTGTTGCATTTGGAGAGTCCGCCTCAACCCCATCCCAACATCGATGGCCGAGTGGTCAAAATCATCGTCACTTGGAAGCGTGAGCCCTGAGTGATTTGCCTGATGGGGGAGCGCATGGGCGTGGGCTTGTGCGTGGTGCGCTAATGGGTTTTACGCACCCAAGTTCTGAGTTTTCCTGAATTCAGTAAGCCTTGTGGGGATCTAAGTCATCCTTGGTGGACAGGATTTTGGGGTTCAAATAATTCGCAGAGACTTGCCGTCTTCAAGCGTGTAGACGTGGAGGGTTGTTGCTGCAGCGTGAGCACCTCTTGGTGAAGAGAGGCGTGGTAACTCGTCTCAACCGGAGGACAGTAAATCACAAGGTTCCACATAAGATATCTTTGTTTCGGTGCGTAGTCTAATTTGGTGCATTCCAGAACCCAATATGGGGCGCTGTGGACTCTTCAACCAAAGCCGGGCCAATGCATTCAATGTCATGGGGGGAGGCTTTAAAGATATCGCGGCATGAGAGTTCAACATCTTTGGACGTTGCAACTTGGCCCCTGAAGACGCGCAGTCTCACGGCATCAATTCCAAAGACAACACGGCCCACACCCGACAAAAAGATCGATCCTGCGCACATGACGCAAGGCTCGCCGGATGAATAAATCGTCGCATGTTCAAGGGTGTTGCGGTCATATTTGGCACCTAAGTTTCTGACCGCAGTGGTTTCGGCATGACCAGTGATGTCACCGGTTTCTGCCGTGTTGTTAAAGCCTTCGCTCAACAATTGACCTTCTTTGGAGATGATGACCGCGCCAAAAGGGCGGTTGTGACCCGATCGCGCACGCTTGGACAATTCGATGGCTTGGCGCAAGTATTTGGCGTCGGTGTCGTTGAGTTGGACTTCATCAAGGGGGGCGTTGCTCATGGTGTTTTTTTGGATTGAATGAATGGTTAAAGAAAATGTCGCAAAAATCCAAGACAAGGGTGCTTGGACCGCATGCAAGCGTTTGAGCTCAGGGCTTGAAGACTTCGAGCTCTCCTGCCGCGGTCAATAGCCCCATGAGTCTTTTGCGAATCAATAGCCCCGGACGGTCACTGGGCATAGAGAATTCAATGCCCAAGCGTTTGGCATCGATCACTGCATCTGGGTTGGTCGACTCTAAGATGTCTTTGTCCTCACGGGTGATCACTTCATCAAAGTCGATGAGCATTTGAGCGGGGCAGTCCTCTTGCTTGTCATTTCTAAAGAGCCATTGGCACAGTTGAATGTGGCCGTCGTCGATGGGCGTGAACGCGTTGAAAATAATATGGCGAACGCCTGATGGGTACTCGATGTCAAGGCGTCTGCAAAAGGGTTCAAAGTACGCATTTCTCATGTGTCGAGTGGTCAGCGGGTTGGCGTCTCCGCTGATGCGTTGAAACTTTTGAGGGTTGGTGGCTTGGACTACGGTTTCGGCATAAAACCCGTTCTCTGTATCGATCAACTGATAGCTGCTGGGTGTGGGCTGAGAGGCGATGCCAAAGGTTGCGCGGTGCACAAAGCTAAAGTGAGCGTTGTCAAACGAGTTCTCTAGCGCCCTCATCGGAGAGGTGGCCCAAGTCTCGTAGAACTGGAAAATGGTTCTGAACTTGGGATCTTCAAACTCGGGGATCTCGGGGATGGGCGCCAAGGGTTCGGCCAAGCAGACCCAGGCATACCCATATTTGGCTTGTGCGTGGTAGGCCTTTGTACTCAATTGTTCCGGTATGGGTTTACCTTGCTCCCATTGGGGAATATCAACCACTTTGCCTTGCCTGTCATAGGTCCAACCATGGTAGCCGCATTGGATACGCCCCTCCTTGCTCCAACCTTTGGATAGTTTGGCTGTTCGGTGACAGCACCTGTCTTTCAAGGCCGCGGGCGCTCCTGTCTCGTCCAAAAACAGCACCAAATCTTGCCCAAGCAACTTAAAGGGCTTGGGGCCGTCCTTGATCAGACTCAGGGGCATGACGGCATGCCAATAACGGTGGAAGATGGGCTGTTGGGTGGTGAGCATTTGAAAGTCCTTCTTTCCTACTTAGCAATTAGCATTCCAAACCCAAATGGGTTTGCTGGTGAAACAGATCTGGCCATGACGTCCTTATGTCTGTTGGTGAGACGCGTGTGAGAAAAGGGATGGTTTGAAAGCCCAGGTTGGTTGGGCGGTGTTTTTTTCTGTCACATATTCATCACAATCATTGATTATCATATATTTACTTAAACCCCGAGCGGTATCTACTTGAGGATCACCCTCAAGCGATCAAACTTTCAAGAGATCAAGCGTTCAAATGATCGATTGACTTTTTCATTGAACTTTAGCTACTCTGCACATTTTTTCATGTTCACTCCAATTGTTTATCAAAGACTTCTTGCCATGGTGGCGCTTGGAGTGTCTTGGGTGGGCGTGTCCTTTGCACAAGCTCAAGACCCAGGGTCCTACAAGCCCCCGGCCGCTGCGGTCAAGGTGGCTTTTGGCGAATTCTTTCAAATGCCTTTTGGCCCCAAGGGCCTCACCTTCACGCCCAAAGCCAAAGCTTTGGCCGGACAGTGGGTGAGCATCAAAGGGTACATGGTCAAAATGGAGCAACCCCTTACAGGGCAGTTCATCTTGTCGCCTCGTCCAGTGGAGATCAATGACCATGCCGATGGGGATGCCAACGACTTGCCTGCCAATGCCGTTTTGGTTTTGTTGGACCCCACTCAGTCCGAGGCTTGGGTGACTTATCGCTCAGGACTCATTGAACTTCAAGGCCAATTGGAATTGGGCCGACAAGAAACCGCTCAAGCGCAAGTGTCTTGGATACGCATCAAATTGGATCCAAAGGGCATTGTCTTGCAAGCGCATCCAACACCACTGGCGCCCTTGAATCCAATGGGCCACGCGACACCGATTGATTTGAAGCACTGATGGGTCACTCCATCGAAGTTGATGTTTATCTTTTTATTTTTTTACGTTAATAGGATCTAAACTTGTATGAAACCTCTTAATCAAATCTGTTGGTCAGTCATGGGTTTATGGATGAGCCAGATGGTTTTGGCAGCACCCAGTGTGACGCGTTTAACGCCTCCGAGTGAAATGTTTTCAAGTGGGCGAGATGCACCGATCATCGCGCGTTTCTTGCCAGATCAACGCTTTGACTTGCAAGCGAGCATCCGACCCGATGACGACAGCAAAACCATCACCAAAGTGGAATTCGCCATCAACGGCAAGGTGCTCCTTGAGCCCCAGAGTTTGATTGATTGTGCGCAGGGTTGTTTGCCCAATGTGGCCAAGAACACGGCCATTGCCAGTGTTCGGGCCTTGGGTGTGAAAAAGCCCGGTGTACATGTCTTCACCGTGAGCGCGACCCAAAGCGATGGCCAGACGGTACAAGCCAAGGGCAATTTTGAAGTGGTGGGTTTGACAAAGGGTGGACAAAAGATCAAAAACATCATCATCATGCTAGGCGACGGCATGGGCGCGGCACAAAGAACGGCTGCTCGCATTGTGGGTGGGGGTTACGCTCAAGGCAAAGTGATCGAGCCTTTGGCCATGGACACCTTTCCGGTGACGGGGATGGTCAAGACCGCTTCTTTGAACTCCATTGTGACGGATTCTGCACCGGGCATGTCGGCTTATGTGTCTGGCAACAAGAACAACAACAATGAAGAAGGCGTGTTTCCCGATGACACCGTGGATCCGTTTGACAATCCTCGCATTGAGTATTTGAGCGAGTATTTGCATCGCACACAAGGCAAAGCACTTGGCGTGGTGACCACTTCTGATGTCTTTGATGCAACCCCAGCGGGCAATGCAGTGCACACCAGCAATCGGGGTGCAGGCACAGGGATCGTTGATCAATTCTTGGATGATCGTCACTTGTCGGGTCTGTCGGTGCTGATGGGTGGCGGGCGCAAGTGGTTTTTGCCCTCCACTGAAGCGGGCTCGGCCAGAAGTGATAAGAACGACTATGCATTTTCCAGCACCCAAGCCCATACCTCCTTGATCGTGTCTCAATGGGGTGCCAAGTCTGGTAGCTTGGACAAGGATAGAAATTTGATTGCGGACTTTCAAGCGGCTGGTTTTGCTTATGCATCGAATAAGTCTTCCTTGGACCAAATTGATGTCAATAAGACCGATCAAATCTTGGGGCTCTTTGCTTATTCAAACATGAACGTGGCTTTAGACAAGGTCGATGGCAGAAGAGCTGCGCTCAAAGGCCAAAAGGGCCGTGTGGTGGATGACTTTGGGCTGCCCGATCAACCCATGCTCGATGAGATGACAAAAAAGGCCATTGGTGTTTTGAACAGAAAGAAAAATGGCTTTGTCTTGATGGTGGAGGGCGCGTCCATTGACAAGCAAGCGCACAACATGGACACCGAGAGGTGGATCTTAGACACCTTGGAGTTTGACAAAGCCGTTCAAGTGGCCAAGGCTTATGCACAAAGTAGACGAGACACCTTGGTGATTGTGACCGCGGATCATGAGTGCTCAGGCGTTGCGTTGATTGGGGGCTCGATGGTGAGCGATGCTCGGTTGCAAGAGCTTACGCGCGCTGGAGGTGTTGAGAATTTGCGAAATCAAGTGGTGGGCCTTTACGAAAAAGCGGGTTTTCCAAAGTACGTGATCTCTGCAGATGGTTACCCCCAAAGCACTGACATTGACAAGCGTTTGTTGGTTGGATATGGCGCCAACAGCGACCGCTTTGAGGACTGGAGAACCAATGAGCTGCCCTTGCAAGATGGGCAGCAGCCCTTTGTGTCCAAAGCCCCATTGAGTGCCCATCCTGCAGATCCCAGATTTAGAGATGTCGAGGGCCGCTTTGAGATCACCGGACAAGTGCCAGGCAACAGTGGCGTGCACACAGCCACCGACATTCCCATCTCTGCATTTGGCCCAGGTGCTTGGGCTTTCACGGGGGTGATTGACAACACGGATGTGTTCTTCAAGCTGGCACAGTCGGCAGTCGCTGGCGTGGTCACGCCTGACTTTGGCAATTGGCGAAAATAGAATCGCAATAGACTCATAAGAAAGAAGCCCTAGGGGTCTTGTAACTGAATTGGCTGCTTAGAGTGGTTAAAGTGGACTTTTTATAAAGGTTCCCAAAAGGAACTTATGGTACTATAATGGAACCACCTAACGGAGAGCCATCATGTCTATTAACGTGAAATTGT
>Ga0114971_10003226_pt1 | contig 11061 bp, 13 predicted proteins | sample M_140625_MF_Meta_FD_87320 | JGI IMG/M metagenome (GOLD analysis project Ga0114971, IMG submission 87320) | Freshwater microbial communities from Lake Montjoie, Canada to study carbon cycling - M_140625_MF_MetaG | ecosystem: Environmental > Aquatic > Freshwater > Lake | place: Lake Montjoie... | reverse complement strand
GGATCAGGCGCTACAGAGGCGGCCGCCGCTTGAGCAGCCCCAGCTGCCCTTCTAGCAACGCCGTGAGATCCAGCAGTCGCTGCTCGCCATCGAAGGGCGCCACCAGCTGCAGCCCGATCGGCAGCCCGCCCGCGGCGAACCCTACCGGCGCCGAGATCGCCGGGTTCGCCGCCATGTTGAAGGGGTAAAGCGGCGCCGCCCAGGCGGCGTACCAGCCGGTATCGATGCCGCCATCGGTCCCGACCAGCGGCGGCGGTGCCATCGCGGTCGGCGTGGCGATGACATCGAGGTCGTTGAACAGCGCCTGCACCGCACGATGCAACGCACCGCGGCGATCCTGCGCGATGATCAGCTGCGCCGCCGACCAGCTGAGCCCCAAGGTGATCGAACGGCGGAAGGCCGGTGTCAGCGCCTTGAAGGCGCTCTCCTCGAGCCCGCCGAAGCGCCCGGCATGGCCCGCGGTCGCGATCACGCTGTAGATCTCCCAGACTCCGTCGAGGCAAGGGGCTTTGAGCGGCGACACCACCGCCCCCTCGGCTTCCAGCGCCCGCAGCGCCGCCTCGCAGGCCGTGCGCACCTCGCCATCGAGCGGGTAGCCGCCAGGCTGCGCCAGCCAGCCGATGCGCGCGCCCTTGGCCGCGCCCTCGGCCCGAACCGTGCCGCTAGGCGTCACCCGCCCGAGCGACCAGGGATCGAACGAGCTCGGCCCGGCCAGAACGCCGAACATCAGCGCGGTATCGCTCGCTGTCCGCGCGATCGGGCCGGTGAAGGCGTAGCTTCCGAAGGCATCCGGGAAAGCCTCGAAGGGCACCGCACCGAGCGTCGGCTTCAGCCCGACCGCACCGACGCAAGACGCCGGGCAGCGGATCGAGCCGCCACCATCGGTGCCGAGCGCAAGCGGCGCGACGCCGGCAGCGAGCGCCGCACTGCCGCCGCCTGTCGAGCCGCCCGGCGTATGCGCAAGATTCCACGGGTTGCGGGTAATGCCGTGCACAGGATTATCGGTCAGCACCCGGTGGGCGAATTCCGGCAGGTTGGTCCGCCCGATCACGATGGCGCCCGCCGCCTTCAGCCGCTGAACCGTCACGGCATCGCCGTTGGCGATCGCAGTGCCAGTGCGCGAGCCGTTACCGAGCCGGTACCCGGTCATCGCGACATTGTCCTTAATCGTGACCGGCACGCCGTGTAGCGGGCCGAGCGGATCGCCGCGCATGACCGCCGCCTCGGCGGCGCGCGCGGCCGCCATCGCCTGCTCCTCCATCCGCTCGGCGAAGGCGTTGATCGCAGGCTCCACCGCGGCGAGGCGGGCAAGCGAGGCCTGCACCACCTCGACTGGCGAGGCGCGCTTGCCCAGAACCGCGGCGGCAATCTCGGTCGCAGTGGCGTAAGGCGTCACTTTGTCAGCTCGATGATCTTGCCATCGGCGCCGAGATCAAAGCCGCGCGCGCGTACCTGGTCGCGCACATCCTTGGCCCAATCGACCCGGCCCGGATCGGTGCCGCCGACGATTGCCAGCAGCAACGCCTCCTGATCACCATCGTTGCGGAAGCCCCGCATCACATCGATGGGAACCGAGACCACGTCGTATTGCCCGATTGTCAGCTCGTTCTCACCGGCATCGCCCCAGATCACCGCCCAGGTCCCGCTCAGCGGCATGAAGACCTCGACCGTCTTGTGGTTATGCAACCCCGTGCCCTTGCCGGGGCCGGCCTTGATGATCGAGAGATGGAAGCCTTCCACGGCGGTAATCGGGACCCTGACGTCGGGATCCTCGGTCACGCCGCCGCCGATGATCTGGAAAATCTCGCGCTGGAATTGCGGCAACACGGCATCGACCAGCGGCCGGCTGCTCCCCTTGAGATCTTTGAAAATGGCGGTGCGCGAAAGCATTTCATCACGGCTCACGACACGGTTGGCCATGGCGGCTCTCCTCGGCAGCTCCCTCTACGATGTGCTGAGCGCGGCGCCGGGGCAAGTATCTGCGGCAAGTCTGACCAGAATGGCTGCACGGTGACACCACCAAGGAAATGCTGCCTGGTATCGCCGATCTGCAATCGCTGGCCGATCTCGGCAATAGCCTACAGGTGGTGCGCAACATGCGCTTCGCCCCGGTGCTGAAGCAGGATGTGCTGCTGCTTGCGCCCGCCACTCTGCTGCCCTGCGCACCGCTCATGTTGACCGTGATGCCGCTGCGGGACATGGCCAAGTTGCTGTTCAGCCTGCTCTAGACTCACACTTTTCCAGAGCGAGAAACCCGTTCAGGTGAGTTCACCTGAACGGGCTTTTTGCCCTACAGCTCCACCACCACGTAGTGCGCCTCAATCGAAACCGGCAGACTCTCGGCCACATAGGGCCCCTTCACCACCGTCGCGCCCGGCTCGATGCTGGCGCTGAAGCTTTTCGCCTTTAGCTTTGCCGGTTCGCACCAGCTCTGGCCGGTGCGAATGTCGAACTCCCAGCCATGCCAAGGACAGCGCACCAGTTCGCCCGGACGGGAATGGGTGTAGCAGCCAGGCTTCTCGCTCTCCGAAAGCCCGACACGCAGGCCGAGGCCGAGTGGCGCGCCCTCATGCGGGCACCGGTTGATCAGGGCGAAGACCTCACCAGCCAGATTGAACAGCGCGATCTCGCGACCCCGAACCGTGACGATGCGACTCTCACCCGCCGGCAATTCGGCCAGCGGCAGCACGACATGCCGCTGCGCCATCAGGACAGCCGGTACACGCCAAGCGCATTGTCGCGGAAGATCGCCCGGTGCTCGGCCCGGCTCATGGCGATCGGCAGCGCGTAACGGGGATCGTCACTGTCCCAATGCGGATAATCGGACGCAAAGCAGATGCGATCCCAGCCAATCCAGTCGAAGACATCGCGCAGATGCTTCGGATCTTCGGGCTCATCGGCCGGCTGCGTGGTGTACCAAAGCCGCTCGCGCAGCGTCTCGGAAGGCGGCCGCCGGACCGCCGGCAACTCGTCGCGGAAGCGCTGCCAAAGCTCGTCGAGCCGCCAGCCAAGCGCCGGCACCCAGCCCAGCCCAGCTTCAATCGCCACAAGGCGCAGCTTGGGGAAGGCCTCGAAGACGCCCTCAAAGATCATTGAGGTGAGCATCGCCTCCATGGCGAAGCCATTGCTGTCCTTCTCCTCGGCATAGAAGCTGCAGTGCCCTGCTCCACCGGTCACCGCATAGCCGTTCAGCCCGCCAACATGACAACCCAGCGTGATGTCATGCGCCTCAGCCGCGGCAAAGATCGGCCAATAGCGGCGCCGGCCCATCGGCTCGATATTGCGCGGCACCACCATCACCTGCGCAAAGCCGCCTTGTCGGGCACACCGGGCGATCTCCGCCACCGCCGCCTCCGGGTCCTCCTGCGTCACCATCACGCTGCCGCGCAGCCGCTTCTCCCGCCCCAACCATTCGGCCTTCTGCCAGTCATTGATCGCCCGGCAGAGCGCGGCGCCATAGCCGAGGTTGCGATGCCGCGCCGCGGTCGGCCATAGGACCTGAAGAACGCCGAACTCGATATCGTGCGGATCGAGATGCTGATCCCGCATGAAAGCCAGATCGCTGCCGGGCGGCCCGCCACTGGGCGGCCAGGTATCCAGACGCGAGAGCGCCGGCGTGGGCTTCGGATAGGGATGCGCGGTGGCGAAAGGCGAGACCAGGAAATCGCCATAGGTGTCGTGATAGCCCTGCCATTCGCGCGACAGATAAGGCTTCAGATCGCCCTTATGCCGAATGATCGGATGGATGTCGCAATCGACCAGCCGCACCTTGCTGGCGGCCGACAAGGCAGTCCGCGGATCGACATCGACGGTCATGCGAGTGTCTCCTTGAGACGGGGGTAGGTCTCGAGCGCATTGTCGCGGCACAGCGCGGGCAGCAGCCGCGTCGGCAGTTGCGGCGGGATGGCCGCCTCGCCCTCAAAGCGCCAATGCGGCCAGTCGGTGGCATAGAGCAACATCTGATCGGCGGCGAGATGGGCGAGCAGCCGCTCCATGCCCTCGGCATCGGGCGGCCCCTGCAAAGGCTGGATCGAAAGCCGCACATGGGACCGCACCACATCGGCCGGATTCTGCTTCAGCCAAGGCACTTCGGCGCGCAGGCCGCGCCACGTCTTGGTGGCGCGCCACATGAACTGCGGCAGCCAGCCGAGCCCTGCATCCAGCAGCACCACCTTGAGGGAAGGATGGTCGACGAAAACGCCCTCATAGACCAATGAGAGGAGTTGGGACTGAAAGATATTGGCCTGGGCCGCATGGTCCTCGGCATGGAAGCTCGGCCAGCCCGTCGCGGTTGGCGGATGCCGATACAGGCCGCCCGCATGGATCGTGATGGGGAGGCCATGGCGTTCCGCTGCCGCCATGATCGGGCGATGCGCCCGCCGGCCGAGCGGCTGTTCGGTCATCGCGGGCAATAGAACGGAGACGAAGCGCGGATTGCGCGCGCAGCGGTCGATCTCGGCGGCAGCCTGATCGGGCGATTGCGGCGGTACCACGATGGCGCCGCGCAGCCGCGGTTCGGGGGCCAGCCATTCCTCGGCCAGCCAGTCATTCATGGCGCGGCAAAGGGCCATCGCCATATCCTCGGCAAACGGCACCGCTACGCCCCAAAGCGGATTACAGATCGCCAATGCCGTACCGAAGGGATCGAGCGCGTCGCGTCGCACCTGATCAAGACGGGCTCCTGGCAGGCCTTCGGCCGGGCGGAAATCGGGGCGCGCGCTGATCGGCAGGCTGGGCTTCCAGAGCATACTCTCCAGCCCGTCAACGCCCCGCACGGTCATCTGCTCGCGCCAATGCGCATCAAGATAGGGGCGGAGCGCGGCCATATCCGGCACGGCCGGATGGATATCGACATCGATCACGCCAGCCTTGGGATAGCCGGTGCCGGCCGAAACGGCGTCGCTGGCCATCGCGTTTCCCCAATCAATGTCGGAATGGTGCCCCGGGTGGCCGATAATTGCCAGCGCGTTGCTTAATCCTTCGGCGGCCAAGTCCCAGCGACTTTGACGCAGAAGCGCAGCGTCGCGGTCTGCAACGGCCCCCCGAGATTGCCACCCGGGAGGGAAACCCGACCTTCGGCAGTGAGGGGACCCGCGCCGATCGGCAAGCGATCCCGGAGGTTCGGTAAAGCGAAGGTCGCCTTGCCGTCACCGCCATAGCCGGGGCCGATCAGCGCAAAGAGCGCTTGGTTCTGGGCAATTGCCAGCAACCGGCCATCAGCTTCTCGAAAATCGCGCGGACATTCCTTCGCGGCTGTCGTGCAGACGGACCCAAGATAGAGATCGGCATTGCAGGCCGCGGCCGACTGGCCTGTCACGCAAGTCAAGACGAGCGCTGTAAGGAGATAGGTAATATTTTTCGAAAAAAAATACCGCATTTTATAAATCCCGATAGCTTTGGGCTGAGTGACCTCTAATCAGAGCTAAATTTCGCTCAGACATCAAAGGTCTTATAAAAGTATATAAAAGATTTCTTTTCGATAATAGCCTTAAGACAAAATTTTATGGTCGGTCGCGCATCCCCCTGCAGCATCAACTCAGGCTCGCGCGCGTCGCGCTGCCTGCAGCAGCAGGGCTCCCTTCTCGGCAATCATGATGGTCGGCGCATTGGTGTTGGTGGACGTCACCGCCGGCATGACGGAGGCATCGATGACCCGCAGGCCGGAAAGACCGCGCACGCGGAGCTGGTCGTCGACCACCGCCATGGCATCCTGGCCCATACGGCAGGAACAACTCGCATGGAACACTGTCGTGCCCGCGCGTCGGGCGTAGTCGAGTAACTCGTCATCGCGCTGCAAGGCCGGCCCAGGCAAAGTTTCGGCAACCAGATAGCGGGCAAGCGCCGGGGCGGCGAACCAGGCGCGGACCAGCCGCAGACCCGCGATGACGGTCCGTCGGTCCCGGTCCTCGGCTAGATAATTCGGGTCGATCTCCGGCTGGACCCGATGGTCCGGGCTGCGCGCCAGCACATGCCCGCGGCTTTCCGGGCGCATCTGCCAGACCCCGGCGGTCATCCCCGGCTTGGTGTCCAGTTTCCGCCCCGGGCCCGGCGCATAGCTGGCTGAAGCAAATAGCGCCTGCACATCGGGACTCGCCGATTCCGGCAAGGCTTTCACCGAAGCAGCGACCAGCGAGGCGGCATAGGTCAGGATGCCGCGCCCGCGAAGGACGTATTTTCCCACCTCCCCCAGGAAACGCAGCCCGCGTGAGCGCTCATTCAGCGTCGCAATACCACCCACCTCGGCCTGCACGCGCACGATAAAATGGTCCTGGAAGCCTCTTCCCACACCGGGTAGAGCGTGGTGCACATCAAGGCCAAGCCCCTGCAGATGCTCTGGCTCGCCGATCCCGGAGAGTTGCAGCAGGTGCGGCGAACCGATCGCCCCTGCCGCGAGGATCACCTCGCCGCTCGCCCTCGCCTCCTGCCGAACACCACCGCGGCTGTAGGCAACACCGATCGCCCGGCGGCCGTCCAGCAGCACCCGTTCGACCATCGCGTCGGTCACCACGGTCAGATTCGGCCGGCGCATGGCTGGGCGCAGATAGGCCCGCGCGGCAGAGGCGCGGAAGCGACCGCCACGAGTCTGCTGCACCCAACCGATATGATCGCCTAGCCCGTGCGGCAGGTCGTTCAAATCCGTCCGGTATTCCCAGCCACGTTGCGCGCCCGCCTCGATCGCCGCTTGGCAGAGCTCCGGCTGATCGCGGGTCGGTCCGGTTTGTAAGGGCCCGTCGGTCGCATGCACCGCATCCGCCGGCCCTTCCCAACGCTCCGCCTTGCGGAACAGCGGCTGCACCTCCTCAGAGGACCAGCCGCGATTGCCGAGTTGCGCCCAGTGGTCATAGTCCTCCGGCTGGGAGCGGATATAGATCAGCCCGTTGATCGCGCTGGAGCCGCCCAGCACCTTGCCCCGCGGATAGGGAATGCGCCGCCCAGCGAGCGCCGCACCGGTCTCGGCGGTATATCCCCAGGTCAGCTGCTTATGCTGGAGCAGCTTCAGATAGCCTGCGGGAATATGGATGAGCGGGTTCCAATCCCGCCCGCCAGCTTCGATGAGGATCACCCGCACGGCGGGGTCCTCGGTCAAGCGGTTGGCGAGTACGCAACCGGCCGAGCCGGCACCGACGATCACATAATCCGCCTGCATGGAAACCCTCCGCCCGAAGAGCCTACCTGCGCCTCGGCAAGCGACCAAGTATTCGCTTTTTGTTCTCATCTCTGGCAGGCTCTGCGCATGGCTCAGCCGCACCCCGTCCTGCCCCTCAACACCTCGCTCACCGAAGAGTTACGCACCCTACTGGCGAGCGCGGAAGGCGAAGCGGCGGCGCTCACGCGTCTGGCAGCGCTACATCCCGCGCTGCCCGCGGCGATGCTTCGGAACGCGCTCGAGGAATTGGCAAGATCGACCTGGCGGAGCCCGCAAGGTACGGCGCCTCGTCCACTGCTGGCGGCCCTCGCCCGGCCGGCATTGCCACCCCGCGCACCGCGATAAGCGCGCATCGCTAGACCCGCGCCGATTGTTTCGCCGCGCGCCTCGCCAGCCAGGCCACGTACCCTGGCTCGGCGACAAAAAGTGACCCGATCTCACCCCAAGCGCGGGAAGCGGCCAGGGCGCAGGCCGATGACGGCAGCGCCCGGCGTGCTATGGTCAGAAACGAACGAACAATTCCGGCCAGATCCATGATCGAAGATCCGCTCGACGCGGATGACGAAGCGCCGCCGCCTCGACGGCGGTGGCTGATTATCACGGTGCTCGGTGTGCTGGCATTCGGCATCGCCGTGGCCACGCTCAGCCTGCGCGGCGGCCCTGGCGGCGCCCTCGGGTGCGATGTTCAGGAATGGGCGGCGCGCGTCGGCCTTTCCGGTCCGCGGCACGATGCCTCCCAGGTGATAGTGCTCGTCGCCGCTTTCGCTGATGACCCGGCCGGTGCGATGCAGCAGCGCCTGCTCGGTGCTTTCGACAACAGCCGTGGCCTACGCCCGCTCAGGACCTGCCGTGTGCTTGGGGCTAGCGGAGTGGCACCTCGCGATGCCGCCGCAGCGCTCCGCCAGCAACGGCGGGCCGATGCCCTGCTTTGGGGCGAGGTGCAGCCGGACGGCGAAGCGATCATCTGGGTGAGCGCCACGGCCGAGCCACCAGCCACCTGGTCCCCGCTGCGACTGGGAACCCTGGCCGCGGCACCGGCGCTGCACGCGGGGCTCGCCGAGGTCGCGCGGGTCATGGTCCTGAGCAGCATCCCCGCGCCCGATGAGAGGGCGCAGCGAACGCTGGCCGAGGCGCTTGCCGAACGTCTGCCGCCGGTTGAGCGCATCCTCACCGCACCGCTCGCCGAGCTCGATCCCGCCAGCCGGCGCAGCCTTGCCTGGGTGGTGGCTAATGGCGCGGCTCGCCTCGGGGACTTGCGGGGCGATGCGGTTCAATTGCGTCGTGCGGTCGGGCTTTATCTTCAGTTGCGCAGCGGGCCCTTGGCGGCGGCCCCGACCGATTTGCCGGCGGTGCAAGTCAGCCTTGGCCGCGCTTACCTCGCACTCAGCGCCTTGGATGGCACAAGCAGTGCCGGGGTTGACGCGATCACCGCCTTTCGCGCCGCGCTCACCGCCGCTGAGCGGCAAGGCTCGACGATAGCAACCATCCAGGTCCGCGAAGCGCTGGCCGATGCGCTGTTGGCCGCCGGGCTCCGCCAGGGCAGCCTGGCCGGCATCGAGGAAGCGGCCGGCCTCTACCGCGCGGCGCTGACCCCTGAATTGCGTCAGGCAGCGCCGGCACGCTGGGGGGAGATGCAGATGCGGCTGGGGACGGCGCTGGCCGAGCTCGGCACCCGCTCGAAAGACCCCACCCAGCTGGAGGCAGCGCTGCCCCCGCTGCGCGCCGCGCTCGAGGTCCGGACGCGGGAGGCTGACCCGCTCGCATGGGCCGCGACACAGAACCGGATCGGCCGGGCTCTGCTCGCGCTCGGCGAGGCGCGGGACGACAAGGCACGACTGGAAGAGGCGGTGGCCACCTTCCGGCTTGCCTTGCGGGATGCGGCGCGCGACCGGGCGCCACTGGCCTGGGCGGAGACGCAATACGATCTCGGGCGAGCGCTGATGGCGCTTGGGCAGCGGGAGACGGGAATGGCACTGCTGAACGAAGCGGAGGGCACCTTCAATAACGCCCTGCTGGTCCGCCGGCGGGAACAGGTCCCGGCGCTTTGGGCGGAAACGCGCGAAGCCCTGGCCCGGCTCGGCCTGGACCTGGCGGCACGCGGCGGCGGGAAGACCCGGCTGGTGCAGGCCCGCGCGGATGCCGAAGCGGCGCGCGACGAATATCGCCGGCTGCGCAACGCCACGGCGGCGCAGCGGGCAGAGCAATTGCGCGACCGAATCTCGCTTGAGATGGAGCTATAGAAGCGTCTGGTGGTCGTCCAACCTATCGCCGGACCAGCGCGGCTACGATAGGCCGCGGGAGAGATGGCGGAGGATGTTCCGCCCCCTCAGGCGCAGCAGGGCAACAGCGAGGGCGAGACGGCCATGGACTATGTCTGCGACGGCCCGGGCAGCTGGACTTGGTTTCGACTGACCAGCGAGGCCGAAGCGATGACGGAATCCGCGCTGATGGGCCACGCGGTGGAAAAGCATTACCGCCGGGCGCAGGAGATGGCTGCAGACTCCTTCGAGCCCAGCGGCATCCCCTTCATCGAACAGGGGATCGCCCGGCAGGTCCATGTGGCCAGGGCCATGCCCTGGTTCCTGACGCTGCGCGACGCCGAAGGCACGGGGCTGGTGACCGCCATGCTGCCACCGCGCGGCAAGCCAGATGCGGATTTCCGCTGCGTCATGGTAGGGCGGGAGAATACCGACCCGTATCCGCACTACGGTGCGGCGATCGACGCGCTGGCTCGGCATACCGGTGTCGCGTTGCCGCGCGAGACCTGCTTCCCCTATCGGCGCTAGAGCATGTGTTGGATCGCGCGATTCAGCGCCTTCGGCGATGCCGCCTCAACGCTTCCCGCTCTAGAGCGTTTTCACGCTGACTGGAAATATCCGGCGTGCCGAAGGTAGTTGGCGCATTCCTTGGGCGAGATGGCAGCGGTTGATCTCGCCGAGAGCGCTCCGTAGCGCGTCAACGGTGCGGATCGCCTTGGCCTTGAGCGCGGCTTTAAGCTTGGCGAAGACCTGCTCGATCGGGTTCAGGTCCGGGCTGTAGGGCGGCAGGAAGAGCAGCTGCGCGCCGGCGGCTTCGATGGCGCGGCGCACACCGGCGACTTTGTGCGAGCCGAGGTTGTCGAGGATGACGATGTCGTCCGGCCGCAGTGTCGGCACCAGCACCTGCTCGACATAGGCGAGGAAGGACTTGCCGTTGATCGCGCCCTCGAATGCCGCGGGCGCGACCAGTCCGTCTTCGCGCAGCGCACCGATGAAGGTCGAGGTCTTCCAGTGGCCATGCGGTGCCGAGGCCACCAGGCGCTGGCCGCAGCGGGCGCGCCCTTGCGTGCGGACCATGTTCGTCTTGACCCAGGTTTCATCGATGAAGACCGGCCGGCCTGGCCTCAAGCTCGGCTGACGGTCGCGCCAGGCAACCCGCGCCGCCGCAACATCGGGGCGCTCTTGCTCCGCGGCATGCAGCGTCTTTTTTTGTATGTCAGGCCAAGCGCGGCCAAGGTCTTGTGCATCAGCCCATCGCTGGCCGACACCTTGTGGGTCTCCGCCAGCCAGCGCCGCAACTCTTCGATCGTGGCCTCCGGATGCGTCGCCACCTCGGCTCGGATCGCCTCATGCAAGCCGGCCAGCCGCAGCGTCAGATGACAGCGTTGCGGCCGCGCAGACACCTCGCCCGTCGCCCGACGGCGGCCGAGCACCTTCGAGACGTACGACACGCTGACCCCCAAAGCCTCGGCCGTACGACCAACCGCCATCCCTGCGTCAGCCAGCGCAAACACCCGAGCCCGAAGGTCCTGCGAATAGAACTTCCCTCGCTGCCACAGCATCCCGATCCCCCAACCAAGGTCGGACACATACGAATCACAGACCGACCCCGTTTCGGAAGCCCCCGCGATTCCAGTCAGCGTGAAAATGCTCTAG
>Ga0114971_10003224_pt1 | contig 11064 bp, 6 predicted proteins | sample M_140625_MF_Meta_FD_87320 | JGI IMG/M metagenome (GOLD analysis project Ga0114971, IMG submission 87320) | Freshwater microbial communities from Lake Montjoie, Canada to study carbon cycling - M_140625_MF_MetaG | ecosystem: Environmental > Aquatic > Freshwater > Lake | place: Lake Montjoie... | reverse complement strand
GGTTGGTGGCGCGCCCGTTTCACCGGGGAAAACCGCCGTGTGCTTTTCGGCAATGATCGCGGCAAGAGCTTGGAACTTCAAAGTGAGTCCGTCGAATCGCCTGAGGGGATCGTTCACTCGCTAGAGGGCGTTTTCCATGAGTCCGCTTTCGTCGCTTCAATCTAAAATCTGCGGACAAACCCGAATGGCCTTTGGCTGGCGCGAGAGACGTTGACTTTGTTGAAGGTTTTTTGATCCAGCTGGGAAATCTGGCGGAAGGGGATTTGAAGTTGCCCGCCTCATTTAAACTCGGTAGGATTTTCAAACCTCGCAAACTTCGAGGTGCAGCTCCAAACCTCCTCGCTTTATGCAAACCTCCCTTATCTGGATCGATTACATCAGCATTATTGGCGTGCTTGCGATTTCCGTAGGCATAGCTCTCTACTTCACCAAATCGGGAGGCGAGAGCATGGAGTCCTTCTTTGTCTCCGGGCGGTCGCTGCATTGGTTGGCAGCGGGAGCGTCATTGGCAGCCACCAGTTTCGCCGCCGATACGCCGCTGTGGGTGACCTCGCTCGTGCGTGAAAAGGGCATTCAGTATGTGTGGCAATTCTGGGCACCCTTTGTCGGATCTGTCTTGACGGTTGTTTATTTTGGCCGTCGCTGGCGCCGCATGGCTTTTCTTACCGACATCGAGTTCATCGAGACCCGCTACGGCGGAGGCTGTGCCAAGCTCCTTCGCGGTTGGAGTGGAGCTTTCGGCGCGCTGATTATTTGCCCGCTCATTTGCGGATGGGTGATCAAGGCGATGGAAACCATTTCGACTGAGGCTCTCGGCCTGCCTGATGATAAGCGCATTTACGCTACGATCGGAGTTGTCGCTGTGGGCATCGCGGTTTCGGTGTTTGGCGGCCTGTCCGGTGTGGTTTATGCCGACTTCTTTCAGTTGGTCCTAGCGACGCTGGGCACGATTTTGCTGGGGGTGATGTCGGTGATTGCTGTTGGCGGTCTGGATGTGCTCGTCGAGCGTCTGGGCGCGATGTCGAGTTGGGCTGGAAAGGATCTCAGCATGATGCCAGCGAAATTGCCGCTCTGGGACATGATCACCTTCATTGTTGTTGGCCTCGGGGTAGCTACCAGTGGTGGCTACAACGCCCAACGCCTTCTAGCCTGTAGGGACTCCCGTCACGCCAGCGGCGCGCAGTTGCTTCATACCATTCTTTACTACGCACTCATGCCTTGGCCTTGGATCATCGTCGCCCTCTGCTCGATGGTTTTGATTCCCGAAATCGCCAAGGCCGATGCTGCCTATCCTAAGATGCTGATGATGGTTCTCCCGAGCGGAATGCGGGGTCTTCTCATCGCTGCCATGCTGGCGGCGTTCTTGTCAACGATATCGACTCTCTTCAACTGGGGGGCCTCTTACCTCATGAACGATATCTTTCGTCGATTCATCAAGACAGACTGCTCGGATCGCACCTACGTTGTCATCTCCCGCGTTGCAACGCTCTTAATTGCGACTGCCGGTGCGGTCGTCGCTCTTACGGCTGATTCCATCCAGCAGTTGCTCGTCATTTCCTATGTGCTTGGGTCGGGCGGATTCCTCATTAACTTCATGCAATGGATGTGGTGGCGGATGAACCGATTTGGTGCAGTCGCAGGGTTCCTTGCGGGATGGGGTGTTGTCATTGCCATGCTTTTATTTAAAGCCTTCGACCGCCCGATGGCTTGGGTACTAAACCTGCCCGATGGGATGGCCTTCTCTACCGCCGAATCTCTCACTGGCGCGCGGATCGCTTTGGCCATTGTGTTAGTCACCATTTCCTCTGTCGTGGTCGCGCTCCTGACGCCCCCCGAGCCGATGGAAAATCTGAAGAAGTTTCTTCTCAAGGCGCGTCCGTTTTCGTTCGGCTGGAAGCCCGTCATCCGAGCACTCGGCGAGCCCTACGACGCCGTGGAGGACTTCTGGCGCACGATGTTCTCGTGGCTCATTTGCCTTGTTTCGGTCTTTGCACTCATTCAGGGCATTGGCGAGCTACTCATTGGGTCCAAGTGGATCGGGTGCGCTCTTGTTGCTTTATCCGGCCTCACATTCTGGTGGACATATCGCCGACTCCAGCAGGATTACGCGCACGAGCTCAAAGCCTACGGACGCCATCCCTGAGGACTTGAAAAAATCGTCCCCATCGATTCGAAGACGAGTTTGATGGGGCAGACACTTTCGGGTTATCTCCCGCTTCGCATTTTGAGCGGCGTCCGCAGAATGAATGCGAATTGGGGGGTGAAAAGGCTTGAGGAGGGGGCGGATTTTTTGTGTTATGAGAATGCCGTTGTATTTTATGAATATCAGCCATTTAAAAGTCATTATTTCGGTAATTCTCTTGGGGCTGGGGGCAGACTTTCTGCAGGCACAGCAACCTACGCCCGAGTCGATTCGTCCGGAGAAGCCGAACGTGATTCTGTTGCTTGCCGACAGTCTAGGTTGGCAAGATTTGAAGTGTTACGACATCGATAAGCCTTCAGCCATGGAGACGCCGAATATCGATGCTCTAGCAAAAAAGGGTGTTCTTTTCCGTCAAGCGTATGCAGCGGCGCCAACGTCTTCCCCGAGTCGATGTGCTATCATGAGTGGAATTCATCCTGCCCGTGCGCAGAGGACGCATGTGCGGGGCGGGATTCCCGCTGTGCCATACAATCGGGAGCTGCATCGTATGATGCCGCCTTGGTATAGCGGACGGATGGTGGAAAACGAGTTGTCCCTCGCCAATGTGCTCAAACAAAATGGCTACACGACCGGTCACGCGGGCAAGTGGCACATGGGGATGGATCACTGCTCGTTCCCCCAGCCGAAGGATCAGGGATTTGATTGGACGCGGAGTAACCTAGGTGTAACTGCCGCAATGAAACCAAACCGGCTCACCGGTTTTGCGACCGATAAGAAAGACGATCGCTACCGCTTGGATGAGCAGGGATTCGCCCGCGATCAGAACAATGAGGATGCGTTGGCCTTTATTCGTGAAAGCAAGGACAAGGCCTTCTTCCTCTATTATGCCACGTGGCTTGTTCACTACCCTGTTCAAACGCGCAGCAAGGCGCTTCTGGATAAGTATGTGAAAAAACTTGGCGTCGCACTTCCCTCCAATCCGGAAGAATGGAAGGGAGAAGGGCAAACCAATCCGTTTTACTGCGCCATGGTGGAGGAGTTGGACCACTATATCGGGCAGTTGATTCAATATCTCGAGAGCACGGACGACCCTCGTTGGCCCGGACACAAACTGAGTGAAAACACCTATGTCATTTTGACTTCGGATAGTGGAGGAATGGAGAACATTTTCGGACAAACCATCACGGATAACTACCCGCTCGACCGGGGCGCCATGTCGCTCATGGAGGGAGGTACGCGCGTGCCCCTCATTATCGCGGGCCCCGGTATCAGGCCAGAAGTGGATTCGGAAGTTATGGTCAACGGGTTGGATTTCTATCCCACCATTCTGGCGCTTGCTGGCGCCAAGAAACCCGAAGGCAAAAAACTGGATGGACTGGACATTTCTCCGCTCCTGAAAGGGGATGCTGCCAACGCATCGCTCGTGCGCGAGGCAGACGGAAAGCCGCGCGACACCATGGTGTGGCATTTTCCGAACAGCGTGGCTCTCGAAAGCTCGATCCGCATTGGCGACTACAAGCTCGTGCGAAATTACGACTACATTCGCAACCCTAGCAGTCCGCCGCTAGAGCTCTATCGTCTCTACAATTCAGAAAGAGGAAAGCCTCAAAGGGTAGATATCGAGGAGGCCAAAAATCTCGCAGCTGAGATGAGTGACCGTGCGGTCGCCATGAATAAACGCTTGGCCGAAATCCTTGCTGAAATGGGCGCGAGTTTCCCCTACCACAACCCCCACTTCAAATATGAGCTGCCCAATAAAGAAAAGGTGCCAACCATCCTCTCGCAGGAACTAAAGGAACAGACCGTACAGATTATCTACCAAGATAATGGTGCCAAGGTGACGAATGCGCATTTGCTCTTCACCACGAATGGCGGAGAGGCCTTCGAAGAGTGGTTTCGCATCCCGGCCAGCATCATCCCGGATAACAAAGTGGTCGCAGAGTTGCCGAAGGGAACAACGCACTATGTGATCGACCTCATTGATCAAAATAATTTCCTCGTGAGCTACCCGGACCTCCCGGATTCGGAGACCATCGATAAAGACAAAGTCAAATACTCGAAGTTCGCTTTGGCAGTTTCCACTCACCCTCAGAAAACTCAATCCACCCCCACAAAAAACAAAAAAGAGTGATGAAATACCAACTTCTCCTCTCCGCCATCTTGGCGATGCAATGCCTCTCCGCCTTATCAGCGGCTACTGACGCTCCTGCAAGCGCGGTTCCAGCAAAACCCAATATCATATTTATCCTGACGGATGATCAAGGCTACGGCGACTTATCGGCTCACGGGCATCCGCTTTTAAAAACTCCTAACTTCGACCGCATGTACCACGAGGGCGTGAGGTTTGATAATTTCTACGTGAGTCCCTCCTGTTCTCCGACTCGCGCGGCATTACTGACCGGCATGCACGAATTTCGCAGTGGCGTCACGCACACAAGAGATCCTAGAGAGCAACTCCACAAAGATGCCGTGACTCTTCCTGAGTTGCTCAAAAAGTCCGGCTACCGAACTGCCCTCATTGGAAAGTGGCATCTCGGCGGGAATACGGAAAAAGGCTACAGGGCCAGTGATCGTGGTTTCGATCTCTACTCAAACGTGTATGGCGACTTATTCGACGGACTCGTTCACCAGAACGAAAAGCTGGTCAGAAAAGTTCCGGGTAAATTTCGTGAGGATATCTATTTTGATGAAGCGATGAGGTATATCGAGGAGTGCGGCGACAAGCCCTACTTCTGCGAAATCGCAACGATCTCGCCTCATACGCCATTGGGGGCTCCAGAGAAGTTTATCGCGCCTTTTCGAGGAAAGGTTTCGGACGAGGAGGCCACCTATTTAGGCATGGTGGCGAATCTCGATTACAACATCGGGCGACTATTGGATTTCCTGGCAGAGCGAAAGCTCGATAAAAACACGATCGTCGTTCTGATGAATGACAATGGGCAGACCCACGGTCTGGATGTTTACAACGCGGGGATGCGAGGATGCAAAACCACGGCTTGGCAGGGCGGTTCGCGTGCGTTTTCTTTTTGGCGGTGGCCGGAAAAATGGACGCCCCACAAGGTCGATAACCTCACAGCGCATCTGGATTTCCTTCCGACCATCTGCGAACTCACCGGCACCGAAATTCCCCAGCCTCTTCAACCGCAACTTCAAGGGTTCAGTCTTGTTCCGCTTCTGAATGCAAAGGATCCCATCGCTTGGCATGATGACCGCATGGTGTTCATTCATACTGGACGGTGGGCAAGCGGCATGGCGGCCGCTCACAAATACGCGAAGGCCTCAGTTCTGCAGGACCATTTCATTTTAGTCCGGAATCGCGCCTGCGATGCCCCGACCTGTTCCGCCGAGATTTTAGGCGAGTGCGATACGTTGCGTAATGTCGAGAAGGGCGAAAAAACGGCGATCTACACAAAAGAAAATGCGCAATTCCATTGGGGCATCACCCCGCCTGGCCGCTGGGCGCTTTATGATTTGAAAAACGATATCGCGTGTCAGAACGACATCGCGGAGCAAAATCCGGAACGTCTCAAAGCCATGTCCGTTGCCTACGAGAAATGGTGGGATGAACTTTATCCCATCATGATTGAACGGGGCGGGGATGCGGAGTTGAGCGATATGATCAAAAAACGCGCTGAGGAAGCTGCGAAGAAATCGGGTGAGCTGGGGGAATCAAACCCAGCTAAACAGAAATCTGGGAAATAAGGGAATTGGCCTGAATGGAATATAAAAGTCTCTTAGCCTCATCTCATCAATTGTTTCCGTTGGTTCGTGGGTGTCTGCATCGCCGCGCAGGGAGCGTGCTGGTGGTCATGTTGGCAGCGCTTGCTCTTTCGGCCTGCAAAAAATCGTCTGCCGACAAAAAAGGGCGCCCTGAATACAGGGAAAGCTCGGTTTTGGATTTGTTCCCAGATTCGGGGCTTCCGCCATCATGGGAAGAAACGACGTGTACCTTCGTCTACAAACCATCAGGCTCGGAGTGGAATCCGGGAGTGGATGAGAAGCAGGTCTTTCTTGCCAGTATTGAGAGCGGGAACTGGCGTCTTGGTGTGGGCAAGGGGGGGCAAATTTACTCGCTCCGTGGTCCGTATGGCGAATCCGTGCCGCCCCAGCGACAGGCATCCCCATGGAATGATGAGGTCTGGCAAACCGTGGCGACCAGCGAAGCCTTGGCCGGCCCGATTCAAGAATACCAACTGAACAACCCGATGAACTGGGCCGATGTCTATCCCATGTTGTACTTCGCGCATCAGTCGGGCATCTACGTGGAGGGCGAGGGGGTGGATGGCGGTCGCGCTCCAGCCCCATTTTACTCCCCATGTCTGCGTCAGCGCTGGAATCCAGATACGAAAACGCTCGAGCTCGTGAACTGGATGCAGCAGGCCCGCTCGCCCTGTGTCTGGAAATCGAATCTCCTCATCTACACGGCCTACAGGGATGCGGGCAGTGGAGTCATTGAAGCCAACCAAGTGCTCCATAATTTTGGTGATATCGATGTGGACTACCTCAGCACACCTTGGGGCGGTGTCCGCAAATCCAGCCTCCCTCGCACGATCGTCTCCAAAGATGATGGAACTTGGGAGGAACAGAAAGGAGCTTGGGGATGGCACGAAAATCCCAACCGACTTCTACCTTCCAGCGGAGGCTGGGTGGCGTGGGTGCGCGATATTGGAAAGGGTGACTCTCCGGCTTTAGCTAAGATTTTTGGTCCGCACGAGGTCGGCTATTTTGAAAAACCCAAAGGCCCGTCGATTCCTGGTCGCATTGAAGGCGAGCGGAAAATCTTGTGGGGAACGGCTGGCGAGGGCAAGGAGCGTGACTACGAAGTCTCGGAGCAAGTTACCAAGATCACTCTTCGGCCGGGGGACTCCGTGTCGCTGCGATGGTATCTCGTGACAGGAACATTCGACCAAGTTCGCGAAGAGACTCGGAAGCTATCAGGTATCGCGGGCATCAGGCAGATCGAATTTGAGAACGATGCGGTCCAGTCCGTGTGGATCAAAAAAGGCGTTATCAATACAACCGGTGAAGGGAAACGCTGGGGCGCATTCGCAGCTTTTCCAGCAAAAGGGACTGTGCCTGTCTTTCTATTGAAAGATCGAAAGACGGGAAGGCAACTCATCACGGCTGACATCTATGCGCTCGCTCCCACGGAGCCTTTCAAAAATGTTTTTCCGGCAGACCACAAGTTGCACGCCCTCTATGAAAATCGTGTTTCCTACAAACAATTTGATCCTCAGATCGGCTACGAGAATCTTCTTGGATTTGCCTTTAAAGAGACGCCAAAAGACCACAAGACCGTGCTAATCACTCCACCAAAGGGGGTTGATCTCCATGAATCGGCCCGCAATTTGAAAATGATTCCCATTCAATAAATCCTTCGTCAGAAACCCCAGAAATAAAAATGCGAAAACAAAACCACACCGATCTCACTTCACCCTTTTGGAGGAACAGTTGCCTCTGGGTGGCCGTTGCCTTTTTGACTAGCTGTGCACCGACCGAGGTGCCTCCGACGGGCTATCCGGCCGTATCGATTCCCAAGAGCAAAAAGAAAATGTTTCATAAATATGATTGGACGACCGACCACATACAAGTGGGCGTACGCTGGCAGCCCTTTGCTATCACCGGGAATGACGCCTACGATGCGACTCGGCCAGTCATCGCCAAGGACAGTAGCTACGCGCAGTTCTGGGTCTCGTGGGCCCAAGCCGAGCCAGACATCAAAAATACCGACTACAAAAATCACATGTCGGATTATTTAAAGGCCATCGATGATGCTGTGGATGCCTGTGCCGCTCAAGGAGTGAAGACAGAGCTCGTCTTTTGGCATTGTCCGGCTTGGGCTTCCGTGAGCGGAAAGGCGGGCCCATGGAAGCCAAAGACGGACGAATACAGCGCGTTCGTGACTCGTATCGCTAAGCACTTCAAAGGACGGGTGGAATCCTACCAACTCTTCCACGAGGCAAATATGCGAAGCATGTTGGAGGATGGAGATATCGATTTTCTGATTTCCGAAATCTTTATCAAGGGAGCCAAGGCGGTTCGCCGTGTTTATGAAGCGGCGCCCGCGAGGTCCGTTCTCGTCTCTCCTTCCGGTGCCTCGCCTTGCGATGCCTGCCCGACACTCGCCGGCCTAGAAGGCAAAGGCGCCGTGGCGGCGCGCGATTACTTCCGAAGATTGGCTTCAAATAAAGAACTCATGGGGCTTGTTGATAGCCTCAACATCAATGTCTCCGATCATTTTAACGGCTACGGAATGATGGATGGCGGGATTATCTCTTCCGTCTGGGATAGTTATGATGTCGTCCGAAAGACGTTGGATGATCATGGCCATCGCGATAAAAAAATCCTCTCCTCCGAGTCTTGGATCGTATGGGACGGTTCCATCAATGCCGTGGATGTGAATGGCGATGGGGTCAAAAATGAAAAGGATGCCTACGACAAGACGGTCACAATTTTAGGGAAATGCCTCGAGCGCGGACTGAACACCATCAATCTCCCTTGGTCGGATAACGAAAGTTCCTGGTCCATGGGACTCACGAAGCGGCGCGATTACAATGGAAGGATCAAGCAACTTGCCCACGGAAAAGTGATCCCCGCAGAGGACCAAGGTCCGGATATTGTCACGACCAAGATGGGGCTCAAGGGAACGGATTGCGATTTCAAGATCCAGAGGGCTGACCAATCCTTCAAGCTCAAGGACTATATCAACCCGCCCGATCCCAACCACCTGCATTATTATGTCTGGCGTTGGTATGCGCAAATCGCGGGCGGCGCGGACGAGGTCATCCGTCATGCTATTGCTGGCGAGGAGGGCAATGATATCGCTGTTGCCGGGCCGGGCTGGACTGGCAACGAGCAATACAAAATCTCCTCCTACAACCGCACCAAGAAAACGTTCACTGTGCTTGTGTATTCAGGCGGTGCCAATGGCAAGTCTTGGACCCACGTGACAATCCCCTCCACCATCCAGAATGGAAAATATTATAACAATGAATTCTCGAAAGCGGACTTCCGTGGAGAAGGATTTCCCGAAGGCGCAAAATACAAAGCCCGCATCATTACAAAGAACATCAGCCGGGAAACGGGTCAGGACGTGGATGTGAGTGTGAGCAAAAGCAAAGCCATGAAAGTCGAAGACGGCAAAATGACCATACCTGTCATTAATATGAACAAATTCACGGCGATCGAATTCTACAGGGTCGACTAAACGGGACTAGATTCGTCTTGGGTTGTGAAAAAGGGAAAGTAAAGCGTGACTGGGGGAGATGTGAAAGAAGGTGAACTTGTTAAAGCCACACGGAAGAACCTTCGTATCGGAATCATAGAAGGGCTCCTCTCGACACCCTATTCGGTGATAGTGGTGCCGGGTTCCTTCATTATTGCCGCACTACTCACGCAGTGGTTTGGAATCGGGAAATCCCATTTTGGTTGGATCGTCTCCATGCCATCGTGGACGAACGTCTTGCAGGCCGTGTTGCTACCGATTTTCGGACGATACATGACTCCCAAGGGCCTCGTGCTTGGAATGGGATGGTTCAATGTGGCCCTGTGGGCGGTGATGGCGGCCCTCATCGGTTTTCTTCCGCGAAATGATTCCCACGTGACCATCGCCTTCTTCCTGGCCTTCTTTTTCCTCGCCAGCGCGAGTGCGGCTTGTCAGGTCGTAGGGTGGATTGCCTGGGTTCGAGAATGGGTGCCCGCAAAAATTCGCGGGGCCTATTTGGGCAAACGCAATTCCTGGATGGGAATTGCGACCATGGGATTCCTCGCCCTTGTGATGATGGTTTTTAAAAATCACGCGGATTCGCTGCCTCCATACATTTTGGTGCTAGGGGTGGTGGTGGGGAGCCGATTTATGGGAATCCAGTGGATGCGCGGAATCCGCACCCGCAGTGATGGTCTGGCGATTGTTGCCCCACGTCTCACGCAGGCCCTTCGGGAGTGCAGAGCCGCTCCAGGCTTGCCGATGTTCATTCTTTTCTCGGCTTGGGTGAATTTCTGGATGGGTTTTACTGGGCCCTTTGGTTCCGTCTTTTGCTTTGAGGAACTGGGACTTGATCCGGGCACATTTGCCATTTTCACGGCTCTTGCCGCTTTTTCGGGAATCTTGGGTTGGGTCTTCTGGGGTCGAGTTTCGGACCGTGCAGGAAGAATTCCTGTCATCGTTGTGGGGCTTCTCATATGGGAGATATCAAATTTTCTCTGGGCTTGTCTCATACCCACAAACGCTTGGCTGCTTTATCCCATGTTCGTTTGGGCCGGCTTTTTCTCCGTGGCGTTTTTCATGGGCAGCTTCAACCTGCTTCTTAACCTCGCTCCAGAAAAAAGCAGCATGGCTGCAATCAGCATTCATCTCGCTGTGACCTCATTGGCTTCGGCTATTGCTCCGATCGTTGCTGGCGGCTTGCTGGAAGAATATTTGGTTCACCGTGGAGGAGGGATTGAGATTTACCACATTGGATTTGCGATCAAGAGCGCAGCGATGCTCCTCGGCCTCCTGCTGCTACTGCCGATTCGAGAGCCGGGCCATAGACCTCGGCGGTCATGGCCTGTAGCATTTCGTGCTATCAGCCAAATTATGGCCGACCAAGGTCTCGAGTTATTTTCGAATCTCATCAACATGCGCAACCGATCGAAAAAGAAGCGTTGAAGGTTAAGATTCGCTTTTTACTAAGAAGGGTAAAGCCCCCCGCGACGGTCATTAGCATCTGCTCCTCGTCCTCCGGTGGGATAAAAAACCACCTTGCCAAAACTCTACCCAGTATTATAACTCACATCGAAGTGTTTCCGAACAAACACACCGGACACCTTAAGCTTAAATGAAGTATCTCCTCTTAATTTTACTTGCCGTGGTGAGTTTGGCTTTAACAGGTTGCGGAACGATAGGAGGCGCCTTGAGTGGTGCAGGGCAAGATCTATCT
>Ga0114971_10003222_pt1 | contig 11067 bp, 15 predicted proteins | sample M_140625_MF_Meta_FD_87320 | JGI IMG/M metagenome (GOLD analysis project Ga0114971, IMG submission 87320) | Freshwater microbial communities from Lake Montjoie, Canada to study carbon cycling - M_140625_MF_MetaG | ecosystem: Environmental > Aquatic > Freshwater > Lake | place: Lake Montjoie... | reverse complement strand
CGCCCGTGGACTAGAAGCTGCTCGTGATGAAGCCAAGTTGCACAGCCCGTGGCTGACTTTTGCCGGTTCAGCCCTGCAACTCAGTATAGTGTTGTTGAGTGCCAGTATCCTGGCAGTGAGCATGGGCATGTTTTACTCAAGTATAGTTGTGGGCTTGATAGGGGCCATTCTAATGAGCCAAGGAATTTGGCTATGGTTGCCCTTGTAAAATGGTTGCTGGTAACATGGTTGTCAATCATGGCAGTGTCCAGTGAAGAAAACCTCAGTCGATTGAAAAAAGATGAGGCGTGGGTGTGTGTACGTTGGCAATGGGCCGGCGCCCCAGTTGACGGTCGAGTAATGTGCGTAGAGTGGGCAAGAAAAGATTGTTCTAATAGATTATACCCAGAAATATGTAAGAGGGGTATGTAATTGTGGATCCAATTACTATAGGTCTTGCATTCACTGCCGCACAATCAGCAATAGGTCACATCAAACAGGCCATAGCCCTGGGCAAAGATGTCAACAGCATCATTGGACAAGTGGGGCACTTTTTTGAAGCAGCAGATCAAGTTCACATGGCCAGTATCAAAGCCAAACACGGTGCCATGGGCAAAACTGATGCTCAAATTGGTCGCCAAGCACTCGAGTTTGCCATGCGTAGCAATCAATTGCGAGAAGACGAAAGAGCTCTCAAAGACATGATATATTGGCAGCTGGGCAAGCCTGAAATCTGGCAAGAGATGATTGCCGAACGTACTAGATTGTTGAAAGAGAAACGTGCAGGAGAAGAAGCAATTGCCAAGGCCAAACAGGCACACAAAGAAAAGATGGCCAATTATGGAATGATGGCTTTGTATCTTATTGCTGGTGCTGCTATTGTTTCATCATTTGGTATGATGGGTGTGCAATTTTACAGCATGGCTGAGGAACAAAAAGCATTCGAAGCAGCACAGGCAAAAACTTTAAGAATTCGTCGTGAACAGCAATGGGCTAGAGAACAAGAACAAAAGAAACAACTAGAAGGCGCAGCTAAGAACGGAGCCTAATATCTGTTTCTATCGTTGGCCCAGTCTTTGAACATGACCCAAAATATCATCACTAGAGGTACACACCCTAATAGAAATAAAACATCGTTGAATGTAATGACAATATTGAAATACATTAACTATTTATTGCCCACTGGGTTTAATAATAGTCTACTAGATAAAGTTAATGTGCCAGATTGTCTGACATTTTTTTAACCAATTCGCCAACAGTGATGGCTTCTCTATCACCATAAATGTTTAGTATCATCTGAGGAAACCCACTGTCAAAAACTAGATTATCATTATTGCCACTTGTATTCTTGGGTTGCGGACTTTTTCGATATTTGCTTATGTTTGATAAAGAAGTTATCAAACGTGATTTTAAAATTACAGTATCACTATTGAATGCACGAACAGCCAATGATATTCGTTTGGTATTGTTGTCTTGAGTTCTGTGTATCACATCTCCCCTAAACAACAATAAATCTCCTGGCAGTAGTTCAGGATATACTCCAATGCTATCTAATCCAACTTGTATTTTAAAGTGTATACCAAGTTCATCATCCCACACGTCAGTATAGTCATCATGAGATTGAAAACTCATTGCACCTTTACTCACTGAGTGTTCAAGCTCACTGGTGTATTGTGATATTACATCCAATGGGATCAATCCCAGTCCAGATTGATTTGGGGTTTCTTTCTGTAACACAAGATGAAAATTCAAATGATTTTGATTGTTTTGATATACTGCCCAGGGTTCGTGATCTTGATGCCAAGGTGTGTGAATTGAACTGGTGTCGCCATAAAAATTCAATACAGAAACAATATCAACTGTCAGTGACGTTTGGTCTGTTATTGTTTTAGAAACATTTTCTATCTTAGATTTTATCTTATTCAATGCTGGTTTAGAACAAAATACTGCAAAATAATTTTGTGCAGAAATATCTGATTTAAAACTATTGTAGTCATCCAGCAACATGTGTATTTCGTGTTGATCTAAAAAGTTTTTGATTACTACATAACCTGAAGATTCAAAATTCTCAATGTTGTACATGCTATTTGTTAAACAGTTTTTCAACCAATTCACCAATGGTAATGATTTCTCTATCACCAAAAATTTTTGATACCGTGTTGTATCTTTCTTGATTTATTGTTAGTCTAAATTCTGGGGTATTACCGTCGGTTGACGGTACTATACGAGACTTTGAAATAATACCGGCGCTGTTGGCACAACGGACTGACAATGATATTCTTTTGGTATTATCATCTTGAGTTCTATGTATTACGTCACCTCTAAACAACAATAAATCTCCCGGGTACACAGTGGGATATACTGCAATACTATCTAATCCAACTGGAATTTTAAAATGTGTACCAAGTTCATCATCCTGTGCATCAGTGTAGCCATCGTGTGATCGAAAGCTCATTGCACCTTTACTCACTGAGTGTTCAAGTTCACCGGTGTGTTGTGATATAGTATCTAATGGTATTAGACCTAATCCTGATTGGTCAGAATTTTCTTTACTTAAAACAAGATGAAAATTCAAATGATTTTGATTGTCTTGGAACAAAAACCAACTTGCATGATCTTGATGCCAACCTGCGTTGAACCAACTTGTGTCAAAATATAAATTCTTTGGGATTACAGTATCAACTGTAATAGAAGTTTGGTCTGTAATTAACTGACAAAGATTTTTTATTTTTGGTTTTATTTGATCTAGTATTGCAGATGAACAATAAGCTTCGGGATAATTTTTAACAATGGTATGTTGACTGCAATAATTATTGTAGTCATCCAGCAACATGTGTATTTCGTGTTGATCTAAAAAGTTTTTGATTACTACATAACCTGAAGATTCAAAATTCTCAATGTTGTACATATCAATTACTTAGCATGCGTATCAGCCCAATAGAGTCTATCGTGACCAACAGGCCGCAGTTGGCCAACATGCCAAAAGATCTACGGCTATAAGAAGCCCACCCATACATACAACACTGAGTAATAAAAACAGGATAGATAAGAACCAAAGGCGGTGTTGGAACAGTGAGCGCCATAGTAACTGAACATCCGATGCTAAGAACCCAAGCCGTAGTTTCCACGATAAAACGTAAAGGGTAAGTTTTATAGTCATTGTGTATCCATTTAACAATATTGGTCAAACTATCATGCATTGATTTTTTGTTCAAACAATTGCTGACTGGCCAGATTCTTACCCTTGGCTTCGACCTGTATATCCCAATCGTCAGCAAAAGTCAATGCCCAGTCGTTCACAGCACGATTCCACATGAAATCACTGTGTGCTCGAAGTTTTTGCTTGCGATATCCAAGGCCAAGGAGTTGGTCAAGGTTAGGTCTGACAAGGGGATTGTGATCCACCAAAACGTCTTCACGACTAACACTGTAGTGAAGAACAGGACGAGTACCACGCCAAGACTCCACAACGCGACGCGCCCTAGGGTCATTGGGAGTGATGTATTCTCCAGTGCGGATCCAGTGGTGGTGGATGTCCAGCGTAAGAGCACAATGCTCAGCCACAGCCAAAGTAACGTCGATACCATTTGTCATCTCATCATTCTCGATGGCAATTAAGTTTCTAGCTTCAGGAGTTAGCTTACCCAAAGTACGTAGAAATTTAGCGGGACCACCTTTACCGCTTAAATGTACATTTATCTTGAATCCGTTGTCATGCCAATTTTTTCCATAGCCCATCCAACGAGCCATGTCCACATGATATTCAAATTCTAGTATGCTGCGTTCTACAATTTCGTCTGCTTCTGACGCTAGCACACAAAACTGTCCGGGATGAAAGCTCAGTCGCACACCCAGTCGTCGTGCAGTTTCGCCAATGGGTGCAAAGATTTGTTCGCAATGATCTTGTATTTCTCGACGTTGCCACCAATCAATCCAGCTGGGTTCAGTATAGCCTTGTAGCATTTCACTGCCTAGCCGTACCATTCTACGACCCTCGGGCAATGTGGCCACACGTTCGATCAGTCGAACTGCCGCAGCGGCATTGTGATTCATTATGTCCCATTGGCGCTGTTCGGCCTCGTCCTTGTGCTCGCGAAGCCAGCGCATGGTGGTTGATCGTCCGTTTAAATCACGGTCCACAGCATTGACTTTCATGCCGCCACATTCGGACGGATCATTGAGCCATTTGCAACAAAAACCAATTTGGGGTGTAGTCATGCGTTAATTATACGATGTTTTAACAAAGTTGTCAACCGCACGTTGCATAAATAACACAACTATTTAGGAGAAAAAATATGTGGATTACCCGAGTTTATTTTAATAAACCATTAAAAGATTTCGCTGACCATCTCTACACAGTCAATTTACAGTTAGATCAATTAAAACAAACTGGCGGAGGAGTAAACGCTGATTCAATTGATGAAGAGTTCAATAACAGTACAAGAGCACGTCAATGGACCACGATAGACTTAGCTAGAGCATATTTGATTTTTTTAAAAAATAAATTTGATAACAACACAGATGGTATAGTTTTCACCAGCACCTTAGAAGAAGAATGTTGGTCCGATGACAGTCCAAGTGCTGTCAGAATAGAAAACCCCGTTAAATTAGAAACTTATCAATCAACCACGAACCAAATCTAACGTTACGCAATGAAAGCCACCGCCTAAAGTTCGGCTATGCCGCAACTGCAATGGTATGACCGTGAATTTGTAACTTTCTAAAGTTTTTATCAATTCGGTTTGTGCTTGATCCACAATTACTGTGTTGGGATTGATCACTAACATGTTCATACCTATCCATTTTGAAGCATACGGATATTGGTAAAAATCTTGTGCTATCACATCAGAAACCCAAATTTTATGCCATCCATCAAACACTCGGGGCACATGGTCAAATCCCACTCTTGACCCATTGAGCATGACCAATCCTTCTCTCAACGGCATCACTGTGCTGTCAATATGCACTCCTGAATAAAAATTGCACAGTTCTATTTTCACCGTGGGAAATTGATCACATAACCAATTGTAAGCTGCCCGATTTCCCGACGGCGATTCTAAAAATAACATATGGTCGTTTAGACGTAACACATTGGCAGCATCCATGGTCATGCCTTCGTTCCTGGGCATAAACAAGTATTGGTCAGCACTGTCAACTACATCGCGATAGCATTGCAATTCCATATCTCTGCAGGGATACATCATTGCGGGATCAACTATAGTTGATCCATACACTAGAAGTCTATCACGCGGGCAATAATTGTAAAAACCATCATGCAATTGAAAGTCCAACGGTGTAGGGCGTAATACTTCTACACCTAGACCAGTTAGTGTCATTGCCAAATTATCCAAGTCTTCGTTGGATTCATCTATTATTCTATCTGTAACCGGGCCACTCGGAACTGGAGTTTCTTTCCAGGTGGTCTTTTTGCTTTCCTGACTAAACACAGGATCATTAACTGGCCAGTTGGCATGTGTGGCCGATCCAACTATTACTTTACGTAATTGGCTCCACTCGTTAACACTTGATATCATATGTGCCCTGTAATTTGTAAGGTGTATCTGGGTTCCACACCTAAGTTGGCTGCTAGATGTGGAGTATCGTAATGCCATTCTACAACATCTCCTGCACGCCAGTTAGTAAACGATTGCTCTTGATACTCAGCATAGTGTCCTGATTTCCAATCTTCCAAGTATACTATGGCCCTACGGATTGTATTTTCTTTGCCTTGTAACTCAAACAATTGTACATATCTTTTGTACAAGTCTTGATGTGTTGGAAGTATAGTACCAGGCTGCATACGATAATAGCTGGTGCCAATATCTTTCCATCCCATTTCAGTGTAAATTTCTAAAAATTTTTTATTGAAACTGGGTTGCGGCTGCCGCATGTCGCACATGTCGCCTGTGAATTTGTTAGCAAACCCCAAATCAAGCCAGTATTGCAAGTTAGCTGGATCATTGAATTCTTCATTCAAATAATCCAGTTTTTTAAACTCGTCATTCCAGAATACTGGAAGATGATATTTAAGCAGGCCTTGTGTTACCATAATGGATCACAGTCAGTCCAGTCATATCAACAAGTTTACGCCATGGATCAACAATCACCGACCCTTGGGGGATTTCGCAATAGGGTTGTGTTTCCAGTTGATCGCCAGTGTACTCATATGTGATCTTGCGATTGTGGGCCCACAGCACCACATGAGGTCCGGATAATTCTGCTACAACATCAGCAGGGTCATCTGCCAATGGGTCAAGATAAACAACCGAATGTCCTAGCTCTTTGATGTAATGGCCTACTAGTGTGGAATATGATCCAATGCAATAAGGAACATCGGGCTTGTAGGCTTTGCCGTGGATGGCGATTGGTAAGTTGTTTGATTTGTCAACTAAAAATTGTGCTAGATTACGTGCCTGTATTTCTCTAGCATGCATCACAGTATCAAACAAGTCGTATCCAATGTCATACTCTTTGGCTAGCCAACGCAAGGCAATGTTGTCACGTGGATGACAAGCACCTGCATCACCCATGCCTGCAGTCATGTACTTAGGACCCATGATACGCATGGTGCTACGTGCTAGTGCATCTGTTACCACATCCACATTGATATGCCCAATACGCAATGCAAAATCTTGAATCATGTTGACCAGGCCTACTTTGGCACTGATAAATGTGTTGTAGAAAATCTTCATTGCTTCGCACTCATCCCAGGTACCAATCTCGTAGCGAGGATTGTTTTGCATGATGGTTTTATACAAGTCAATCAGTTCGCCAGCTAGTGCATTGGGATTGCCATCATCAGTACCAATCATGACCATTTCAGGATTGACCATGTCCCATTTGACCGATCCCATGGCAATCAAATAAGGATTGTACAAAAACTGATGTTGCGGATCCAGCAGCGGGAAAAACTTACGTCGGGTAGTGCCGGGCAATACTGTACTGATTAACACAACTTTTTTAGAACTTTTAGCATACTTGTTGATTTTTTGAATTGCATCAATCACTGCTTCGTGCCCAAAGTCTTTAGGTTCCATGTGACTTGACGGAACTGATCCGTCATAGCCTTCAGCATGCGGTGTTGGCACAGCAATAAAAATCCATTCGCTTTCGTTGACCAGTTCTTCAATATCACAAACTTTTACTGTGTCGCTAGTTCGTGGGTAAATATCATAGCCTCTGACTTCATGTTTTTCAGCCATGACTTCCGCGCAATCGAGTCCTAACTTACCAATACCAATAAATCCAATTTTCTTCATATGAGTGTTCCTTTAGATAGATTATACAACTTTTTGCACGATATTAGCAACCATGCTCTACTCATTTATCACTGGAAGTCTCATGGCTCAAAAAAACTGTCAGACCTAGCAGTTTTAAACGTTTTTACTTCGGCAGACAAAAGTAGGCCTGTAATGATATGCCACGATCAAGAACCATTGTTCTATGATCTATACACTGAGTCAGACATTTACAACGAAATGCTGAATAGAATTCCAAAATCTGACCTGGAAGAAGCAGCCTGGCGCATGTCAATAATAAAGTTTTTATCAAAATTACATCTACGAGGATTAACCTATTTTTTAATTACATCCATGTGTGATAAAATACTAATCCTACATTCAGAAAAACAAAGTACGCAATTACAATTATATGAATCAAACAATTATATTGGAGTTTACTACTGGAGCCATGCCATGATTGCTGCTGACTGGTTTAGGTATGCACAATATGATCCTAAATTGATTGTGAACTTTGATCAAATACAAAAAGATTTTTTAATTTATAATCGAGCCTGGAGTGGCACCCGAGAATACAGATTAAAATTTATGCACGAGCTGGTGCAGCAAAAACTACAATCACACTGTTTAACTTCTTTTGCGGTGCAGGATAACAATCAACATTATCTGGACTATCAATTTAAAAATTCAGATTTTGAAACAGACCTCGTTGGATTAGATCAGCATTTTTTACCTAATAGGCATGATTCTAATGCCAGCGCCGATTATAACAATTCAGACTATGCTCAAATTGGTATAGAAATTGTATTAGAAACATTGTTTGACGATGCTAGATTACACCTTACTGAAAAAACATTGCGGCCGATTGCTTGCGGGCGACCATTTATATTGATGGCCACCGCAGGAAGTTTGCAATATCTTCGTGACTATGGATTTAAAACATTTGAAGGACTGATAGATGAAACCTACAATACCATCCTAGATCCTGCAGAAAGATTGCAAGCAGTAGTAAACGAAATGTCAAGAATTGCAAAATTAGATCAAACTAAAAAACTCATGTTGTGGCATCAACTATACAAAATAGCAAAGTTTAATCAACAATTATTTTTTTCAACTCAATGGCAACAAAGTATCTATCAAGAATTTGTAAGTAATTTGTCTCGATCCATTGGTATATTAGAACAACATACCAATGGAGTTATTAACACTCAGTTAGACCAAGCATGGGCTGCTGATCCTGCATCTAAGATTTACTCTTGATTATTTTTAACCAATATGTAGTCCCAGTTTTCTGGCGGATTTTCTTTAAAATTCATAACACGTTGCAGTAAATCCGTGTAAAATGTATCCAGCTCGCCACCCCACTTGCCCATGAGGCCCTGGATGGCTTGTTCACAATAATTCCATTGCTGTTGTCGGTAATATTGTATGAGATCAGCATGTATTTTTTTGTGTGCATCAAGCAGTGGAAATTCACTCAATCCAATATTTTCTACCACACACCAAGTGGGCATGGTATCGCCGTTGGGCAAGCGAAATGTGTCCAATTCCAAACAAGTGAAATTGCTGGATACGCGATCGACAGAGTCTGCAAAAATAATGTTCATTGTGTTTCCTTTTAAATATGTATCATGACATTTGTATTTGATTTAATTTCTGACCTGCACATTGATACCTGGGGAGAATTTTCCTGGGAATCCCAAGCCACCAGTCCTATATGCGTCGTAGCCGGCGATATAGGGCGAGATAGACCAGATGTATTTAAAGCCCTGCATCACCTGGGCCAATGCTACCAAGCTGTGTTTTACATTGATGGTAATGACGAACATTCAGGGCGACTGGATAATATTGGCAAAAGCTATCTTGAGCTGGCTCGAAAAATAGATAAAATTCCAAATGTAGTTTATCTCCAGGACAATATGGTAGTAGCGGATGGTGTGGCTATATTAGGCACAAATGGTTGGTGCGCTTTTGATTTTGATCTAGTACAAGATCCTGCTGAAGTAGAACGTTGGTGCCAAGAAGAATACAGTATCACCGAAGATATAACTAGAAAATTGGCCAAGATGGCCGGCACAGATGCTGCATACATGATGAATTCAGTTAAACGACTGCAAACACATAGAGATGTTAAAAAAATTATCATGGTCACGCATTTTGTTCCTGATCCTGCATTGATAGCACATGATATTGATCTAGCCGATACACCACGATTCAATGTCATGGGCAATCGTTACATGATGCAGGCCTTGGCTGCTGATACTGAAAGCAAAATTGATACTTGGTGTTTTGGTCACTATCATGGCTCAGTGGATCAAACTCGCAGCGGAATAAGATTTGTCAACAACTGTAGAGGCAGAGCAGATGCACCATACGCCCGTCAAGTTTATCACCCCAAGCGTATAGTAATCGAATATTAGCCCATGCTTTCGGGTTCCAGCTTGATCTGCAAAGGAAAGCCTTGTGCTCGTGCCAGCATAGTCACTTCAACACCTTTTTGTTCAGCAATTTCATATGGCAATACTGCCACGCAAGCAGCACCAGTTTGGTGTACATCTACTGTGATCTGTTGGGCAGTTTCCACAGTGTAGTTGAAATAATCGATCAACGATTCAATCACAAATTCCATAGAAGTTTGATTGTCATTGAGATAGACCACTTTGAACAATGGCGGTTCTTTGACAGCTTCTGATGGTTTGATTTTGGTACGGGTATCTGATTGCGACATATTGATTCCTATGTAAAAGTGTGCAACACCATGTTGCACACTCTATGTTTTTATTATATTACTTAGCGTAAGAAATAGCGATCGTCTTGGGCTTTTGTGCCTCAGGAATATCACGGATTAAATGAATATTCAAGATACCCAGTTCCAAGTGTGCATTGTCTATTTCCACATGATCAGCTAACTTGAATTCCCTGCGAAAATCTCTCGCGCTAATTCCATGATGTAGGTAGTTGGGTTCAACATTGTCTGTGAGTTCATGCTGTTTGCCCTCAATCACCAGAATGTTTTTGTCCTTGGTCACTGTCAAATTGTCCTGACCAAATCCAGCCACAGCCAAACTGATCATGTATTCGTCCTCGTTGATTTGGACCACATTGTATGGAGGGTAATTTGTGCCAGACTGTTGAGAGTGTATGCGATTCAGCTCATCAAACATGTGGTCAAAACCAATACCAAATTTGGTGAGTGCTGGAATATCCAGGGCGCGAAGATGTAAAGTTTTTGTCATTTGTTTTCTCCTTTAATAAGCGATTATGACTATATGTAGACCCCACCATGGGCATCTACAAGTGTATTTATACAGGAAATCTCAATGGTTGTCAAGACTCATTGGTTCAATTATTCGATAGTCCACAGTTTTTACTGCGGGGTTCCAGGTCAGGGCAAAAAAACTATACATATCATCAGGTTCCAAAATCACACGTTTGATGTATTTTACTGTTTTGGTTTGATAAGTTATGTTGTACTTTTTGCTCCAGGTGTCTAGTTCTGCACCTAGTATCATGCTGGCCCAGGTGTATGCTTCTTTGGATTTTGTTGGCAAATCAAAAGCAATGTACATGACTAAAAATTAGCTGCCTTTAGTGCAACAGGAGCCTCAACTTGATCCACATCAATTTCCACAGTTTTTATGCCCTGTGTGTGATACTGGCGTAGATAAAACATGTGAGGCAGTAGCACACGTTCCAGCTCAGAATGCAGGCCACGAGCACCTGTTTTGTTTTTCATAGTGCGTTCGGCAATGAGATCCAAACTGGCGTCTGTAAACTTCAACTCCACACTGTCACAGTTGAACAACCAACTGTATTGCGAAATGTAGCTGTGTTTGACCTGTGTCAATAT
>Ga0114971_10003221_pt1 | contig 11067 bp, 6 predicted proteins | sample M_140625_MF_Meta_FD_87320 | JGI IMG/M metagenome (GOLD analysis project Ga0114971, IMG submission 87320) | Freshwater microbial communities from Lake Montjoie, Canada to study carbon cycling - M_140625_MF_MetaG | ecosystem: Environmental > Aquatic > Freshwater > Lake | place: Lake Montjoie... | reverse complement strand
CATCCTTGGCGTGAATGACAACATTTCCAAGGCGTGGACCAGGTGGAATAAAAATTTCGATCTCCGCCGCCTTCGCACGCGATTGATCATCGCTGAGCATCCGTTCATAATTAGAAACGCGCGCCTTACTCTTCGCTTGGCGTCCCTTGGGATTCTGGCGAATCCAATCGAGTTCTCGCGCAAGCGATTTCTGGCGCATACTTGCCTGTTTTTCTTCGACCGCCATCCGCTTGTGCTTCTGTTCCAGCCAGTCGGTGTAATTGCCCTTGTATGGAATGCCCATACCGCGATCGAGTTCGAGAATCCATCCTGCAACGTTGTCGAGAAAGTATCGATCATGCGTGACTGCGATGACGGTGCCGGGATAACGCGCAAGGTGTTGCTCCAACCATGCAACGCTTTCCGCATCCAAATGGTTTGTCGGTTCGTCGAGCAACAGAATGTCAGGGTGCTGCATCAACAATCGAGTCAACGCAACACGTCTACGTTCACCTCCGGAGACTTTGTCCAGCGTCTGATCGGACGGCGGACAGCGCAATGCTTCCATCGCCATCTCGATCTGATTGTCAATCGTCCATGCATCGAATGTGTCCAATTTCTCTTGGACTTTCGCCTGCTTTTCCATCAACTTGTCCATCTCCTCGCTGGACATCTCTTCGCCAAACTTTGCGTTGATCTCATCAAACTCCGCAAGCAAGTCATAGATCCCCTGCGCACCTTCACGCACAACTTCCAATACCGTGCGCTTCTCGTTTGCGAGTTGCTCTTGCTCAAGAAAGCCCGTCGTGAATCCTTGAGTCCGTTCGACCTTGCCATCGAATTCTTTATCCACTCCAGCCATGATGCGAAGGAGCGTGGACTTTCCGCTGCCATTCAATCCAAGCACGCCGATCTTGGCTCCGTAGTAATACGAAAGCGAAATGTCCTTAAGAATTTCTTTGCGGTTGATCGTCTTGGTGATGTTCAACATGGAACAGATCACGCGGACAGATTCGACAGATCCTTTGTTTGACGGTTGGGCCATAGCAAATCAAGTCTATCGGGGCGGGGCTCAAAATCCTCACCGACCTGGCTCCCTGCATCGACACTTTCATCCAAGCAGCGGAATATCAATGGTCATCGTCGATGGCACTGGCGGGTATGCGATCTCTGCGCGAAAATGACGGAACACTTTGCGATCCCATCCGCCGCGCGCAAGAGTGCAATCGTGAAGTTCCTCCATTCGACCAAAACCTTCATGCCCGACCGCACGCTTCCCGCTCTTCACTTCCTTAATCTCATAATCGATCGGGATTCTGTCGCGGTTCTGATGAGAAAACTGACCACGCCAACCGTCAAGAACGCTGAACATCGAACCTGTTGGAAGAACATCTCCAATGATCAAATCGCGATGCAAGAGCACGTCAAAGACGATTCTTTCGCAGGGAGTTTGAATCTTCATCATCAAGGATGCAAATTCATTTTCGGGAGTGCGATACATCGGAATTGTTCCTCGACAGACGGCACCATGAAAGAGCGTAAATCCACACTCAACTCCAACGGAGCCAATAGGCAACTCAACAACTCGAGGAACTCGCTCCCGCTTCGGCGCTTCAAATGTTGGAACACCATCAGAACAGAAACGCTTCAAAAGAAATGGCGCACCAGGACCACGGTCAGCGAGATCAATCGGTTCAAATCGAACATCCATCGGACCTGATGCCAAATCGTCAACGCAGAACGGAACTTCGAGATACCAAGGAGCATCCGCACGCAAGCGTTCGACATCGACAAATCCGCGCACCGTCGCCATTTCGATATTGCGGCCATCTGGTGCTGGATGAATGACATCAAGGCGAATCAGCGATTTCGCACGAATGCCCCAGACATAACTGCCGCTTGTGAAGTGATTCTTGCGATGTTCAAGTCCAACCCGCGGGTCACCAATTCGAGCGAGACCAGCAGCGAGCAATTCAAATCCGCGTGCGTCTCCACCCCATGCCAATCCAAGTTCTTTCACTTGGATGAATGACTGCCGCGTTCTATCCGCGAGCTCGGTGCCTATCCCAATCTGTTTCGCCGCATCGCAGAAAATATCCCACCCCCCAAGGCCCGGGAGATATCGAACGCATTCAAATGGATCATTTGCTTTTGCAATTCGAATGATTTTCCACGCGAGCTTCAAATCGACATGAAATTGACTTACGATGTCAATTCCGCGAAAATTCGCCCCTCCAAACTGCGCTGCCAGAATATTCCGAACGTTTTCCCGAAGCGAGTCAAGGGCGGTGCGAATAGATTCTGAACTTTGGTTGATTTGGGGGAGACTGTGCGGCATCGCCGAGGATGTTAGCCAACCGTGAAACTCAGAATTATTACGGAAATAAGTGTTTCTTTTGACAATGGCTTGGCTCGGTATATTCTGGAATATATATCAATCCCCAATAATTCATTGCCCCTGTTTAAAGAAAGCACCTCAGATAAAATGAAAAACACACTACAAAAAAACCTAATCATCACAATTGGCTTCGCAACGATCGCATTGACTTCCGCTGCGAATGCACAGGCGGCGTGGGAAAATGTGGCAGTAGCGGATGGACTTACTCCTGTCACTATCAATGGTGCCACACTTCCCGCAGACGCAGTGTGGGTTCCGAATTCACTCAACAATCCAGTGATTGGACCAACTGGTCTCGTCACCTTCCGCGGGCAACTTGCTGGAACTGGTATTCAAAACACCGCCCCGAATAACTCGCACATGTTCGTCAATGGCTCGGCTGGATCTTTATCGCAACTCGCGCGTGCAGGTAATGCGCTTCCAAGCGGACTTGCGCCCGGCTTAATCTGCAACTCAACAACTGGAACAAACGGTCTTGGCTCGAGTCAGTACGCGTGCGCCAACGGCGGCATCCTGATCACTGGCAACTTGAATGGCACCGGCGTCACGACAACCACGAGCCCATTCTGGATGTGGCGCGATTCCACTGGCGCCAACAATTACATTCTTTACCGCGGCGGAGATGCATATCCGGGGGCTACTGGCGTGACCATAACAGTGTCTGCTGGCAGTCCGCAGTATGTCAACAACGATGGCAATGCACTCGTCAGCGCAACGCTGGCCGGTACTGGCGTGGTCACCACGGCGGGTGTTACGCTGAACAATGCCGCCGTCATGTGGATGGGCCCAACTGGAAAGTCAGTCGTCATTCGCAAAGGCGATGCAGCTCCTGGCTTCACCGATGGGACGGTCTACCAACCAGACACGTTCGGATTGCAGTGCAACGGCGATCGGGTTCTTTTGTCCGGCAAACTTGCGGCAGCTTCCGGAATCACCACATCCAATGACACCGCCTACCTGACGAATGCATGGAGCAGTGGCTTGCAGATGATGGCTCGCAAGGGTGGTGCGATTCCGGGTTACACCAATCTCACCTTCCAAAACCTGACGACTGCAACCTCGGCTCCCATTACTTTCGTGCAACATCCGATCATGAATGATGGGTCGGTCATCTTCCGTTCAAATTTAGGTGGTACTGGTGCAACCGTGAACTTGAATGATATTGCAATCTTCTCTGCGAATAATAATGTCTTCACCATGCTCATGCGAAAGGGTGACACTGTGCCTGGCATTTCAGGCGTCGTGTTCTCATCCACTGGCAGCAGCTCGGTGATGAACAACAACGGCGTGTTTGCATACGAAGGCATTCTGATGAATGCCGATGGCACATCAATCACTGACACGACAGTGGGCGCGAGTTTCTTAGGTGTTCGCAAAGCAGATGGAACGATTGTTGTAATCGCCCGTCAATTCGATCCAGTGCCTGGAATCGCCGGCGCAACCTTTGCTTCGTTGGCGGGTTCTTCATCCGTGTGCATCAGCGACTCAGGAGTCGTGGTGTTCTCGAATAGTTTCAACCTTGGAACATCGAACAATACTGCGATATGTGCTTGGGATGCGACGAGTGGTCTGCGTGTGATCGCAAAGAGTGGTGATACCAATTTCACGGGAACGGCTTGTAACCAACTCACCCTCATCGGCAGCACAGGCGTGACTGGCAATGGAATCAATAGTGGCATCAATGCGAGCGGTCAGTTGGTTCTCAAGGCTGGCGACTCCGTCAATTCCATTTACACCATCGCCCGAATCAATCTTGCGCCAGTCGTAGCATGCACTGCTGACATCAACGGCGATCATCAAGTTGACGGATCGGATTTGGCTGTGGTCTTGAGTCAGTGGGGAACCGCTGGATCGGCCGACATCAATCACGACGGAAATGTCGATGGACAAGATCTCGCGACGTTGCTCGGTGCCTGGGGCACGTGCCCATAAGATTCTTTCATGAAAATCAACCCGTGGGCGGAGATATTCTGTCCACGGGTTTATTTATAAAAATCAGAACCTTGACCTTGAAAGCCACAATGACCACATCACTTCCTCGACGACTTACACTTGCCGCCATCATCGCTTCATGCGGGATTTATTCTTCTGCATCTGCAGGCGAACTTTTTCTGCTTGGTTACGTGAACTTTTCATACGCCGAAGATTCCAGTAATGACGGTCAGGTTGTGGTGGGAACAGACCCTCAGGCGTATTGGTATTGGACGCAACAAACTGGAGTCGTTCGAGTCCCCAACACAATTCCTCCTGGAAACGGTGTGGGAGGACAAGCTCGAGTCACTGCTGATGGAACACGGATGACATGTACCACCAACAATCCCGTCACAACGAAAGGTGAAGCGACGATTTATCACATCGACACTTCCGAATATCAACTGCTGGGAAGTTTTGGATACAACTGCGATGCGGAACGAAGTGGCGCTTGGGGGATGTCTAACGATGCAAGCCATGTTGTTGGCTTGGCTTGGAACAGCGGTTGTAATGCAAAGGGATTTGAATGGAATGCAGCAACAAATGTCATCACACCTCTTGGAACAACTTATTTTTACAAACCAACACGAGCGAACGCTGTCAGCGATAGTGGCAATGTGATTGCTGGTTGGGCCGACGATTACACGGGGTGGCGACAAGGCGCTGTGTGGAATAAAAATGCTTCCGGAGTATTTGTTGTAACCAACCTCTCTGCGATTCCCCCTGGAGCGACGACAGCGGTCAAGATGTCTGAAGCTGGTGTAGTCAGCGGAAATGGTCAATGGGCTTATGGAATTGGTCGATCCGACTTTTATGGTGGAGCCGCGTGGCGGTGGAGTGTTGCGACGGGAGTTCAAGCGATCGCGCCTGCGCCAGTAACGGAGATCGGACATGTCGTCGCAGCGAATAACGATGGAAGCAAAGTGCTGACGTTTTACGGAATGATGGGATACGCTGGTTCCTTCCTTTGGTCCACCGAGCGTGGCTATGTGTCACTCACAACTCTTGCACAAGAAGCTGGCGTTGTGATTCCTGATGGTTGGACACTCAACCTTCCACTTGGAATGTCCGAAGATGCACTGACGATTGTTGGAACTGCAAATGGGCCTAGTGGGACTTCGCCATTTATTCTGAATCTTCGACCAAGTGCTCCCGCGTGTCATGCAGACATCAATCACGACGGGTCTGTCGATGGAAACGATCTTGCAACCATGTTGTCCGGATGGGGCGATTGCGTCTTTGGCGGACAATGTAATGCGGATTTGAACAGCGATGGAGTCGTCGACGGAAATGATCTCACGACGCTCTTGTCTGGCTGGGGAATCTGCCCATAAAAAGTTGGGATTATCCAGCAAACTTTCGCCAAATCCACGATCCAATAAAAATCAGCGTGGCGACAAAGACGATTGATGCCCCTGGTGGAAGCGACCAGAAATAGGACGCGTAGAGCCCGCACACGATCGAAGTCCATGAGACGACGACGGAAAGCGCCATCATTGGAATCAATCTTCGAGCGAACATTGCAGCCGTTGCTGCAGGCGTGATGAGCAATGCGCTGGTGAGAATCACACCGACGACCTGCACACCCGAGACCACTGCCAACGAAATCAAAACCAAAATCGCTAATCGCAAACGGCTTGCTCCGATTCCAATCAGATCTGCATAATTCGAATCGTACGAACTCAGTTCGAATTCTTTGTGAAGCAGTACAAGCGCAACGACGATCGCAACCGCTGCGATGACCATAAACCAAAAGTCACCAGGAGCGACTGCCAAGATATTTCCAAAGAGCAGATGCGAAAGATCGCGCCACGATCCTCCGAAACTTGTCAGGATCACGCCGAGTGCGAACATTCCTGTAAATGCCACGCCGATTGCAGCATCTTCGCGCACGCCACGACGGCGTGATCCACCTGCAGACAAGATGCTGATGCCGATCGCTGTTGCGAGATTGCTTGCAAGCGCGCCAAGTGTCAAGCTCCATCCATACATCTGCGCAAGGACCAGCCCAGGAAGTGTTGTGTGCGACATTGCTTCACCGGCGAATGCCATGCGTCGAAAAACGACATAGACACCAAGCAGCGCGCATGAAAGTCCAGTGACCAATCCTGCGAAAAGGCCATCGCGCATGAATCCCATCGACCACGGTTCAAGAAGCCACGCCACGCGTCACCTCCCGCATCGTGCCATGTTCGAGCGAAAGAACTCCGTCGAATGGTTGATCGTGAATACCGACATCATGCGTCGAGACGATCATCGACTTGCCTTGACTCTTCAGGCGATCAAGGAGTTGAGCGACAAGCACGCGCGAAGCAGAATCGACTGCGTTGAGAGGTTCATCGAGCAGAAGCAGGTCCGATCCCTGCGCAACTGCACGCGCGAGAAGAACACGCTGTTGTTGTCCGCCTGAAAGTTCGCCGATAGATTGATTTGCGATGTTCGAAAGATCCAACTGCGCAAGTGTTTCTTGCACGACCGAGCGATCAACGGCATCGGGACCAGTCAACCAACCGCAGTGCACATAGCGCCCTGCCATGACAAATCTCGAGACGGTGACTGGAAATCTCCAGTTGATTTCTTCGCGCTGTGGCAGATATGAAGTTCGATGATGACACGCTCGCACCTTCAATCCGAAAACTGAAATCTTTCCGGATTTGATCGGCAACAGTCCAGCAATCGTTTTCAAGAGCGTGCTCTTTCCAGATCCATTCGCGCCAACAAGTGCGAGGCGCGCGCCAACAGGCAGAGTGAAGTTCACACCGTGCAGCACTGAATCTTTCGCGGCGGGATAGCCAACCGTCAAATCCGCCACGAGAAGCGCTGGCGCCTTGGGATCGGGCGCATGCAAGTGACGACCACCATACGCAAGCCACTCGTATTTCAATCTTGAAGCGCCTTCACAATCGTATTGACATTCAAACGCATTGTTTCAAGATACGCTTTTCCTTGCTCTGCGGCGGGAGGTTGCAAGAGGGAATCCAAGCGCAGTGTCTCGATGAGGCGCACATTTGCTTCGCGTGCAACTGTCGCTGCGATGCGGGAATGATGCGCAGCATCACCAAAGACCACAGCGCTTTTGGTCTCGCGCAGAGCGTTGACCATCTTGATGAGTTGCGATGGCGCAACATCTGCGCCGTCAGAAGTCATTTCGATTCCAACAACTCGAAATCCATAACGATTGCCAAATGATTGCAGACCGTCGTGCGTTGTCACGAGCAGTCGCTTTGATTCAGGTATGAGCTGAACTTGCGCCTTGATCCACTGGTCTAGTTTGACCAATTGAGTATCCAATTCCACGCTGCGCGAGCGGAAACTTTCTGCAGAAGCTGGACGGACCGCGACAAGCGCAGCGCAAATTCGCTCGTTGAGAATTCGAACCTGCGATGGATCATGCCAAATGTGTGGATCAACTGCACTTGATCCATGATCATGATTGTGATCGTGGTCGGCGTGCTCGGTGTGGTCGGTGTGGTCGGTGTGGTCGGTGTGGTCGGTGTGGTCGGTGTGGTCGGCGTGGTCGGCGTGGTCGGTCACTGCGGCGTCACTCCCCTTCTTTGCCAATCCTTCGGCAACGACCAAGAGTTTTGCCTTTGATCCTGTTGAGCGATGAAGTTTGCCCATCGCACGATCGAGTCCAAGTCCAAATTCGATCACCAGGTCTGCAGATTCAATTTTCTTTGCATCCGCTGGCGTCGGTTCATAGTGATGTGGATCTGCACCTTGTCCAAGCACGAAAAGTTCTACATCTTGACCTGCAATGGCGCGCACGAGATCTGCAACAACATCATTGCCGGCCACGACTTTGATTGCTGCTTCTGTCGGCACACTTGGCGCAACAACAGCCTGTGTCGTGACAAGCCCAAGAATGAGTAGCGCGCTGAACAGCATCGGTGATTGATGATGATATGAAGGATCAGACGGCGATGACTTCGCCGCTGGACAACAACACAATCCAAGTCGAAATGATCTTCAGATCAACGTTGTATTCCGCCGCCACTGCTTCGCGATATGCGTGAAGTTGCGGACGATGATGATCTGCGCGAGATGGTGACCAATTTGCTTCGCCTTCGACAAGCGGGCGATCTGTCTTGAAATCCACGATCTCGATACGTGTCCATGCACCAGGTTTTCCGTGCAAGACGATTCGGTCGATCGCACCCTGTCGCAATCCACCGCCTTCGTTGAAGTGCAAGAATTGACGCTCTCGCACTGCGACGGCAGAATCCTTCGGGCGCGAAAGCGATGCAGCGATTTTGCTCGCACGCAATTGTTTGACGACGTGAGCAACCGCGGCTTGAATCTTTTCTGGAGTGAAGAACGGAGCAAGTGCTGTTGCGCGCGCAACCAAAGCTGCTTCGTCTGGCTTCCAGTCGTCTATCCATTCAACGCTCTCGCACACTGCATGAGCGATGCTGCCATATGCCATTGCATTGCGACTTGCCAACGGATCGACCGCATCGAGTTTTATTTCATCTTCGCGGGTGGCGACCTCGCTGAGCGCAGAGGCGCTGCGCGCAACCCGAGTCTGCACGCGTGGCGACTTCGGTCGAGCGGGCATCGTCGGCGCAATCAAGTTTGCTGTTTCGTTTGACTCTCCAGCCTTCGCAGAATCTGTCACAACAGCCGCTGCATCAATCCAAGATTCATCGTTTTGAAATTTGGAATTTGGAATTGGAGATGACATTGCAAAGCGAAGAATTCCGCCGTGGCTGCGAGTGATCGTCGGCGGATCTTTTTTACTAGCAGCATTCTCGACATACACCCAGAGTCCTCGCTTGGCACGCGTGATCGCAACATAGAGAGAACTGAGAAATTCTTGAAAGGCAAATTGGTCGGCAGAGTCGATCACTTCCTGCACTTCAGGCAGAGCAAGTCCAGCAGAAATCTTTGGTGCGATGCGATCGGATTCTGGGCCGCGATATTCCCCGCCGCGTCCAACCGCCATCAGATAGCGCGGAGAACTGGTATTGCTCGGCGCCACAAAAATCACGATATCCCATTCCAAACCCTTTGACTGATGAATATTGATTGCATGAATGGATTGGCTGGGAACATCCTGCATCCTGACTGCATCGAGAAGTCCGATCAAGTCATCGAGTGTTCCAGCGCCTTCTTCCGAGCTGCTTATCTGCGAGATCAATTTTGTGACTCTGCGTCGATCACCATCATCAAGTGGAGTGCCACTTGGCAATCGATCGAGTTTTGAAACCCACGCACAGACTGTCGCCGCAATCGAATTCGATGCGAATGCGAGGCGAAGTTTCTGTGCGGCTTCGAAGCGTGCAATCGATTGGCTTGCGAGTGACCAATCTGTTGGAAGCTGCAGACCCCAAACTTGTGCTAGCGGCGATTGCAGGACGCTCAACAAACTGACAAGATCATCTGGATGAGCCGCAAAGCGAATCGCATCAATCAATGCAACAACTGCGGGAGAAGCGGACAACTCGCCACCTGCCAAGAGAGCGCAGGGTGGCGCATCAGGTTGATTGCGAATCGCCTGCACAATGAGGCCAACATCTTTATTTCGAGGAGCAATCACAGCGATTTTCAGTCGCCCTCCAGATCTGCGCCAAAGTTCTGTCGCCTTGGCCGCGGCAGCAGCGAGATGAAGACCCTTTTCGTTCTCAACAAATTGAACGCAACCAGTCAGCGTGGCATTCTTTGGCGCGGCGATGTGATCCGCATATTTGTCCATCCACTTTTCAATCGCTTCAAGAAAATTCGTGTTGTAGTTATCGTCATCAAGGTCTCGCGCTGGATGATCCGAACGCAAGAGAGATCGAAAGACGCAATCCACACTCTGCAAAACAATCGGCGCGCTGCGCCAACTTGTTGCAAGCGTTTCATCGGCAACATCTGCCTCGCCACTTTCATTCAACAATGCAGGCAGACCACGCAGCAGACGCGGATCGCCGTTTCGCCATCCATATATAGATTGCTTCGCATCGCCAACTGCAAGAATGGATCGCGCATTTTCGCCGCCAGATGCGATGGATTGCGCCAGCGGTTGCAACGCCCGCCACTGCGCAAGACTGGTGTCCTGAAACTCGTCCAGCAGCAAATGATCGATGCGTCCATCCAAGCGATAGAGCATGTCGCCAAGCGTGTCCTTCGCCAGACTGCTGCTGACAGAGCGCGTGATCGAATCAAATGTGCAAGCGCCCGCTTGGAAAAGTAAGTTGCTTACTTCTTGATCCAGCCTGCGCGCTAAATCGCATCGGGCAATGCTCGATCGCAACGCAGTTTCTGTAATGACCCCTCGAGCCCATTCAACAACGTCGTTGAAATGCGGTAATGCAGAAGGGTCGATGGGCTTGCTATAAAAACTCGGATCTCCTTTGACTAATTTGCATGGAATCCCTTTCGATACAAGTTGCTCCAGCGATTTGATGTCGCACCGACCATCGTCAATCGACTTCAGAATCGCATCGCCTTGATCGATCACTCTTTCATATTCGGTTCGATTGCGGCCCGCCGCGCCGCCAACCAAACCCGCGATGGCCTTGAATGCTTTGCGCGCTACGGAAATATTCACTCCCTTGACTTCATCAGGTCGAACCCACGCTTTGGGAGGATTCTGAGATTCATCATCCGACTGACTATCGCGCCAAATCTCCAGCAACTTTCCCATTCCTTCAAGCAACTGAGCCGCCAAATCGCGTTTGCCTTTGCCCATTGTGGTGATCTGCAAGAGGCGACGCGCATCATGTGGATTTGCT
>Ga0114971_10003220_pt1 | contig 11073 bp, 5 predicted proteins | sample M_140625_MF_Meta_FD_87320 | JGI IMG/M metagenome (GOLD analysis project Ga0114971, IMG submission 87320) | Freshwater microbial communities from Lake Montjoie, Canada to study carbon cycling - M_140625_MF_MetaG | ecosystem: Environmental > Aquatic > Freshwater > Lake | place: Lake Montjoie... | reverse complement strand
GATCGCGGGGTCGCGCAGGAGTAGCCGGCTTGGCGCGCCGCGCTCGCCGATCCAGAGCTGCTCGGGATTCTCGCTGTCCCACGCGAGCGAGCGCTCCGCGCCGGAAATCTCGAAGCGCACGCCGTTTTTCCTGCCCGCAGCGACTTGGGAAAAGACGCCGACGCCCCGCGCGCCGCCCTTGAAGCGCAGGAGGACGGCGCCGAAGTCGTCGGTGGTCACGGGCACGGGCCGGGTCGCGCGCGCGGGCATCGCGCCCTGGCCGGTGAACGTCTCGACAGAGCCGCCGCTTGGGCTGTGCCGCACGGGATGCACGGTGCGCAGATCGGCCATCACCGCCTCGACTTCGAGGCCGGCGATGAACGTTACGAGATCGAGCCAGTGCGTGCCGACGTCGCCGACCGCGCGCAGCGCCCCGCCTTCTTCGGCGAGCACCCGCCAGTTGAAATCGGTCGGATACAGCAGCCAGTCCTGCAGGTAACTGCCGTGCAGGTGGAGCACGTCGCCGATCTCGCCGCGACGGACGAGGGCGCGGGCATGAAGCGCGAGCGGGTAGAATCGCACGTTGTAGTTCACCGCGCACACGAGGTGCGGGTGCTCCGCCGCGGCCGCCACGAGTTCCGCGGTTTCGGCGGAGGTCATCGCGAGCGGCTTTTCGCACACCACGTGTTTTCCCGAGGCGAGCGCGGCCAGCACCTGCGCGCGATGCAGGCGGTTGGGCGATGTGAGGTGCACGGCAGTCACCTCGGGATCCGCGAGCACGGCAGCATAGTCGGCGTAGCCGCACTCGAGCCCGAGACGCGCGGCGGCGGCGTGCGATTTTTCCGGCGTCGAGCCGAGCATGCCCTTCACGCGCACGCCGAGCCGGCGCAGCGCCTCGACATGCACCGGGCCGATAAAGCCGGTGCCCACGACTACAACAACGGGATTTCGCATGGAATGGTAGAACGTCAGATCATAGCGGATCGGAGCGTGGCAAACCATGTCTTGTTCGGCAAAGGCATACTGTTTCCGGCACGCGCCCGGAAAGAGTCTCGCAGTCCGCTTGCCGCAGCGCTTTGTCATTTAAAGCACCTTTTCCCATGCCCGTGTACAAAGAGCGTTTTCGCCGTCCCCTACAGTGTGAAGCGGTCGGCCGCGTGCGGCCTATCTTCGACGACTTCCATCTGCTCCGCATGGAAGGGAGCTACGAATATCCCCGCCACCGCCACGCCAACTACGAGGCTATTTTGGTGGAGCGCGGCCCGTATCGTTGCGAACTCAACGGTGGCGAACTCACTCTGGCCACGGGCCAGGTTCTCCTCATCAAGCCGGGCGACTGGCATTCCGATCACCTGCGCGACGGCCAGCGCCACTACGTCCTCCACTTCCGCCTGGTGGCCGCGATCGGCGAGCCCGCGTCGCCGCCCGTCTTTCGCGGGGACGTCACTCCCGCCGAGCAAATCTGTCGGGGCGACTATGCGCACGACGCTTGGTTTCTCCGCGAACTGCGCGCAGAGGCTGATCAGGGCCGCCCCTACACGGCGGCCGTGCAGGACGCATTGTTGAGTGCGCTGTTTTGGCGCCTCGTGCGCGGCCTCGACCCGTCGGCGCTAAGCCCGGGCTTTCGCCGGATTCCCGCCGAGGAAATCCGCCGCGAAGAATTGGCGCAAGTGTTTGCCCGGCACTTGGGAGAAAATCCCGATGTCGCCACCTTGGCGCGCGCCCTCGCCATCAGCCCGCGCCAACTGACCAACCAGTGCGAGCAATTCTTCGGACTGCCGCCGGCGCGCCTGCTGTTGCACATGAAAATGGAGCGTGCCGAGGAACTCCTGCGCTACGGGGGACTGCGCGTGAAGGAGGTGAGCGAGAAACTCGGCTTCGCCAATCCCTACCATTTTTCGGCCGCGTTTCGCCGCACGAGGGGCTACACACCCGCCACGGTGCGACGGGCAGCGGGGGTGCCGCCGGGGGCCTGAAAGAATCCGCCCCGGAGGGAGAGGCCGTCCGTTATCACGGAATTTCAGTGCTGGAATCGATACGTTTTTGCCGAGCTAGACATGGTTTGCCGCTGCGAGGATGTGCTATAGTGCGTCCACGGTGCGCTTACCCTGCGGTCCGACACGCTCTCATCGGGCTGCACGGCCCCGTTGCAAAGCCCCGGTTCCTGATCCCACCCTTTTCCACCCCAATGCCCCCGACTGAACAGACTCAGTGGTTCCTGGCCGAGGTTCACCCCTACGAACCCGCGCTCCGCGCCTATCTGTTGAAACGCTTTCCTTCCGTGCAGGATCATGACGATCTCGTGCAGCAAACGTATTCCCGGACGCTTCGGGCGCGAGAGTGCGGGTGCCTCACCCATCCTAAGGCGTTTATGTTCACAACGGCGCGCAACGCCGCCATTGATCTGATTCGGCGGCGGTCGGTGACACCGCTCGACCCCTTCGTCGACGATATCGCCGTGCCCGTCCTTGACGAACTCCGGAACGCGCGGGAATCGCTCGAGCGGCAGGAGGAAATGGAGGCATTGATCGAGGCGGTGCTCGGAATCCCGGAGCGTTGCCGTGCCGTGGTGCTGTTGCGCTTTTTCGACGGACTCACCGTCGGCCAAATCGCGGAGCGGCTCGGAATAGCGCCGGGGACAGTGCGCGTGCAGATGTTCAAAGGCGTGCAGCACTGCATCGCGTTCTTCGCGCAACGCGGGATGCTCGATGCAGCGGCGGGGAACTTGAAATGAAGATCACCGGGCCATCGTCCGAATTGCCTGAGGAATCCCCGATCGACTCAGCGGCGCTCGCCTGGTTGCTTGAACGTGACGAAGGCTTTGGGCCAGGACGGGACGAGGCGTTTTCCCGCTGGTGCGCGGCCGATCCCCGTCATGACGCCGCAGTGACTCGCGCAGAACGCGGCTTGCGCATCCTCGCGCAGCTACCGGACGTGCGCGCGCCCATCGCACAGCATCTGGCCGCGTCGCACCGCGCGGTCCCCGACAGAAGGTGGTCGTCTCTCCATCCGCGCTGGGCGGCGTGGTGGTCCGGGTTGGCCGCGGCGTTCGCGATTTTGGCGGTCGGCTGGTGGGTCCTGGCGCATCGCACACGGGAAACCGATTACGCGACCGCCACCGCCGTGCAGCGCCAGGTGGGGCTTGCGGACGGCTCGGTGCTCGACCTCAACTCGCATACTGCGCTTAGCGTGCGCTTGACCGCGCGCGAGCGCCGCGTGGTCCTGCGCGCGGGCGAAGCGCATTTCGCCGTCGCGCATGATGCGGCGCGGCCGTTCATCGTCGTGGTAGACGGCGTGGAAGTGAGGGCGGTTGGCACGGCGTTTAGCGTGCGCCGCGCCCTCGACGGAGTCGCAGTCGTGGTCACGGATGGGCGGGTCGAAATTGTCCAAGTGGGCGGGCTCGACGCGCCTCGGGTGACAAATCGCTCACCTCAAGTCGCGGTCGGCGAGCGCGCCTGGGTATCGCGCGCAGATTCGGGCCTGCCGCCGCGCGTAGTTAAACTGGATGCCTCCGCGCTCCGGGCGGCGCTCGCATGGCAGTCGCCCGCGATGAATTCGGCCAGCCTGCCGCTCGTCGAGGTCGTCCGTGAATTCAACCGCCACAACCGCACCCAATTCGTGATCGCAGACGCGGAAATCGCCGGGCGCCGCATCGGCGGCAGCTTTGTGCTGGACCGCGTGGAGGCACTCATCCGGCTGCTGGAACTGGAAAGCGACATCGTGTTGGAGCGGCGCGGCCCCGACGAAATTGTGGTGCGTCGCGCACGGTGAAGCTACGCCCATGGTGGACGGCTGGAAAGAAAAGCGAAAAAAGTTTGCCGGAGCGGTAAACGTTTGGGTGGGGGGCTGCGTTAGCGGGTTGGTTCAGTTTCTCCCCATGACCCCGCTCTTCGCCCGCTCACCCCTAGTCGCCACCGCCCTGTGCTGTGCGCTATCGGCGGTGGCGGCTGACACGGAGAAACGGAGCTACAAGCTCCCCCCAGGCGACGCCAGCGCGACGCTCAACCAATTCGCCACGGCGTCGGGTCGCCCCGTCATCTTCGTGATCGACACGGTGCGCGGCGCGCGGACCAACGCAATCGCGGGCGTTTTTGCGCCGGCCGAGGCGCTGGCGCGCATGCTGGCGGGCACGCCGTTGCAGGCGACGCGTGATGATGCGACCGGCACGTTTGTCGTGAGCCGCCGGCAGCCGTCCGCACCGGCGCGCCCCCCGGGAGTTGGCACCAATTCCGACCAGAAACCTCAAAAAGCCAAACCTATGAAACGTTCCTCTCTCCTTACCAGCGTGACCGCGTGGCTCGCGCTACTGGGCACCCAACAGGTCGATGCCCAAACTCCCCCCCCCCCGGTGGAAGAAAAGACCGTCAAACTTTCTCCCTTCGAGGTTCGGACCGAAAAAGATCAGGGCTACATCGCCGCCAGCACGCTGGCCGGCAGCCGGCTGAACACGGCGCTGATCGACACACCGGCTTCGATTTCGGTGATGACGAAGGAATTTCTCGATGACATCGGTGCCACCAATGTGGCCACGGCCCTTTCTTACGCCATGAACGCCGAGCGCGACACCTCGGACACGACCGGAAACAACAACGCCTCGTCGGATCTGCCCCTAAAAATTCGCGGTTTCGCAGGCGCCAATCTGGCCCGAAACTACTTTGGGTGGAGCTTGGATAGCGACATCTACAACATGGATCGCCTCGATTTTAGCCGCGGGCCGAATTCGATCCTGTTCGGCACTGGCGGCCCCGGCGGCATTATCAATACCTCGACGAAACGGGCGCTGTTAGGGCGCAACGTCACCCAGTTCGGACTTCGCACGGGTGCCTACGATGAGTATCGGGCCACCGTCGATGTGAGCCGCCAGTTGGGCCAAAAAATTGCTCTCCGCGTCAATGTGCTGGAGCAACGCGCGGACAATTGGCGCGATTTCGTATATGAAGACCGCAAAGGCGTCGCACTGGCCGTCACCGCCCGTCCTTTCCGCGATACGGAAATCCGTTTCGACGGAGAATACGGCGATGTCCGGCGCGGCGTCTCGAATCCGTTTCTCACCGGCGACTCGCTAAGCCCGTGGCTCAATGCCGGTCGGCCCCGTTCGGCGACGTATGGCGCGGCAGTCGCGGGCACGATCCGCAGTGCGACGCGCGGCCTCGTGCATGACCCCGACGCCGGCACGGTGCAGTCTTGGTTCGGCTCCGTCGAAACCGCCTCAGCCGGCGGTTCACCTTCGACGGCTTTCCCGCGTTCGCTCACTGATTTCTCCGTCTTCCCGCTCAAGGGCAATATCGGCGGAGCCGGGAACCGCATCGACAGTATGTTCCGGAGCGGGAGCGTCTTCATCGAGCAGCGCTTCGGCGACCTTCAGATCGAACTCGCCGGCAATCGCCAGGAATCCGATCGGTTGATCACGAATACGATTTGGTCCGACGCCAATTATATCCGGGCGGACGCCAATGCCGTGCTGCCAAACGGCCAACCGAATCCTAACTTCGGTCGCAGCTATGTCGAAAGCAACGCCCGGCCGGCGACTCAGGACAATATCACGGAAGAAGTCCGCGTGATCGCCGCTTACACTTTGGATTTGAGAAAGCGCAATCCGTGGTTTGGCGACTATGCGGTCTCCGCCTATTGGAGCGATCGGCTGAGTGAAAATCGCAATTCCACGCTTTTCGAAGTCAATCTCACGCCCGCGGGCGATGCGCTCTTTCCGCTTAATGTGACCAACATCAACAACCGCATCTACCGCCGCGTCTATCTCGATCCATTCGGCCCAGGGCGCAAGGGCGGCGTCGACCCGCTCGCGCACTCAATCAACCAAAACGGGGTCACATCCGGCTTCGTCGGAATTCAGCAACGACCTTACACTGCCCAGGAACTCCGGACGGAAATGGTCGCAGGCCAGGCGAAGCTCTTGAAGGACCACCTGGTCGTCACCGGCGGCTGGAGGCGCGACGAGCAGAAAAACTTTACCGGCATTGCGACGGTGGCCGATCCGCGCACCGGATTTCCGATGCAAACCCGGCTTAATCCCGTCTCAATAGACTACGCCGGCGAGACTACGACTCTTGGGACGGTCCTGCACGTGAGACCTTGGGCCGCGTTGTTCTACAATCGCTCCAACAATTTCAATCCGCAGAGCGGCGTCTCAATCTATAACACCGAAATCGGACCGCGGCTCGGTAAAGGTGAGGACTACGGCTTAAAATTCCGCCTCTTTGGAGGCAAGGTCTACGCAGCGGCCACCCGCTATACGACGAGCGACTTGAACCGGAGGATATTCAACGATGCGGCGATCAACAGCGCTATCCTCGAGATCTACGAGGCGCTCGACGGCAGCACGCCTATCCTGCCCGGCCAAAACCAAGACGGAGCCGACACGGAAGGGAAAGGTTACGAGTTCGAAGTGGTGACCAATCTGACTCCGCAATGGCGGATGGCATTTAACCTTGCGCAGACGGAAGGCACGCAGGCCAACTACGCGCCCAATATACGCGCCTATATTGCGGGAAACCGGGCGACCTGGACGGCAGCAGGCGCGCGTTCCCTGATTTCCCCGATCAGCGGGGTGCCGGCGATCGACCCCAAGACCGGGCGTGCCGCCACTATTCAGACCGCGCTTGATGTGCTCGACGCCGGACTCGTGAACATCGGCGGTCAAAACGGAGTTACGCAGCGCCAGCTCCGGGAATACACCGGGAGCGTCTTCACCACCTACACTTTCGATTTCGGCCCCCGTTGGTTGAAGGATTTATCGGTCGGCGGAGGCGTGCGCTATCGGGGAAAGCCCGTGGTCGGCTATATCAACGGTCTTGCTCCGGTGTATGGCGATTCCGACGTGAAGGTGGACCTTCTGCTGAAGAAGCAATTGCGGCTGATGAATCGCCGCGTGCGAGTGCAGGCCAATTTCGACAATGTCTTGAACGAGAATAAACCGATCGTCGCGGACGCCGATTTGGCGGGTGTATATCGACATTTGTATCCCAGTCCCTTCCGCTGGTCGTTGTCTGCTACCCTCGACTTTTGAGTTTCCGGCCATGATTCCGGCGAATTTAAAGACCCGCCATCGCCATCCCCCTTGGTTGCCTTTATGTGTCGCGATGGAGTGCTTCATCCTGGCGCATGGCTCGGCGCGGGGTGCCACCTCGCCGGACTTCAATCGGGATATCCGGCCCATCCTTTCCGAAAATTGCTACGCTTGCCACGGCGCGGACCCCGGGTCGCGCGAAGGTGGGTTGCGGCTCGACGAGCGCGCGGCAGCGTTACGCGGCGGGAAAACCGGGCTGGCGGCGATCGTCCCGGGCAAGCCCGAGGAAAGCGAAATCCTGCTCAGAATGCGCTCGGCTCACGACGACGAAGCGATGCCGCCGCCCGACCGGAAAGATCGATTGAGCGCGGAGAAAATCGCCCTCGTTGAGCAATGGATTCGAGAGGGCGCGATTTATCTGCCCCATTGGGCTTTTCTTGCGCCGCATCGGCCCGCGCTGCCTCGAGCGCAGCATCCCAACAGCAAGACCGTGCACCCGATCGATGCGCTCGTCGGTTCCACTCTGGCGGCGGAGAAACTCACCTTTGCACCCGAGGCTGCGCCGGCGGCATTGGGCCGGCGCATCTATCTCGACATTACGGGGCTGCCGCCGCCTCCCGCGGAGATCGATGCGTTCGTTTCGGCCTATGCCCGGGACGGCGAACCCGCTCTCTCCCGTTTGGTGGACCAGCTGCTGAGCTCGCCGCACTACGGGGAAAAATGGGCCCGGCACTGGCTCGATGTCGCGCGCTACGCCGACAGCGACGGCTACGAGAAGGATTTGCCGCGGGAGCAATGGGCTTGGCGGGATTGGGTCATTCGTGCCCTCAATGATGACAAGCCTTACGATCGTTTCATCATCGAACAGATCGCCGGCGATCTGCTCGTGACCCCGGGGACCAGCCTCGCGGCCGCCCAAGACCTCCGGGTAGCGACAGGTTACCTGCGCAATTCGATGGTGAATGAAGAGGGCGCTATAAAAGCCGAGGAGTTTAGGCTGGAGGGGATGTTTGACCGGATGGATGCCCTCGGGAAAGGCGTGCTGGGGGTCACGCTGCAATGTGCGCAATGCCACACGCACAAGTATGATCCCATTACCCACCATGATTATTTCCGCACGTTAGCCAGTATCGACAACACCTACGAAGCCATCTCGGCGATTTATCGCCCGGAGAAACTGCGGATAATCGAGCGAATAGAAGCCGGGATCGCGGCGGGCGAAGCGCAGGCCAAAACAGCGGTGCCGGACTGGGCGGAACGCCTTGCCGCCTGGAGCGATGCGCTCCGGGTGGAGTCTGGTGGGTGGTCGATCCTCCGGCCGACGACGGCGAAATGGATCGGCGGCGTCACGCACCCCGAGGTGCTGCCGGATGGCAGTGTGCTCACCCGCGGATTCCGACCGCCCGAGGGAGAGCTGGTTTTCGAAGGCCAGCCGGCGCTGGCCGAGGTGACAGGGTTGCGCCTCGAGGCTCTCACTCACGGTGATTTGATTTTTGGCGGACCCGGGCGCAGCAAGGACGGCCTGTTTGCCGTCTCGGAATTGATTGTCGAAGTAATGCCGCCGGGCGAGCGGGTATGGCGAAAACTCGAACTCACCGCGGCGACCGCAGACTTCGATTCCCCGCAGCGACCGCTGCCGGAGTTTTTTCACAAAGGAAAAAATGACCAGCGTGTGCTGGGTGGTGCCGCCTTTCTGATCGATGGCAAAGAAGAAACGGCGTGGAGTCCGGATCGGGGCTTGGGCCGACGCAATGCGCCGACGGAGGTCGTCGTGCAGTTTCGCGAGCGGCTGACCTTTCCAGAGGGCACGGCTGTTCGCGGCACGTTGCGCTTCAAACACGGCGGCGACGACGGCCACGGGCGGACGAACCACTTGCTCGGCCGTTTCCGCGTGGCACTCACCACCGCGCCGCAGCCGGCGGCCAGTCGGGTCGCCACTGCAGCCCGATTGGCCGCCGAGACGGAGATTGGACAACGTTCCGCAGCGGGGCGCGCCGCGCTTTTCGCGGCCTGGCTCGCCAACCAACCCGATTTGGTTTCCGCCCATAAGGCTGCGGAATTGCAGTGGCGCGATTTTCCCGAGCGCGATACCACGGTGCTGCACTTGGCGGAACGCACGCCGGAGGACTCTCGGAAGACTTTTCGTCTTGATCGCGGCGCGTGGGATCAGCCTAGAGATCCAGTGGCTCCGGGACTGCCAGAGTTTCTCGGCGTCACTCCAATGGGCGATCGGCCGGCACGACTCGCCTTTGCGCTGGCCTTGACGGACCCTAAATCCCCGACGGCGGCGCGCGTGGCCGTAAATCGAGTCTGGCAGGCAGTTTTCGGCTCCGGTTTGGTGGACGCACCCGAAGATTTCGGCGTGCGGTCAAACGTTCCGAAGCATGGCGATTTACTCGACTGGCTCGCCGTCGATTTCATAGAGCGGGGATGGAGTCAAAAGCAGCTGATCCGTCGCATTGTGCTTTCGCGGACCTATCGGCAGGCGTCGCACGCGACGCCGGAGCTGCGAGAGCGGGATCCGGGCAACCGGCTGCTCGCGCGCGGGCCGCGCCTACGGGTTGAGGCCGAGGTGGTCAGGGATATCGCGCTCAGCGTATCGGGCCTGCTCAATGATCGCGTGGGTGGAGCCAGCATCTACCCGCCGGTGCCGGAAAGTTTGTTTGCCACCAGCTTTGTCCCGGTAACTTTCTGGGAAGTTGCGACCGGTGCGGAACGCTACCGGCGTTCGTTGTATGTTTTCCGGCGTCGCTCGATGCCTGATCCGCTCCTGTCCAGCTTCGATGCTCCCAACGGGGATGTCGCTTGCGCGGCTCGTCCGCGCTCAAACACGCCGCTGGCGGCGCTGGCTGCGCTCAACGAAACCGTGTTCGTCGAGGCCGCGCAGTCACTCGCGCTACGGCTGTTGCGCGAGGGCGGTGCCAGCGACGACGAACGGATCGCTCTGGGGTTCAGGCTGTGCGCGTCGCGCCTGCCGCGGCAGGAGGAAATTGCCGTGCTTTCCGGCTTGCTGCGAAAGGCAAGGATTCAGGTCGCGCAAGGCTGGCTTTCGGCACGTGAATTCGCCTTTGGCAGCGACGGAAAAGCTCCGCCCCTGCCGTTGCTCACCAACCCCGCGGATGCTGCCGCGTGGACGGCCGTCGCCCGCGTGCTGCTAAATCTGGACGAAACCCTGACCAAACTCTGAACCATGAATTTAATCGAAGAATGGCGGCGTGCCGCCGCTGAGCGGACGACCCGTCGCTGGTTTTTGCGCCAGTGCGGGGTGGGGCTGGCTGGAGTGGCCGCGACGCATCTTTTGCAGAGCGAGGCGCGGGCCGCCGCCGGCCGCAATCCGCTCGCAGCGAAACCCGCCCCGCTCCCCGCGAAAGCCAAAGCGGTGATTTTTATGTTTCAGGCGGGCGGGCCCAGTCATTTGGAGCTTTTCGATCCGAAGCCGGAACTTGCGGCGCGCGACGGCCAGCTTCCTCCGGCGGAATTGCTGAAGAACTACCGCTCGGCATTTATCAATCCAAATTCCGCTCTGCTTGGGCCCAAATTCAAGTTTCAACCCTACGGGAGGAGCGGCATCGAGTTGTCGGAATTGATCCCGCACGTGGGCGGTTTGGCCGACGAACTCTGTTTCATTCGGTCGATGCAAACCGATGCAGTGAATCACGCCCCCGCGCAAATCATGATGAACACGGGGTCACCGCAATTCGGTCGGCCGACGCTCGGGGCCTGGGCACTCTACGGTTTGGGCTCACACGCCGAAAACCTTCCTGGCTATGTCGTATTGAGCAGCGCGCGCGGCACCAGCGGCGGAGCCAGCAATTGGGGCAGCGGATTTCTTCCGACTATCTACAGCGGGACTCCTTTTCGTTCGAGCGGAGATCCGATCCTTTATCTGTCGAATCCCCGCGGGCTGGATGAGGGCACGCAACGCGCGTCGCTGGAAGCCCTCGAGCAGCTCAACCGGATGGAACTTGCCGGCAGCGGCGATCCCGAAATTGCGGCGCGGATCCAGAGCTACGAGCTGGCCTTTCAGCTGCAGAAAAGCGCCCCCTCGCTGATGGATTTTTCCTCGGAGT
>Ga0114971_10003217_pt1 | contig 11074 bp, 11 predicted proteins | sample M_140625_MF_Meta_FD_87320 | JGI IMG/M metagenome (GOLD analysis project Ga0114971, IMG submission 87320) | Freshwater microbial communities from Lake Montjoie, Canada to study carbon cycling - M_140625_MF_MetaG | ecosystem: Environmental > Aquatic > Freshwater > Lake | place: Lake Montjoie... | reverse complement strand
GTATCTATCATTCTTTAACAAACAAATAATTATGTATCTATCATTCTTTAACAAACAAATAATTATGTATCTATCATTCTTTAACAAACAAATAATTATGTATCTATCATTCTTTAACACAATCAAAAAGGAGTGAAATAATCGGATAATTTATTCGAATTTATAATCTTTACTTTCTCTCTTTTATTGAAGAATTAAATCTTCATTAATATATATAATGGCAAAAGACAAAACAAATAAAAAACAACTCTTAAAAGGAACAAAAACAAGAAGAGCCACCCTAAAAGTTAAAAGGACAAAAAAGATAGACCCAGCATTAGGAGATACAGATTTTCCAACTTGTACTCATATTGCAACTTTTCCAATATCTGATGAGAATATTCAATCTTTTAACCGTATAATAAGGTCTCCAATGGATTGTTTTATTAATGCATTACAACTAATTAGAATATTAGACCAAAAGACAGCAGATATAATGAGGATAAGTACTTCGGGAGTAGCTGGATTTAGTCAAAGACAAATAGAAATTATATTCATTTATACTTTAAAACATAATTATAATTTTAAAAAATTTTATCGTTTTGATACTTGGTATCAAGAAATCGAAAATATGCCAATAAGGAGTTGTATTTTTACAGGATATCGCATGAATGATGGTACTGGACATGTTTTTATTATGGCAAAAAGTCAAAATGGTACCATATTTTATATTGACCCACAAATAAATACTATGTGTGATATTACTGAACAAGCTTGTCAAGCTCATCTTAGTAATAAAAATTTTTATTTTATCTTATTTAAATCACTTAAATTATTAACAGAAAGACAAAATTTAAAAATTGCAAATTATATATCTAAAATGCAATCACGTGCATTAGCACCAAGACAAGATTCACCCGATTCACCCGATACACCCGATTCCGAAGATGTTTAATAATACATTTTTCTTTTCTAAGAAGTAATAATTTCTTGCGAAAGGAGAGAAAAGAGCTTTAAGTTGAAAATAATATATATAAGCTTCAAGTTTCTCTCTTTTAAAGAAATAATATTTTCTTTTCAAGAAGATATTATTTGTTGCAATGTGTCTGAATTCTTTAAGCCAAAAAATAATATATATAAGCCTTACTTTCTCTCTTTTTTATAGAAGAATAAATATATGAAAGAAACTATGTTAAAATATATATTATTCAGATGTATAAAATTTACAGATATAGCTTATGTAAGTCTTCTATTTTTTATAGTTGGATATTTTTTTGGTACTTATATAGATTATTTTTGTTTATATTTATTTGGTAGAAATTTTAATGAAAAAGAAATAACATATTTAATGTTAGAAATATTATTTCAAATAATTTTAATAGCAATATTTGCTTATATTGGAAGAAATATTGTTCAAAAGATACCTTTCCCGTTAGATGGAAGTTTTGGATTTGTTCATCAAAATTTAAAAGAATTAAATGCAGTAGGTTTTATAAATATATTTATTTATTCATTTCAATATTACATGCAAGATAAATTAACTTTTATAAAAAATAAAAGAGAAAATAATAGTTCAAATACAAAAACAGAATAATATTTCTTGTAAAAGGAGAGAAAAAGAATCGGATAATTTAATCGACTTTAGAATAGATAATATTTTCTTGCAAAGGAGTGAAAAGTGATAATCTTTAATACCTTGTTATTTATTTGAAAACATATATAATAACACAAGGTTCCGTACAGCAAACCCCCAAAAATTAAATCGAAGTTCTTCGAACTTCTTTCCCCGGAACCTGTTTTTAAAGTACGAAATTAATGATTTGCAATGACATATTTTTGTCACTCATTTCTTGATTTGTCACTCATTTCTCTGTTTCATACAATATCATCATTATTGATAATATTGTATAATAAACCATAACATAACATTTGATTTAAATAATGTATATATTTCTTGATTACACTGTAATAATTATTCATATTCTTCTTTAAAACAACAAAAAGGAGAGAAACCAGAATCGAATAATTATCCGACTTTACTTTCTCTCTTTTATAGTATTTTCTTTATTCCAAGAAATAATTATTTATATTCTATTTAGGCTTAGAATTTAATGAAACCTCGTCATATATATTAGAAAAATGGGTAAAATCAATATTTTTTTCATCTAAAATATTTTTTAACTTATTAAATAAATATGTTTTATCCTTTATCATTTTATCAAAATCTATAAATATTGTGTTAATATCATATTTAGTGCTAATGTATATATAATTTGTTATAATATCTTTATAAAACTGTACTTGAGATATTTCATCTTTAGCATTCCATAATCCTCCACCTTTATTTCCATATTTAACTCTTGATTTTGCAGATAAATGTAAATTACGAATAGGTATTATAACATTTTTTATTTTTATTGATTTATCATTTATAATTTCTTCTATATTACTCATAAAGTATGGGCTTTTTAATATATAATTATTACTATTATAATTACTTTCCATACCCGAATTACAATTAGGAAAAATAAATTTTTTATAATTATTTCTATTGAAGCCAGTATCAAAATCTAAAAAACTAAATAATTTAATTAAAAATGTTGTTCCACACCGTCCTGTTCCAGTAATTAAAACTTTTTCCATATATACATTAAAAAATATTATTTGTTAGAAACTTCAGATAGCTTATCCGAATCTAGATTATTAGAAGAAATATTTTTTTTATTAATTTTGTCTAATGCATATTGACCACATGGACCACAATGGTCTTCATTTGATAAATCTATTTTTTTATTCAATGACACATTGCAATTTTCTATTCTCCATCTTCCAAGTGGCTTTACTATATCTTTTGGTATAAATTTTTTTATAAAAGAAAATATATATTTCATTATTATATAATATTATTATTACATTTATATTTTTTCTTTGATTAACAAGAAAAAGAGAGAAATGCTCTTTAAGTTCAAAAATAATATATATAAGGACGTTCTCTCTTTTTTATAGAATTATAACTTCTTTCAAGAAATAAATTATCTCCAACTACCAGAACATTTATGATTTAAAAATGTATTATCATATAAGAAAATATCATTGTAATTTTTCTTTGACCGATGATATATTGTCGTAATAACATCGGGACCACATACCCACAATATATCATGATGATTAAATTTAGTTTTTTTTTCAATAATTAATAATTGTTTTAATCTGCAAATACATTCTTCAATAACTTCTTTTAAAAATGGATGATTTATGGTTTTAGAACCAAAACAAAAATTTGCAATTCTTAATACATTTTCTGGATTCTTACATTCTCTTTTACCTAATTCATTTACAGAATTACATATATGTTCTGTAAATAAAATTATATTATCAGTATCGTTATGCTTATCTATTTTCTTTTGAATAAAACAATCAGCATCAGCATATAATCCTCCATTTAAATAAATTGTTAATAATCTACCTAAATCCGTTTTTATAACCCAGTGTGGTATTATTTTGTATAAATCTAATAATTCGGGAAATATACTATTATTATTTATTATGAAATTTTCTATGATAGCTGGATTATTTATAATTTTATAATTTGCAATATATTTTATATTATTATCAATAACTTCTTTTGGGAAATATTTTTTTTCATTAGGTTTAAATTTCCACAAATAAATAATATTATTCATATAATATAATAATATTTCATTCAAACAGAGAGAACCAATTTCTTTAAGTTCAAAAATAATATATATAATCCCCCTTTTCTCTCTTTTATTACAATTTTTTTCTTTCAAAGAAAAGAAGTTATCCTCTTTTCGGATTTGCCTAATTTATTATTTAAAGGATACTACAGCTATTTATTAATGAAATTTTTATTATTTTTAATTCCAACCATTCAAAGCTTACTTATAACACCCCCTTCATGTGCAAATTGTAAATTTTATAAACCTCACTCTTATGATGAGTTCGATTCAACCTCTTTCTCAAGATGTACTTATTACGGAATAGATAAATATGTAGATACTGTTAGAAATGATGATAACTTATGTGGAATAAATGGTAAAAATTTTGTTAAAGAAAAAAATATTGGAATCAAAAAACTAAAACAATATATTTCTAGTAATAAATTGAGTCTCTTTGCTTTATTATTTGTATTTAATCATATATTTGTTCTTTTTAAAGAAGCCTTTGGAAAACTTCATTAAATATATTATCTTTATAAAACAAATAATTTATTACAAAAAAGAGTGAAAAGTTATCCTATTCTACTTTTTCTTCTTCTACTTTTTCTTCTTCTACTTTTTATTCTTCTACTTTTTCTTCTTCTACTTTTTCTTCTTCTACTTTTTCTTCCACCTGAAGCATCACCAAAATATCTTTTACTCATTACATCTCCAAAATTGTCATCATCAGTAATACTTGAAAATAGTTTTTTTGAACTGCTTTTTTCCATTTTTCTTTGAATTTTTGGTCTATGTGCCAAATAATATTTTGCATTAGGTCGCCTAAAAATACCTCGTTCATCTATATCATCACGTGCATTATAAGGAATATTTATTATATTTATAAAAACTGCAGAATCATTATCATTTTCTACCTTATTAGAAAAAGTTCCCAAAAATTTACGAGCTATTCGCCTCTGGCCTTCTGGTGGCCTTGCAAGCCTACGAGCATATGAAGCTGTTCTTAGTATATAGTACTGTGTTCCTGGCACAAGGTCGTCAAAAGGGACTTCTACCATATCTTCTGGTAGGTAGTCATCAAACTTCATCTGGTTGCATATATTATAATAAGAAAAAATATTACTTTTTGGATAATACAGAATATAAATAATTGTAATCTGGTGTTTCTTCAAAAGAAAGACTTCTACAATATTCAAAAAAGAGAGAAATAAAACAAGGAATATCTTCCCCTTTTGAGATTCTATCCTTATCCTCCACACAAATCTGTTTCTTCCATAAATAATACATTATATAAACAATCGATTCTAAATCATCTCTACGACTAGGTTCATTACCTTCCATAACATTTATACTCACAAAATTCGGAGTTCCTATTATATTTTCTCTCTTTTTGTTCTTTATATGAAACCCATTTACTATATATTTCTTGCAAAAACCTAAATCAATCATATACAAGACATCCTTATTTCTTTCATTTCCAAATAAAAAATTTGCTGGCTTAATATCACGATGTATCAACTTCTTTGAATGCAGAAATTCTACTCTACTTAATATCTGCCTACCTACATCCATTATCCTTTCATATTCTATATCTATTTCATTCAACCCTTTCCCTAATAACTCCATCACCATATAATAATTAACCTTATCCGAACCATACCAATACACTTTCGGAATACCTTCCTTCTGAGAGAAAGAATTCAAATATTGATATATAATCGTTTCATTCTTTAATAATTTTGTTTCAGACTCAACCTTTACTGCCACCTCTTCCTTCGTCCTAATATTTATATACTTATAAATACTTCCATATCCACCTTCACCTAATTTTCCTATACACTTGTATTTATTTGCAATCATTTCCATATTCTTATAATGGTTGTTATTTTATTTCATTAAAAAAAAGGTTTTAACACCTTCGGTCTCTGTCACAAAGCAACAAGAGGAGAGCATTTTTTCTTCATAATTACAAAATCATACACATTCACCAAGAAATCGTTCCTATCCTACACATTACACTATACAACTCTAACATCACACGAGAACATTTAATTTTTACACCATATTTCATCCTTGCCTCGTTATAAATAACACCGCCTTTTTTCAATGCATTCAGTACTTCGCAAGTCACGTAAATGCCAGTCCATGTTGATTCATCCCCTTTGTTTGAAGTAATACTTCTTGAAATAATCAATCCATCCACTTCTTGAAAAGACCTCTCAATCCGATTCATAATTGCATTCTTCATCAACTCCAAATTATTTGAAGTACTCGGGTCCAAATCCTCTGAACATTGTCCATTTGAAGGAATAAATTCACCATCCTCTGTAGTTCTGTAAAAGACCTCTTTTCCCGTAGTTTTTGGAATATCATTACGCATTCTTTTCGCAATAATGTTGTTTCCCTTTAAAGGTATCGCAACTGGAAATCCAGAATCTGACTTCTCCACAAATTGTAAATATTTCTCCAACTCTGAACTCTCCACAAATGATTTCCTCAAACAAATTCTGATACCAGTGAAATTGTGATACCCACACATTCTTCCAAGCAACCCTTGAAGCAACACATCTGTCTTTGATAACATCGCAGTCTCAATCACAAATGACATATTTTGTTTCGGTAATTGTTGCCCCATACGACAATGGTCCTTCACCAAAATTAATGTATTCCTCGTCGGAACATGATTCAAACATTCCAATGAATTAATCCTTGTAGGCTCCGATGTTTCATAGTATAATTTGATATCCCATTTGACTTTTTTTGCAACCATTTTGTAAAAATTAACATCTTCATTCCCTTCGCCAACATTGTGTCCAATGCGAATAATACCATATTTTCTTCGACCCACTCTTGAAACAGATGACATCATTTGTTTAAGAACACAAACCCTCGGATTCTCATAAGGAACAATCATATTATTTTCTTTCATCCTTCTGATACCCATGTAAGCCAAAGTTGGAGAGAAAGTAACTATTGCTTTACATTGGCCATGATGTATCGCATTACTTGCTTCTGAAAATGATGTCGCTGAAACTGATAATACATAATTACCCATTTCACGCAAACACCTCCAATCTTCATTTGGGGAAATATCCATTTGGTCCAAAAACTTGTTTGGACACATCCCTTGGTCTTGAGCAAAATGACTTTCATCCCAAATAAACAATGTTTTTTTCTTGGGAGACCTCATCTTCTTCAAAGCTGTTCCCCAAATCACTTCAAATTTTCTCGTAATACGAGTCTTAAATTCTTTCCAATAATCTTCAGTTTCAGTCATGTGTTGCAGAACACCAGAAAATACCAAATATTCCTTGTAAAATATTTGATACTCCTCATCTTCCAAACATCTTCTTGTCTGCTCCCTCAAAGCTACTTCCGCATTTCCAGAGAAAACCACAATATTCTCCACTTTTCTTCGACGAAACATCTCACACATCACAAATGTGTAGATAAATGTCTTTCCCGACTGCATCTGCGCCAACAACATCACATACCTATTTGAATTAAGAGAATTATCACAATATATAGATATAATTTCATTACCAGCCGACAAATTGGCTTCGAATTTTATAACGCTTGACATTTTTCGGTTTGAACCTCACTTCACTTTTGGTAATGGTGAAAATGCTTTTTCATCAAAAAGTATTTCAATTTTATCTAACCTATTAATTCACAAAAAAAAACTGGGAAAAGAGATTAGTATTCAGCACAATTTAATCAAGAGTTTCAAGTCCTCTTACCTTATTTTTTCACTTACACTTTTTTAGGCAACAATGGCCAGTTAGGGCATATCAAGCCCGAGTCCATTGGACTCAGCTCTCAATCTCAAACCTACAAAATTTAAACCGATTAGTATTGTTTTGATTATTCAAGAATTTTAAAGTGGATTTTTTCTTCTTTTCTTCATTTAAACTTCTTCAACTTCTTCAACTTCTTCAACTTTCACTGAATCCTTTGCAGCTTTCTTCACAAACTTTCTCTTTGTCACTTTGGGTGGGGTTCCATCCACCCCAGCATATGTCATGTCTTGAACCTTTTCTTGATGGTCAATGTCTGCTAGAGGTCTTGTATCTTTGGGTGGTGGAGTTGGTGGAGTTGGCGGAGTAGTCGGTTGATATTCTTCTTCATCCCAACTGTAATTTCTATCTTTCACAAATTCTTCTGGATGTTGCAGTGACATCGAAGGGAAATCCCCCAAACATGGTGCCATCGCCACTCCCAAACACGGTGCCATAGGCACTCCTAAACACGGTGCCATAGGCGGAGCAACTTGTCTCGGCATATATTCCCCTTTCGGGCGATAATCGCGAGGAGCTTCTTCACCACGAGTAGCATCACGAGGAGCACGAGTAGCATCACGAGGAGCACGAGTAGCACCACGAGGGGGTCCTCGATATTCCTTTATGGGAACATCATCTTCATCATCCAACTGAATCCTTGGCTTCGTATCCTTCTGAACGCGTTTCACGGTAGAAGGACCAACTTCTTTCGCTCTGCTTGCTGAGAGCCTCCAGTAGTACGTTCCGTCGTAGAGAACCTTCACTTCTTTTCCGCACAACATCTTCGTTCTTACCTTGTTCGTGACTTCGTCAATCTTCCAGTTGATGTGGATAAAGACTCGATTGACTTTCGAACCATTGGGAGCATGGTTAGTCGTCGGCACCAAATCAATTCTATCCACTCTTCCAATGTCCAGGTCTTTGAAAATTCCTTCAATCCTTTTTTCCCCAATATTCTCAAAGACATACGGAATGCATATCGCTGGAACGTTGGAGGGAATAAGGGTGTAATCAATACTCAAATCGGTAGTTTTTTGCATTTTTGCGAGGAGGCTTATTAAAGTAATGAACCTCTTACCCCAAAAAAGTATTTCAATTTTATTTATTAAAAATAGGCATTTGGGACCAATATTCACAAAGGGTTAAAAAAATCACGAAAAAAAAACTGGGAAAAGAGGTTAGTATCAATCCATATTTAAATCAAGTTTTCAAGTGTCTTACCTTATTTTTCGCTATCCAGTCTTCATTCGCTATCCAGTCTTCATTCGCTTCCTTTTTGTGTTTTTTTGTTTTGGTTGAGATTGAATTTAATTTTCGTCACCAGATAAGTCTTCTTCTTCTTCTTCATCATCATACAACTCCAAAGAACCCTCAGACACCCATCCAACCGCCACATCTGGGTTGTCCAATTTGAACACCAACTGTTTTGGGTCATTCACATCATACATATATCTTTCTCCATTCGCTTTGAATTGTTTCATCTTTGGGGCTGGTTTCACCTTAACAACTAATTCTTCTTCCTCTTCTTCTTCGCGACGATGTTTCAGAGACATAACAGGACTAAGAGCACCTAACTCATCAGCCTCGACAACCTCCTCGACAACCTCCTCGACAACCTCCTCGACATCCTCCTCGACAGCATCGACACCCTCCTCGACAGCATCGACACCCTCCTCTATTTTGTCTTCTTGAATATCTCTAAGAGGCTGTTTTTTCTTGTCTGAATCCATCTTCGCACCCTTCTTCGCTCCCTTCTCAGCAGCTTTTCTGGCTTTTTCTCTGGCCTTTTCTGCATCCTTTTCAGCCTTCTCAGCAGCTTTTCTGGCTTTTTCTCTGGCCTTTTCTGCATCCTTTTCAGCCTTCTCAGCAGCCTTCTCTTCTTCTGATTTCTTTGATTTCTTGGAAACTTTGGAAACCTCAGATTTTTCACTGATATTATCCAGTGCTTGGTCCATCAAATCATCAAAGGCCACCTGTTCGTGTTCGTCTTCATCTTCAACTGGTTTGACTTCAATCTTCTTCTCTCCCCTCTTGCGTCCTCTTTTCTCGACATCTGGTTCAATAAAATGGTTAGCATCAAAGTTCATACCTAGAGCACTTACCTCGGCAATCACCTCCTCTTGAGTGATTTCTTTCAACTTCATCACTTTTGTAAATGGAATAGGCCTTCTTCCTTTGGGGTCAGCCCAATCTTCGCCTCTGTCCATGCGTTCAGTAATAAAGCCAAGTGGGGGAACAAGAAATCCAAAATCATCGGATTTCTTGTTTTTCTTGGCTTGATTCTCGCATGCGTTACAGAGTCTAGAGTTGGAGTCCGATTTTGGGTCTTTGAGACACTGACTGAAAAGCCCGCCATGGAATACAATGGCTTGGCAGTAACCGTCGAGGACCTCTCCAGAAAATGGCAGTGGAAACTTGGGTTTGCGTTTGGGCGCAACACCAGCTACTCCTTTGGGTTTAGCCAACTGAATAGCGGGTTTCAAGTCATCCATCATGCCAAGATGGGTGAGGGCTTCGTCGGTATCAAACGAGTATTTCTCAGACAAAATCCGAACTGTCTGCTGAATGCAAACTTTGAAGGATTCTTCCATTGACTTGGTAATAACGGTTTTGAACATCGTGTTTAAACAGCGGGTTTTGCGTAGCAACAAATAGTGAGTGACATTTCTCCACATTTTTTCTTTCAATTTTTTCTTTTTGGCTGAGTTTTTCAAAAAAATGAAAAACTTATATTGTTCCAACATTTGTTGTAACTATTTAGTTTTATACGAACATTTGTTGTAACTATCTACTTATACAAACATTTGTTGGAACTATTTGTTGTAACTATCTACTTTATACGAACATATGTTGTAACTATCTACTTATACGAACATATGTTGTAACTATTTACTTATACGAACATATGTTGTAACTATCTACTTATACGAACATATGTTGGAACTATTTGTTGGAACTATTTGTTGGAACTATTTGTTGGAACTATTTGTTGGAACTATTTGTTGGAACTATTTGTTGTAACTATTTGTTGGAACTATTTGTTGGAACTATTTATTAAATTATGAGTGACAATAAATATTATACAAACATTTGTTTTAACTATTTATACAAACAAATAACTAATACCTCGCCAGTGCAAACAAATGTTGAAACTATTTACATGTAACTAAATATATCATCAATACGAACAAATGTTATAATTATACCATTTACTCATTTATCGATTTGTCACTCATTTATCGATTTGTCACTCATTTATCGATTTGTCACTCATTTATCGATTTGTCACTCATTTCTTCGATATGTATATATAGTGTTTTAACATATGTTACAATAAATAACATTGTTATAACATATGTTATAACAAAGCGAACAGTGCATCAATAGAGTGCAGAGTATAGAGTATATGAGTGAGTATATATAATTTTTCCGATTTTTCCATGGGATACTTTTAGGACAAGGCACCTTCAACTATAACACCTTCACTTCCTCAATCATCCCTACTGTATAATTATAATGTATATAATGTATATAATGGAATTTATACGTCTACATTGTTTCAGAGTTTCTAATGAACAGTTAAATACGGATGAATATACAGAAATAACAACACGTAGTGATGTAGAATAAATTAAT
>Ga0114971_10003216_pt1 | contig 11075 bp, 7 predicted proteins | sample M_140625_MF_Meta_FD_87320 | JGI IMG/M metagenome (GOLD analysis project Ga0114971, IMG submission 87320) | Freshwater microbial communities from Lake Montjoie, Canada to study carbon cycling - M_140625_MF_MetaG | ecosystem: Environmental > Aquatic > Freshwater > Lake | place: Lake Montjoie... | reverse complement strand
TTCGCAGCAGGCCATCGTCGAAATCGGCAAGCCGTTCTTCGCACTGAATGGGAACGGAAACCCACTGACGTGTAATAGCCCGACGATCCTTCAAGCCTGCAATCCCCACATCTTGCGGTTTGACTCCCAAGCGGAAGCCAACTTCGCGAGCGAGTTTTTCAGCGGGAAAATCGCATTTTTCAACCCAAAGGTAAAGAAATCCACCAGTACCACACGGCTCATAAGCCGGTATCTCCTCAACAAGGAAGTCATCGGGAATGGCTTTGATCCTTCCGCCCAAACCGGGGACATCACCCAGGATGCGGCGGACCTCGTAAGATGAACTCATATTGCTGATGCTCCACGTCGTTGGCTCACATGCGCCACGTTAGGGATGAAGCCGCCATGAGCCAACCAGATGGAGCACTTAGGGCCATGTCCGAACGCATTGGCTTGGCGCGTCAGGCACAAATCTTATGGGCGGAAAAAACGGTACTCCAGCGATGCCGGTGGCTCAGGCGCTTTCGTTCATGGCTCGTCGAGCGTTCGGGTGACTGGATTGCTGTTATCGACCGCGAAGTAGGCAAGACACGCGAAGAGTGCCTTGCCACAGAAATCCTTCCGTTTGCCGCCGCGTGCGCGCATCTGGCCCGTTCCGCCCCACTGCTGTTGGCACCGCGCAAGGCGCAAGGAACCCCGTTGTTTTTGGCGGGCGGCCGCGATCATGTGCACAGGCGCCCACGCGGTGTTGTTGGAATAATCGGCACATGGAATTACCCACTGATACTGTCGGGTATTCAGATAGTACAAGCCGTTGTTGCTGGTAACGCTGTCATTTTCAAACCATCCGAAAAGGCACCCGACTGCGGGAAATTTCTGCTGGAAGGCTTGCTCGATGCAGGGCTTCCGGATGGATTGGTCACCATCCTCGATGCAGATGCCGCTTCCGGTGAGGCGCTTGTTGAAGCGGACATTGATCACTTGGTTTTTACAGGCAGCAAGGCCATTGGTGCCCGCATAGCTCAAGCGCTGGCTCTCCGCCTGATTTCCAGCAGCTTGGAACTTTCTGGCCATGACGCACTGTTTGTACTCGACGATGCCGATGCCGTGCAGGCGGCGCGTGCGGCATGGTTTGGTTCGTTGGCAAATCGGGGCCGTACCTGCATGGCCACACGCCGGTGCTTGGTGGCACCCGCGGCTTTGGATTCATTTAGGCAGACACTGGCAAAGCTTGCGGGTAATTCCCCAGCCATGGTGCAAGATCGACCCTCTGGGGCGAACGAGCGCGCCGCCCATGCGCGCGCCCTTGCCGATGCCGCAGTGGCGTCTGGCGCACGTTGGCTGATTGGCGCACCTGAAGGGAACCATACGCCGTTCATACTTGAAAATGTCACGGCTGAAATGCGTGTATGGCGTGAGGATCTGTTTGTGCCGCTTCTGGCCATCATGACTTGCCCGAACGAGGCTTCCATGCTTGAGGCCGATGCCGCCTGCCCGTTCGCCCTTGGTGCAGCGATCTTTGGAAGCGAAAAAAGGGCAGGTCTTTTAGCTTCCCGATTACGAGCTGGATTGGTCACCATCAACGATGTGCTTATTGCAGCTGGCCATCCGGATACTCCCATTGGAGGTCGTGGTGCCAGCGGGTGGGGATCAACCCAAGGGGCAGAAGGATTGCTCGAAATGTCAGTACCGCAAGTTGTGAGGGTGAGCACCGGCACATTCCGCCCCCACTACGACATGGTCATTCCCAACCATGCCGATATGGGCGATTTGCTGGAGTCGTTTTTGCGTATGGACCACGCGCGGTCTTGGGTCTCGCGTATTGGTGCAGCGTTCTCTGTACCTTTTCGAGCCTTCGCATGGTGGCGTGGTCAGGCCAAATGATTCGAGGAGATCGATTTCAATGATCAGGTTCATGTTGGGTGCCATCGCGGCAACTCTTGTTGTGGGAGTGGTGATGGCTGTTGCTCCTGGGGCAACACCTAAAACCGGCAAGGCCCGCGCGGGATTCGATAATCTCGACAGCGCACTACTGGAACATATGGCGTTGTTGCAGGCGAAGTCCCTTACTGTTGCGGTTTCTCTTCGCGGTGAACTGATTTATTCCCGAGGCTTTGGATGGCGCGACCAGGTAGGCCGCCAGCCATGTCAGCCCGATGCCATGATGCGTATTGCGAGTGTCAGTAAGCCAGTTACGGCCGCTGCCGTTCGTGAATTGGTGGCCAAAGGCCAGTTGACATTGGAAACTCCGGCATTCAAGCTACTTGCCCTCAAACCACCGAAGGGGGGCAAGGTGGATCCGGAAATGTCTAAAATTACGGTGGGTGACCTTTTGGATCACAAGGGAGGGTGGGATAGGGCCGCCAGTTTTGATCCCATGTTCGCCGTTCCAAGAATTAAAAAAGAACTCGGCCTAACCCGCGCCCCCAACCCGGCGGATGTAGTGCGTTTCATGCAGACGCAACCTCTAGATTTTGAGCCGGGCAAGAAAGTGGCCTATTCGAATTTTGGTTACTGTGTGTTGGGGCGTGTACTCGAAAAAGCCCATGGGAAACCGTATTTCGCAACCGTGCAGGAACTTGTTTTGAAGCCCCATGGTGTGGCAGATGTCCGGTTAGGGGTGGATCAGGCTTCGCGTCGCGATCCGCGGGAAGTCGAGTACCCCGCGGCGGCAGGTTCATTTTCAATCGATGTCATGGATGCCCATGGTGGGCTAGTCGCATCCGCACCGGCGCTGTGCGCTTTTATGAGTCACTACGTTCTTAACGGAGAAACGCGCCTACCGGGCGGTACCATCGACAGCACGTTTTTTGGAAGCATGCCGGGAACGACCGCCATGGCACGGCAAAGAAAAGACGGGTTGAATATCGCAGTTCTGATCAACAACCGTCGGGATGCCAATTTCAACGAGGATCTAAAGACTCTTAAGGCCGCCGTGGACAAGGCGCTCGATAAGCTTCCGCCCAAGCGGTGAAAGTTATTCGTTGTCTGTGCCCTTGAATTCAAAGCCCTTGATCACGCGCTCGTCGTTGAGTGCGGTCAGCATCCAGATCCCAAAAATGATTGAGAAACAGCCCATGATGGGCAGGATGTAAAGCGCGATCCAGCAGAAAAGGTCTTCGTGCAGCAAATCCCATGGCTTCCAAATCAGCATGGTCAAACCAAGCAGGTTCACGGGTATCAGCGACATGATGGCGCTGGTCATACCCCAACCATACGATTCGAGTGTCACCATTTTCACGCTGCCAATGGCCATAACAAAAGTCCATGCCAGCACAACTGCGCCCGCAATAACCCAAGCGATGCGAGTCGGTTTCTCTGCGCGGGCGATGTATTCGTCTCCTGCCGCGCCTTCTTCCGCTTTCATTTCCTGCTTGCCATAGTCGGGCTCACGCACTTTTTTGCCGTCACGGCCCACAGCAATGGGCCATTCGAGTTTATCGAGTTGAGCGTCTTTCAAGCGCTGGGTCCATGTGCCGCTGCCACCTTTACCTTCAGAAGCGATCTGTTTTGCGTAAAATTCATTCAGCGCTTGAATTGGTGTCAGCAATCGGTCGGCAAAGATGAACGGCCAAACACCAATCATCATGCTGGCGAATGCCAGAATGATCATGATGGCGCAATGCCACATGTAGTTGTTTCCGATCGGGGTCAGGATGCCAATGGCTGGTCCGCGCATGTCTTTCAGCGATGAATCGGGCGCGTAATTAATCTCGACCTTCTTGGCTTTCTTTTTCGTTTTCTTACCGGTTTTCGGATCCACCTCTTCCACAGGCGCGTCGATCGATTCGACACCGTAAGAACCCCGGCCATCGTCATCATCATCGTCATCGACGGGCCTTGCGGCCTGAACCGGAGCTGGCGCGGGTTCCCCACCTGCCGTGAACGGTTGCTTGCATTTGGGGCACGCGACTTTTTTGCCATTGGGCACAGGATTCGCGGGCCTCAATACAGCTTTGCAATGAGGGCATTCGAGAGTTGGGCTAGCCATGGGTGTTACTCGCTCACGATTGCAAGGGAACTTTCTAATGATCCAATCTATCGGTTGGAACACGCCACGTCAGGATGGAGGCACGTTGTCCAAGCACTTCCACAGGCACATTTTCACGTGCCTTCCAGCCATGGGCTGCTGCCGCATTGCGTGCCAGAGTGGTTTCGCTGGTCAGTAAGCAAGCGACGCCCCCGTCATACAAGACCCTGTCTGCTTCTTTTGCCACGGCATCGTAAAGCGCTCCCAAGTCTTGATCAGCCGCGTACTGTTTGCCAAAGGGTAAATTGCATACCACCGCATCGAATGAGCGTGAGGCCAATGGCAGCCGCCGCGCATCCCAAAGGCAAAGCTGCGATGGAGTCCATGACCGCAGATTGATGGAGGCGCACTGAAGGGCATCGTTATCGATATCCCCACCCACCAGAACAGGATCGGTCTTGTCACGATGCTGGCGAGATAATCGCAACGACTCGGCCAGAACCGTACCAGCACCGCACATGGGATCGAGAATACGCAATCCCGGGCGGGCAGAAATCTGGCGTGCCATGGCTGCCGCTACAACGGGTCGCAGCGATGCTGGGCGGTGTTCCTTTTTCCATGTCCGGTGACGCATGGTGCGGTCCGATATCCGTACGCCGCAGACCGCTTGTTGCTCGTGAATGGTCAACCAGATCTCCAAGTCTGCCATTTCCTCCTGAATCTTCCAGCGAGGATGAATGACTTTGTCCAGACCACGAATGAGCGACTTGCGGGCGGAATGGCGCTGATATACCTGACGCCCTTCTTGCTGGACCACCAGCCAATAACTGGGTGTTCCTCGGGGTTTGGGGCGGATAGCGTGGTGCAACCGCAGCAGTTCGGGCCAGTCCGGTTTGATGGATGTCCAACGCTGGATGAGCTCTAGGTCTGCGGCTCTGCGGGTGAGCTCATTGCTGCCCCAAGCCAGCAGGAAAACATCTTCAACCGTGTTGAGATCGAGGAGTCGCGAATCGATGTCTTCGACGCGAAATACAACCATTCCGGAAGTCGATTTCAGGATCTCCCCCCCCAGACGGTCGCGGATTTCTGCAGACGCCAAACCTTCCAGTCCAGGGGTGGTTAGGGCGTAGCAGGCTGGGCCAGTTGCGGTGGAATGACGAGGCGGCATGAAGTCTCTCCGCTCCGGGGGGTGACAGAGCCCCTTGCCCGGACACCCCGTAATGCGGTACAAACACTACTTATGCTTGTGCCGGCATTGCCGGTCGCTTGCGGCATTCACATTAGCATCGCTTAAGACTCAAGGGGTGGAATCGTATGGTCGACCTGAAGGTTTTGATGGTCGAAAAAGAGGATTGTGACGCTGGTACCGTGCAGCAGTTGCGCAGCGCGCTGGTTGCTGACAGGAACCAAGTCAAGATCCTTCGCGACGCTGCTGACACGCTGAAAAAACGCCTTACAACGGTACAGCCCGATGCGGCCAAGCGCCTCCATCTGAAGCTCGGTATTTCGCTGTTTTTCCTTGGCCATGGCTACGAGGCCATGCAACATCTGGCTCAGGCAGACGGTGCTTTGGCGGCTTTTTATCATGGCCGTTTAAAAGCAGCTTCTGGCAAACACGAAGATGCTTTGGGTTCTTTTGAAAAAGCTGAAAAAAGCGGTTACAATCTCGGCCAGGTTAACCTGCAGCGCGCAGGCGTGTATCGGGAAATGGCCAAGCACGATAAATCGCGTGAACTCCTGGAAAAACACAAGGATCTGGCGAGCCACTCTGCCGAATACCACTATCAAAACGGCCGCCTTCTTCTCGATCAGGGTTTGACTCTCAAGGCTGTGGAAGCCTTTGAAACAGCAGTCAAGCACGACCCAAGCCATGCTGGTACTCTCTTCCAGCTCGCGCGGTTGAACGATATTGCCGGCAACGATGAAGACGCCATTGTCTTCTACGAACGGTGCCGCCAGCAACCTCCTGTTCAGGCAGGTACCCTTACAAATCTCGGTATTCTCTACGAAGATCAGGGCCGATATGAGAAGGCCTACGAGTGCTTTCGTCAGGTGCAGGTCAGCCAGCCCAACGACGAAAAAGCACGATTGCTTGCCCGCGATGCTCAGGCATCACTCACCATGGTTCTGGCTGCCGATGGCACCACCGCCAGCGTGGTGCCGAGCCATATTTTTGAAGTCTCAATCTTCGATTTCGAGCTTTCAGTCCGAGCGAGGAATTGCCTCAAGCGGTTGAATCTCAAGACATTGGGCGACCTCACCCGCGTGACGGAAGACCAACTGCTTAACAACAAGAATTTTGGCGAAACGTCTCTCGACGAAGTCAAAAAGATTCTGGATGCCAAGAGCCTGCGACTGGGTCAGTCGTTGGAAGCTGGTGGCGAGGGAGGTTCTTACCGCCCGCCTCTGGAATTGACCGAAGCGGAGCAAATCAAGTTGGCAGCACCAACTTCCGACTTGCAGCTGTCGGTACGGGCTCGAAAATGTATGAATCGTTTGGCTCTTGGTTCGATTGGTGAACTGGTTTCCAAATCGGCCGATGAACTTCTGGAAGCCCGCAACTTTGGTATCACTTCGCTGAACGAAGTACGCGAAAAGTTGCGTGAGCGTGGTTTGGCCCTCAGGGGAGAGTGACGCCCTGACGGGCTGTCACGGAAGGCCCTATGGCCATTTCGTTTGAACTGTTGGCCCGCGACGGCATGGCCCGGCGCGGGCGATTGACCACACCGCACGGCGTGGTGGAAACCCCCGCATTTATGCCGGTTGGCACCTTAGGAACGGTCAAGGGGCTGCTGCCTGATCAGGTGCGTGATGCCGGTGCCAGCATGGTTCTGGCCAATACCTATCACCTTCATTTGCGCCCTGGGGACGACCGAGTTGCCCGGCTTGGTGGATTGCATCGCTTTATGGCTTGGGAAGGATCCATTCTCACGGATTCCGGTGGATACCAAGTATTTAGTCTGGCCGAACGACGCTCGATTTCGGATCGGGGCGTTGTTTTTCGGTCGCATGTCGATGGCAGAATGATCGACCTGACCCCTGAAAAAGCCATTCAAATTCAGGAAAACCTCGGTTCTGACATCGCCATGGTTCTGGATGAGTGCCCGCCTGCAGGCTGCACTCCGGCCGAGCTTGAGCGCGCAGTTGCCAGAACGGTGGCATGGGCAGCTCGATGCCGTTCAGCCGGTACACGTGCCGATCAGGCCCAATTTGCCATTGTTCAGGGGGGGCTTGATATAGAACTAAGGCGCCAGTGCGCCTTGGACCTTACGGCTCTGGACTTTCCCGGGTATGCGCTGGGCGGTTTCTCGGTGGGTGAAAAGCCCGAGGCGATGGCTGCAGCGTTGCCGGCATGCGCCGATGCCTTGCCATCCCACAAACCCCGGTACTTGATGGGTGTGGGGCGGCCAGAAGATCTGCTTGCGGCGATCGGTTCTGGTATCGATATGTTCGACTGCGTGCTACCAACCCGCAACGGCCGCAACGCTCAGGCATTTACCCGCCATGGCGAGTTGAGATTACGCAACGCATGCTTTCGGGACGATGCAAAACCGCTTGACGAGGAATGCGATTGCGTAGCCTGTACTCGGTTTAGCAGGGCGTATATACACCACATGTTCGCGTCGCACGAGATGCTAGGGCCGATACTTCTTAGTGCACACAACATCAGATTTTATCAGAGGCTTGTTGGTGGCGCTCGCGTAGCCATTCAGAATGGAACCTACGAGGCTTGGAGCCGAGACTGGCTTGTCGGTGATCCACAAGTGCCTTAAGTTAAGTGTTTGATCGGTTGCGTGTGCCTGCGGGAGAGTGTTGCGCCGATGGCGATGTGGGTTTCAGTCTTATTGGCTCAGGCAGAGGGTTCTCCTCCTGCTCCTGCTCCACTTTGGTGGAATCTGGCTCCGTTGGGCGCACTCCTGATCGTTCTTGTTGTCAACATGTTGCTGAGAGGCAACCGTGATAAACGTGAGGCGGAGTTTTTCCAAAAGGGACTTCGCAAGAACGATCGGGTCCTGACCTCGGCGGGTATTTTCGGTGTGGTGAGCAGCTTGCCGGAAGTTGGCGATGAAGTGACGTTGAAGATCGATGAAAGCGCACGGCTGAAGGTGACAAGGTCCTCGATTCAGCGGAATTTGACCCGCGAAGAAGAGGCAGCCGCAGCTCGCGAGCAGAAAAAATGACGCCCGATGCGGGCGGAGGGTACTGGCTTGGAAAGGTTCTTTCAGCGGTTGCGCGAACGATTTGGCGTGGATGCAGGGCGGCTGCTTGTCTGCCTTCTACCGTTCCTCGTATCGCTGGCGGTGATCGGTTTGGCCTTGAGTCACTATGTGACGGGCGAACCCGGTCTGACTTTCCGCATGGGTGTAGACCTGAGCGGTGGTACCACGCTTGTGTACGAGCTCGATCAGGCTCGAAGCAAGGGCGGCGATGGTCGTAACGACGATCTGAACTCCCGGCTGGAAGAACTGACGACGGCGCTCAAGCGCCGAATCGATCCAGCGGATCTTTATAACATCACGGTCAGGCCGATACCGGGCGACCCACCGCGCATTGAAATTGTTCTGCCTTTTGGTGGTCGTAGTCAAGAAAGCGCACGGACCCGCCGCTGGGAGCAGCTGGTAGCCGAAGTGAAGGAAATGATTCCACCGGAGGCAACCAAGGAACTAGAATCAATCCCCCTTGATGAAACTGGGCGATTGGAGCAATTAGCTTCTGGTTTGGCCAAAGACCCAGAGTCTGTGAAGTCGAAAGTAGCTGCCTACCGTGTTGCGACAAGCGGCAAGGTTGGCTTATCTGAAAATGACATTGAACGCATCAAGGCCCGCATCACTCAGCAGGGTCTGTTGCAGTTTGCGATTCTGGCTCGTCCTGATGACGATGCCGAAGCTTTTGAAGCTTCCAAAACCTACTTTGCGCAACTGAAAACCGATGCAGTATTGCAGACGCGCGAAAACGCTAAACTTCCCGGCCAACCACCTGAACCACCGCAACGGAAAAATGTTCCTGCTGGTCAAGATGCGGGTCAGTTCACGGTACGCTCTGGAAACCAAGCCAACCGCCATCGTTACCGCTGGGTGGAGCTTGGCAAAGCTATGCTTTATGGGCGTACCGATGCTGGTGTCACCAGTGGCCTGCAACTCAACAACGCGGCAAGCGATTCGGCAAACTGGAAGCTTGTTGATAGCACGCGTCCATGCGAACTGGATGGAATGCTGATCTACAAGCGAGACATTCGTCCGGAACTTCGCCAAACGCCTTATCTGAGCAAGAAAGATGTTGAAGATCTGAAAAAGGTGGAATACTGGGTGTTGGTGCGTGAGCCTGAAGAAGGCAAGTCGGTGGACGGTGGATCACTCACCTCTGTTTACCGCACTAGCGGTGGCCGTGGCGAAGCAGCCGTTGGGTTCGCTCTCGACGCTGAAGGGGCCCGCAAATTTTACGACTTAACCTCCCGCAATGTGCAGAGGCGTCTTAGCATCGTGCTCGATGGCCAGATTCACTCGGCCCCGAACCTGCAGTCTGGCATCAGCGATTCTGGTCAAATCACGGGTGATTTCACCCAGGCGGAACTCGATGACCTGATTCGAATCCTGCGCGCTGGTGCCCTGCCAGCCACATTGAGCAGCCGGCCTGCCAGTGAGGCTAACATGGGTGCCACACTGGGTGCCGACACCATTGTCCGAGGTGCTTACGCCATTGTTGGCGCGTTTCTCGCAGTGCTCATTTTCATGGTATATTACTATCAATTTGCTGGGATCGTCGCCTGTATCGCTCTGTTTGCCAACCTCACCCTGACCGTGGCATTTATGCTGCTGGTTCAGGCGACATTCACGCTCCCGGGTTTGGCGGGGCTTGTGTTGACACTTGGTATGGCTGTGGACGCCAACGTTCTGATCTATGAGCGTTTGCGTGAAGAACGTGAGCGAGGCGCGACCTTGGCCGTGGCTCTCCGCAATGGCTACGACCGCGCGCTTCCAACCATCATTGACACGCACTTGAGCAGTATCTTTACCGCCATTGTGCTTTACGTGGTAGGTAATGACCAGCTCAAGGGGTTCGGTATCAGTCTTACGGCAGGTCTGATCATCAGCCTCTTCACGTCGCTGTATCTCACACGCACCATGTTCAACATGTGGCTGCACATTTCCCGTCCAACGGAATTGTCGATGCGGCATCTGTTTGAAAAACCCAACTTCAATTTCATGAGTATCCGCTGGACGATGTTTTACATCACTCTGGCACTCACAATTGCTGGTGGTGCACTGTTCTTTTACCGCGGCAAGGAAGGCTTGGATATCGATTTCAACGGTGGAACAGCTTACACAGGAGCTCTGAAAGCTCCCCAAGATGTGAACTGGCTCAATAACAAGTTTGCCACATCGTCTTTGCCCGACCGCAAGATCGAACAGATCTTCGTGGGGGGCGCTGGCGAAGGCGGCAGCAGCAAGTACTTCACAGTCCGCACCTCTGAAATTGTCACAGAAAAGGTGGCGGCAGAAGTGGCGCGTGTCTTGGGAGAAGACCTCGAAAAGAATACGCTTGCCTCGTTCCAAGTCGGAGAAAAGGGCAAAGCCAGTTCTACCGCTTCGATGGTTTCTTTCTCCTTCACATCTGAAGCCACCCTCGATCAGGTGTCTCGTGTGGTCAAGGATGTGCTGAACGTGCAAGCCAAGAAGGGGAACAACAAAATTCCTGCTTCGGCCCTTGCAAGCGCTCGCATCGATCCTGTCAGCAAGGGGAATGCTGGCAGATTTTCCGATTTTAATCTGGTTCTGCTGGAACCCGTTCCCGCGACAGAACTCACCGATGTGTTTGAGGGCGTAAAGGCTCGATATGCGGCCAACCCTCAGCCTGAGCGCCTCGACAACTTCAATGCGAGCATGGCAGGCGCGACCCAAGGCAAGGCAGTTGGCGCAATTGTAGCCTCTTGGTTGGCCATTCTTCTTTACCTTTGGTTGCGGTTTGGAAACTGGACCTTTGGTTTGGCAGCACTGCTCTGCCTGGTCCATGACCTCTTCTTTACGCTGGGAGCCATTGCTCTTTGCCATTATTTGGCTGGTATCCCTGTTTTGAGTTCGATCCTGCAGATTCAGGATTTCAAGATCGATCTCCCCGCAGTCGCGGC
>Ga0114971_10003214_pt1 | contig 11080 bp, 13 predicted proteins | sample M_140625_MF_Meta_FD_87320 | JGI IMG/M metagenome (GOLD analysis project Ga0114971, IMG submission 87320) | Freshwater microbial communities from Lake Montjoie, Canada to study carbon cycling - M_140625_MF_MetaG | ecosystem: Environmental > Aquatic > Freshwater > Lake | place: Lake Montjoie... | reverse complement strand
TTGCCTATTTAATTCTGACAGGTCAGGATTTTATTTTGCAATCGATTTTTTATTTTGCGTCACAAATAAATCTCCCTCCGCAATTTGTTTTTGCATTTACAACTATTGTTACTGTGAGTTTTATAATGTACATTTATAAAAAAATTACTTTAGTTGCTAATTCTACAACTCCACAATTAAGGTTCATTGCTATAATCTTCTTGTGTCTTGCTATTCCCTATATTGATTTATTGTCTGGTACTAGGTTTATGTTCGCAGCTTCATTTGTATTAATGGCTTTTTATAAAGGTTTAATTGAAAGAAATAAAGTAGCAATTTTATTTCTCTTATTAGCAGTATGTATTCATTTTAGTGTTTTTATTTTTGTTTTAATATTTATTTTATTGTATTTTTTCCCCAACAAGGACAAGTTATATAAATTTTTATTTGTATTGTCATTCCTTTTTGTTTTAATTCCGATTGATTTTTTTATATCTTTTTTCAATTCATTGTCTATTTCTGGAGGATTAAAAATGAAAATTGAGGCTTATATAGGCGGAGATGATTTTATAAAAAAAGGAATAGAAGAATCATATTTACAAAAAATAATGTTCTTTCTATCACTAACTTGGATTTTTGGAATTTATCTTTATACATACTTTAAGATAAAAAGTAAAAGTTTTTTTAAGAATATAGTTTTTCTTACTGCAACAGTAAATAATATATTTTTCTCAGAACCTACAATCTTTTTTAGGTATTCAATTGTATTGGGTTTCTTTTTTGTTATTTTATTAATAACGGAATTATATAAAAATAAACAAATAGTAGGGATCTATTTTTTTAGTATTATTTTAAGTATGATTTTATTTATTCAAATATTATTTTCCTTGCCAAATCTCACGAAAACATTTGCAAATAAAAATTCTTTGGTATTGATTTTAATTATGAGCAACCCACCTATTAAAAGTAGTGATTTTATAGAATAAATAAATGAAAAAAACAGTTTTTGTACTTACTACTCTAGATTCTGGAGGTATTGAAAATTATTTATTACGATTCTTAATTTTCTTTAAAAATAAAATAGAACCAATTGTAATTTGTAGGGGTAATTACTTTGGTGAACTAGAAGCCGAATATCGTAAAATAGACAAAATACAATTAATTAAATTGGATTTAACACGACATAATATTTTTTTATATTTTAAATTTTATTCAATTTTAAGAAGATCTGATGCTGATAGTTTTGTTGACTTTACTGGTAGTTATGCTGGAATTTTAATGTTATTTGCAAATTTATCGGGCATAAAAAAAAGAATTTTATTTTACAGAGGGTCAAGTCATGATTTTCAACCTGTTTTTTATAAAATATTATATGTTGACTTTTTGAAGAATTTGGCTCGATTAAACGCAACTAAAATTTTAGCTAATTCAAATGCTGCCTTTGATTTTTATTTCCCCAAAAGAGATTCTATTGATTCAAAATATAAAGTTATATATAATGGAATTGATACTGAAAAATTGGTTTTTAATAAATATAATAAAATTGACTTTGGCATACCAAAAGATGGCTTTGTTATTGGTCATACAGGACGTTTTAATTCAGCTAAAAATCATGAAACAATAATTAAAGTTGCAGAAAAGTTATGTTCAAAATTTGACAATATCTATTTTGTATTGTGTGGTAAAAATACAGATATTGATCTAAAAAAAATTATTTATGAGAATGATATTTTGAATGGAAAAGTTAAATTATTAGGCTACAGAGACGACGTAATTAGTGTTTTATCAATTTTTGATTTATATTTTTTTCCTTCAATAACTGAAGGCCAACCTAATGCTTTAATAGAGGCTATGGTTGTTGGGTTGCCAATAATTGCTTCTAATATTAATCCTATATTAGAAACTACGCCTGAAGAATTACATAAAGAATTGGTAGATCCATTTGACGTGATTGGTTTTTGTGAAATTATTGAAGAATATTATTTTGATAACAATAAAAGAAAAAAATCAAATTATACAAATTGGGCTATTGATAGATTTTCGCCTAATGAATTGTTTTTTCAATTTTATTCAGAGTTATAATATAATTTATGAAAAATATTGTTCATATTTTGGATTCGTTAGGTTTTGGAGGTCGGGAAAATGTTGTAATAGATATTTGTAATAATTTAGATATTGAAAAGTATAACGTATTTGTTATTATATTAACAAATGATGAAAATTATGCTAAATCAAAATTAAATTCGTGTATCACATTTTTTTCTTTACCAATAAAGCACAATGGTTTGGTAGGATTCAATACATTTTCAAATTTCTTCAAAGCTGTTTTTGAATTAAGAAAATTACTAGTATCAATTAAACCTGATATTATTCACACTCATTCCTTTTTACATAGATTATTAATATCATCGATAGCTATCAAATCTATTTTATTTAGTTTCAAATATTTTCATACCGTTCACACATCGGGAATGTATTATAAATCAAATAGTTTTTTTGATAACATTAAGCTGTCGATTGATAGGTTTGCATTAGGTTTGAATAGACCTTATCTTATTGGTATTTCTGAAATAGTTCAAGAGAACAATATTAAATATTTTAAAAGACAAACAAAAAAATCTATATATATACCTAATGGTATTAATCTAGACTTTTTTAATAAAGAAAGACATAAAATTCATTCTTCAATGTTTGGAGTTTTGGATGATGACATTGTTATAACTTATGTGGCAAGATTGTGCAAAGGTAAAAATCATTTAACATTATTAAAATCAATTACTCTACTTAAAAAGAAATACCCTACAATTAAAGTATTTTTAGCAGGAGACGGAGATATGCGCGTAGAAATAGAAAAATTTATTTTTGAAAATGATTTACAAGGTTATATATACTTATTAGGTTCCATTTCTAATGTAGTAGAACTTTTAACGGTTACAAAAATAGCAGTTTTTCCTTCTGAATTTGAAGGATTTACATTGACTTTGATTGAAAAAATGGCAATGGGACTTCCGGTAGTTGCTGCAGATAATGATATATTTAAGAAACTAATATGCGATGGAGAAAATGGCTTATTGTATTCAATGTTTGACGAAGTTGAATTGGCAAAGTGTATTTCTAATTTAATTGAGGATGATATATTATATAATACTATAAGTAAAAATGCATTATTATTTTCAAAAATATTTTCAATACAAAGAATGGTGTCGGAACACGAAATTTATTATGAAAATTAAAATCTATAATATTCATTAATAACTTTTTTTCTCCGTCTTTTACCTCTAAAATAGTAAAAAAATATCTATTTTATAATTGTTATATCAATTCGATAAACAAATAAAAAAGATTAATACTTATGATAATAATTTTTTTAATAGAATAATTAGAGTCAATCTGTAATAGATTATATATGAAGATTTCAGTAGTAATACCAATGTACAATTCAAGTGAAACTATCTTGAATACATTAAATTCAGTCAAATACCAAACAGTACTTCCTTTTGAAGTTATTATAATTGATGATGGCAGTAATGATGATTCTGTAATTATTGTAGAAGATTTCATCTTGAATAATCCATCTTTAAATCTTCAGTTATTAAAAAAAACAAATGGCGGTGTCTCGAGTGCCAGAAACATAGGTATTAAAATAGCTAAGGGAGATTGGATTGCTTTGTTAGACAGTGATGATGTTTGGTTATCCAATAAACTAGAGAGACAATTACAAGTGTTATTTGAGAATCCTTCGATTGATTTTTTAGGGACCAATAGAAATGATGAATATTTCGATAAAATTCTTTTGAAAAAAATGAATTCCTTAACTAGGATTTCCCCAAAATTATTAATGGTAAAATTCATTTTTGTTGTACCTACAGTAATTTTCCGAAAAAGTATTATTTTTGATATTGGATTTTTTGATGAATCGCAAAAATATGCCGAAGAGGGAAACTATTTTATTCGAATTGCTCAAAAATATAATTGTTTTCTTTTAAACGAAAGTCTTGTAATTACAGGTGGTGGTAAAGCTCATTTTGGTCATTCTGGTCTTTCTGCAAATTTGAAAGAAATGGAAATAGGGGAATTAAAAAATTTAAATGATGCATTAAGATTAAAAATAATTAATACTTTAGAGTTCTATTGTTTATCATTTTTTTCAATCTTAAAATATATACGCAGATTAATAATAATTAAATTAAAAAACTTAAACTAATGTTAAAGAGGTATGGTTTTTTTGGTTCATTAAAATTAGCAAAATCATTTTTATATACAAGAATATTCTTTAATCAAGCTAGACTTATTCGATTACCTTTTGATATACGAAATAAAAAAAATATAAAAATAGGTAAAAATTTTACTACTGGATTTGCTTGTAGAATTGAAGCCCTCCCAGTTAAAAATTCAAAAGAATATTGTATTGAAATAGGGGAAAATGTTCAAATTAATGACTTCGTTCATATTGCTTCAATTCATTCAATACAAATTGGTAATAATGTTTTAATGGCGAGTAAAATATTTATTTCTGATCATAATCATGGTAGTTATGGAGACACACACAGTGATAGTCCTTTAACAATCCCTTCTGAAAGGGTATTAGTAAGTCAAGGTGTCATAATAGAAGATAATGTATGGATTGGGGAGTCGGCGTGTATACTACCAGGCGTTACGATTGGTTTTGGGTCAATTATAGGTGCATTATCCGTTGTATCTAAATCAATACCGCCATATTCAATTGCTGTTGGCAATCCAGCTAAAATTGTCAAAAAATATGATTTTCTAACAAATAAATGGATAAAATTATGAATTTAACTAGAACTTATTTAGCAGATTTAATTTTAGAGAAATTAACAGCTGCAAAGCTTGAATTAAAAGCTGATTTCAATCAAAAAGATCGAATTAACTCTTGTGTTATTAATGATTTATTACCTGAAGACATTGCAAAAGAGATTTATCAAGCTTTTCCAAGCCCCGAAGAGATGGACCGCCTATAAGTCTCTGAGAGAAAATAAACGAATCGCAGCACAAATAGACTTATATAATCCATTATTAGAAGAAGCTGTTTTTGCTTTTCAGGATATAAGAATTGTAAAAGTGGTAGAAGAAATTACGGGTCTGAATGAAATGATTCCTGACCATCATTTATATGCCGGTGGTATCAGTTTAATGGCTACTGGAAATTTTTTAAATCCTCATCTTGATAATTCTCATGATAACGATAGAGAAAATTATCGAGTTTTAAATCTTCTTTATTATTGTACTCCTAATTGGGATATTAATAATGGGGGCAATCTTGAATTATGGGATAATGGAATGGAGGAAAAACAACGTGTTATACACTCAAAATTTAATACATTAGTTTTAATGATAACAAATAAAACATCTATACATTCTGTGAGCAAAGTCGTAGTAAATGGTAAAAGATGCTGTGTTTCAAATTATTATTTCTCAAAAAAGCCAGCTGAGCCTAATGAATACTTTCATGTTACTTCCTTTTATGGTAGACCCGAGGAACCAATAAAAAATCTCTTCCTAAGATTTGATGCTTTTTTAAGACAAACAATTAGAACTTTCACAAAAAAAGGCATTGTTAAAACTAATCATATTTATAAGAAAGATTAAAAATGAATTCTAATTTCAAGATTACAGCTTCTATAGTATTATATAACTCAGACGCCAAACAAATTGAACAAATAGTTTCTAAATTTAGCCAATTTATTTCTATTTTTCTAATTGATAATTCCCCAACTAGTGCTCTAAGTTATTTAGCTAACAAAAGTCATGTAATTTATATATCCAACCCAATAAATACTGGATTTGGTTCTGCACATAATATTGCAATTAATAAATCAATTAATTTGGGCTCAAAATATCACTTTATTTTAAATCCAGATGTAACTTTTGAAAGTGAAATAATTGATCATATGGTACATGTAATTAATCAAGATTCGAGTATTGGAATGATTATGCCACAGATTTTGAATATAGATGGAACTATTCAAAGTTTACCTAAACTTTTACCTAGCCCATTTAGTATTATTTTTCGTAAACTTAAAAATCCTAGATTCTTTTTTAATGATTTTATTAATTATTATGAATTACGAAATATACCAAAAGATATAGTTTATAATACGCCAATTCTTTCAGGATGTTTTACATTACTAAATTTAAGTGCAATAAAAGATATTGGAATGTATGACGATAAATATTTTATGTATTTTGAAGATTGGGATTTGTCAAGAAGGGTACATCAAAAATACAAAACACTATATTATCCAAAAATTTCTATAGTTCATGGTTATGAGTCGGGAGCGAATAAAAGTTTCAAACTTTTTTTAATTTATATTAAATCTGCTATACATTATTTCAATAAATGGGGTTGGTTTTTTGATAAAGAACGACTTAATATAAACAAGGCCACATTAGATCAATTCAATTAATGATACAAATTGCTATAACCGGCTCCTCTGGTTTTGTAGGTCAAAACTTAAGCAGTTACTTGGTAAATTACAAGCTTAAAATGCTCAGCCGTTTACATCTTCAACAAATTGAATCAAACGATTTGGTAAATATTGATGCGTTAGTTCATTTTGCAGCCAAAGCCCACGATCTTAAAAAAATATCAAATCCTGCCGAATACTACCAAGTTAATACCGAACTAACTAAAAAAGTATATAACGCTTTCTTGGTTTCAGATGCCAAAGTATTCATTACGTTAAGTTCAGTAAAAGCTGTTGCTGACGAAATAAATGGGGAGTTATCCGAACAACAAAAACCTAATCCAATTACCCATTACGGGAAAAGTAAATTATTAGCAGAACAATATATTTTTTCGCAAAAAATTCCTGAGGGTAAAAGAGTTTATATTTTGCGCCCTTGTATGATTCATGGACCAGGTAATAAGGGTAATTTAAACTTGTTGTATAAATTGGTTTCTAATGGTATTCCTTGGCCTTTAGGCGCTTTTGAAAACAAGCGTTCTTTTTGTAGCATAGATAATTTGATGTTCATTATTAAAGAGTTGGTAGATCGAGACGATATTCAATCTGGGATATATAATGTCGCAGATGATATTCCTTTATCAACTAATGAATTAATACAGCTAATTTCAGAGTCTTTATTTAAAAAAGCTAAAATTATAAATTTCAATGCATCTTTTATTCGAACATTTGCATGTTTAGGTGATTTCCTAAAACTTACTTTTAATACAGAAAATTTACAGAAATTAACTGAAAACTATATAGTTAGTAATACGAAAATTAAAGCTGCAATAGGCAAACCTTTACCAGTTTCATCCAAAGATGGCTTACTTAGAACATTTCGTTTATTTTCTTCTAATCCTTAATCCTTTTAATAATAGTATTTTTTTAAATCATTGCTCTAGCATTATTAGAGATTGCTTTGACAATAAAGTTTAAAACAATTTTATCAAACATAAGTATACCTTATTTATTATCTATATTAATACTATTTTTATTCAAATTCATTCATTATTATTTAATCTAAAAATTATAAATCAATAATCTAAACTTGTAAATTATGAGAACAACTATTTTAAGAATTATAAAGAGTCTATTTTTTAATACATTCTTATGGAAATATTTTCTTCCTGTTATGAAATTTGACATGTCGATAAAACAATTAAATTTCATATTAGATACTATCAATGAAATTGATAATGATGGAGCTGTTGTTGAAATTGGAGTTGGAGGAGGAGCTACTTCTATAATTATTAATAAATTTATTAAAACTAATCAAATCAATAAACATTTTTTTGCGATTGATACCTTTTATGGTTTTACTAAAGAAGATATTTCATATGAAAATAAAATAAGAGGTAAGGCTGACAGCTATCAATATTACAGATCTAATAGTTTATCTTGGTATATAAAAACACTTAAGGCACATGACATTCTAAATGCAAATGTTTTTAAAACTGATGCGAAAGATTTCGATTATAATTTAATTGGCCCAATTGCATTTTGCTTATTTGATGTTGATCTATATAACCCAACATCAAAAGTTTTACCTATTTTATATTCTAAACTTATTCCTGGAGGTGTTATTGTTATTGATGATTGCCAAACTGATATCTCAATTTACGACGGAGCTGGGGAAGCTTATAGAGAGTTTTGTAAAAATTATAATTTACCCGAAGAATTAGTACATTACAAATTAGGGGTTATTCGAAAACCAATTTAGAATCATTTTTACAACTTAAATATACTAAATTTATAAAGTGAAATATTTTTAAAATGACCAGCCGTTTATTTGCGATTTTTATTATTTTAATTTTATCTCCGTTTTTTGTAATTATTACTATTATCATTCTATTTGAAGATGGGTTTCCTGTTTTTTTCACTCAAAAACGTGTTGGAATAAACTCTACCTTCTTCTACATATATAAGTTTCGGAGCATGAGGAAGAATACGCCGAATGTCGCGACACATCTTTTAGAATATCCCGAACAATATCTTCTTAAGATAGGAGGAATCTTAAGAAAGTTGAGTTTAGATGAATTACCCAATTTAATTAACATTATTAATGGTGAAATGGTTTTCATTGGACCACGACCTGCTTTATATAATCAAGACGATTTAATGACTTTACGTGTTGCTGCCGGAGTAGATAAACTTAAACCAGGTATTACTGGCTGGGCTCAAATAAATGGAAGAGATGATATATCTATTGAAAAAAAAGTGCAACTAGAGCAAGAATACATGAAACGAAAATCATTCTTATTTGATGTTTCCATTATTATAAAAACCTTCACAAATGTGCTATTTAGCAAGGGTGTTAGTCATTAATAGGTTAATCAAACAATACCTAAAAGAAAAGCCAGATTAGAAATAATCTGGCTTTTCTTTTAGGTATTAGTCTTAAATTTGTATCCTACAATTACCACAATGAAAAAAGCCCTAATCACAGGAATAACTGGCCAAGATGCTGCTTATTTAGCTGAGTTTTGCTCAATAAAGGCTATGAAGTACATGGCATTAAGCGAAGATCCCCTTTGTTTAATACGCAAAGAATTGACCACATATACGAGGACCCACATATCCCAGATAGGCATCTACATTTACATTATGGAGATTTATCCGATAGTACGAACCTGATTCGTATTATTCAGGAAGTGCAACCCGATGAGATTTACAACCTTGGCGCGATGAGTCATGTGCAAGTGAGTTTTGAAGAACCTGAATATACTGCCAATGTAGATGGGATTGGTACATTAAGAATTTTGGAAGCAATTCGTTTATTGGGACTTACTCAAAAAACTAAGTTTTATCAAGCATCTACTTCTGAATTGTATGGATTGGTGCAAGCGGTGCCACAATCGGAAACCACTCCTTTCTATCCTCGTTCTCCTTATGGTGTAGCTAAACTATATGCATACTTGATTACGGTGAATTATCGTGAAGCCTATAATATGTATGCTTGCAATGGTATTTTATTTAATCATGAATCACCTCAACGTGGTGAAACTTTTTTAACACGTAAGGTAACGCGAGCAGCTGCTCGAATCGCTCTTGGCTTAGATACTTGCTTATATGTTGGAAATTTAAATGCTCAACGTGACTGGGGAAATGCGAAAGATTATATCGAAGGCATGTACCTAATGTTACAGCAAGATAAATCAGAAGACTTTGTGTTAGCTATAGGTATAACTACCACGATTCGTGAATTTGTAAAAATGACTTTTGCTGAATTAGGCATTGAGCTTGGCTTTAAAGGAAATCATGATAATGAGGAAGGATATGTAGTGAAGAATACAGGAACTTATAATTTAAAAAAGGGTCAGGTTTTGATTAAAGTAGATCCTAAATACTATCGCCCAGCCGAAGTAGATTTGTTAATTGGAGATCCTACTAAAGCCATGACTAAATTGGGTTGGAAGCCTAAATATGATTTAGTTTCCTTAGTGAAAGAGATGGTAGCAAGTGATCTTGAAATATTTAAGAAAGAGTTGTTGTTAAAAGAGAATGGCTATACAACAAGTAAAGAAAGCGAATAGACTTAATTACGATTATGGACAAATCTTCTAAAATATATGTTGCTGGTCATAGAGGAATGGTGGGTTCTGCCATTGAGCGCAAGTTAAATGCGGAAGGTTATCATCATCTAATTCATAGAACTTCTGCTGAGTTGGACTTAGGAATCAACAAGCGGTGAACGATTTTTTTCAATAGAAAGACCAGATTATGTGATTTTAGCCGCAGCTAAAGTAGGTGGTATTCATGCGAATAATACCTATCGTGCAGAATTTATTTATGATAATCTGATGATGGAGGCTAATATTATTCATGCTGCTTACTTGAATAAAGTAAAAAAGTTATTGTTTTTAGGATCTTCTTGCATTTATCCAAAAAATGCACCACAGCCTTTAAAAGAAGAATATTTGCTAAGTGGTTACTTAGAGTCTACTAATCAACCATACGCAGTAGCAAAAATTGCAGGTATTGAAATGTGTGATAGCTATCGTGCGCAATATGGATGTAATTTTATATCTGCAATGCCAACAAATTTGTATGGTACTAATGACAATTACCATCCCGAAAATTCTCATGTACTTCCTGCATTAATACGTCGTATGGTATTGGCAAAGAAGAACGATGAACCGTCGGTTGCCATTTGGGGAACAGGAACATCTAGGCGTGAATTTATGCACGTTGATGATTTAGCAGATGCTTGCTTCTTTTTATTACAAAACTATAATGAAGCGGGTTTGGTTAATATAGGTTGGGGTGAAGATCTTACAATTAAAGAACTTGCAACCCTTATTGCTGCTGAATTGGGTTATACTGGTTCTCTTGAATTTGACACTATTAAGCCCGACGGCACTCCTCGTAAATTATTGGATACAACTAAGATTAACAACTTCGGTTGGAAGCCTTTTATAAAGTTGCAGGTAGGAGTTAACAGGACGATTGTGGAGGTAAGCGATAAGTTTAAATTCAATCTGTTACTGGTGCGTATTTTAGTGCGTTATAAATATCAACTATCTGATTATCATTATAATTAGGTTCTCAAATTAGTGTGGTCCACACTAAATCAATTTCACTCTAAATCACCCTAGATCACTCTAAATCATCATTAAAGTCAAATTTTCCCT
>Ga0114971_10003213_pt1 | contig 11081 bp, 3 predicted proteins | sample M_140625_MF_Meta_FD_87320 | JGI IMG/M metagenome (GOLD analysis project Ga0114971, IMG submission 87320) | Freshwater microbial communities from Lake Montjoie, Canada to study carbon cycling - M_140625_MF_MetaG | ecosystem: Environmental > Aquatic > Freshwater > Lake | place: Lake Montjoie... | reverse complement strand
TGATACCAGGAGTGTCTCCAGATATCTTAGAAAAATCAAAGAACTGACATCCAAAACTGGGACTCGCAATTGTACCGGATTCTATACCATACAGTTTATCTTCTAGTTTTATATTAAAGACTGAAGTAACATTCTTATTAATTATTATATCTGTATATAAATATAAAATTTGAGAATATTTATTTATATGTACATAATCAAAAATATAAAGTCTAGCACAGGCCGCCTGAAAAATCGTTGTAAAATCAATGCATTTTATTTTTAAATTTATATTGAGTTTTACAGAAAGTTCCTGAACAAGAGGCTCAAAATCTTTATTTGTCACTATTAAAATATCAAAATCATCTGTTTTAGAGAAGAATTTCATTGTTTTTAATAAGAGTTCTAATAATTTAAAATAATCTGAATTATAAAATACACAAAAATAGACTAAATTGGATACATTCGATACAGATGTTTTTATAAAAATATCATATGCTTTCTGTTGAGCCAGGGTATTCGGGATACTATGCTTATTATCCCAGAAATGTCTAAATAATAATGTTGAATCGGCTTGATCTATAAGTCGCTTGCCGTTTCCTGTTTCAAGATAAAGCTTAAACTTAGATGTATCACCATCATATGAGTTATATATATTGTAGATATCTCTACATAAATAGTGATAATCTGAATCTAGCAAAGATATATCCATTGTATAGAACGATTTTAGAGCCTGATAGATGACCGGATTCCCTGGATCAGCACCAATCGCCCCTTGAAATAAGGTACCTGGAAGCATTGTGCATAAGACGCATATAAAGGAGTAATCTTGTACAACGCGATCAATAGATTCATATATCATTGCATCGGAATCCATAAAGAATCCTCCAATCTTATAAATGTGATAATATCGGAACAAATCTGCCTTGTGCTCACCGCGCTTGAGTTTATGAAAGAAGCGAATAATATCTGGAAATTCTGGATCGGGATGGTCCAAGAAAAACTGAACAATATCTGCATCGCGATAATGCCTATAAATCCAGCCATCTGTAAGTTTATAACGAATCATTTCAGAAATATAGGGATTAAGTAAATCCCTAGATGTCTGAAAAAAAACCTTCGGGGCTTCCATCTAATTCTATAAATAAGTTGGGACGCTTTAATCTGACCGCGACTTCACGCTACCGGATACCGTGGAGTGCTTAACGGTTCAATAGTACGCCCGTGGCTATATTAAAATCATCCTTGCGAATCGCTATAAATGATGTATAGTCCTTATTCATACATAAAATATGATTGCAACCTGACCAATTTGCCTCTAATAGATAGGTATCAAGCCATTTATAGTTACCGTAATCCCAAGTTGTAAGTAGCCGATGTTCATCAAAGTGTATAACTGCATCTGTATCAACCCAGGAAAAGGTCTTTTTTAAAACTGGATTATTATTTTTTAAAACTCCTGGATATATCGCTGTATAATTATTAAAGATATGATTCATATGATCAATCATTCTTATCCGTTTATTCATAGCATTTCCAATAGGCCAAGTGAAATGACAGAAAATGATTTCAGATGGACTCACGGGATGCAAGGGGGCATCCTTACTATAAATGACGGCATACGTTCTCATTAAATCTGTATCGTGATTTCCATCCTTTATGGAATAATAATTGATAAAGGCCTGGTCAGGACAGCAGGGCATAGGTATATGATTGTCTTCAAAGAATTTCATATGATTCATAATATTCTTAAAAATTGTACGAATTGTATTTGTATTTTTAAAGAATAAGATACCTGAATTCATTCCAAGTGTATCTGCATTCACTAAATTAAAATCAAACAGCTGAGAACCCCAGGATTCATACTGGATTCCTCCTTCTCCTAAGGCGTATACTTTATCTTCAATTGGTATTTCAAATATCTTGGTTATATCATTTATAACTACAATATCTGTATCTATATATAATATTTTTTCATACATATGAATATTTTCATAATCAAATATAAATAATCTGGCACAAAGAGATTCATACATCGTTGTAAATGTAAAGAATTTCATTGAAATAGGAATACCTGTAAGATTTGATATATTTACAATATCATCTTCAAATGATTCTGTTGTTAAAACTAAAAAATCAAGAGTATCTGTTTTAGAAAAAAAATGAATTGTGACCATTAATATTTTTAAAAGTTCTAAATAATCTTTTTTATGAAACACGGCCATATAGACTAAATGATTGTTATGATTATTCATTCTATAAGAATCATCATAATAATTTATATTGTTTTGCGCATTCAGAAATTATGTCCGTAGCTTACTTATTGAAATATCAAAGTCCTCCTTACGAACTGATAGGAATGAACTGTATGTATCATCAAATCGCAAGATGTGTGAATAAATAGACCACGATGCTTCAACTGTATTATAATCAAGCCATTTGTACGTCCCTGAAACCCAGGATGTATATAGGATTCCATTCGCATCAAAGCGTATCTTTCCAGTCGTATTCGCCCACTTGCATTCACGTCCAAGCAGAGGATTTACTGAAGGTATCGGCTTATTGTCTGGATAAATATCATTGTATTTCTGGAATACACTGCCCATATGTTGAATCATTCGTGTCTTCTTGTGTGACGCATTACCAACCGGCCATACGAAATGACAGAGGGCAATGGTCATTGGCTCTGAAGGAGGGGGTGGTGGTTCAATGCAATAAATGAGAGCATACTTCGCGAGGAAGGTTGTATTCTGCTTTCCTTCCTTAATCACGTGGTAATTTACAAAGGGCTGATCTAGGCATTCGGGCATATGCGCACCCTCAGATCTCATTCTTGTAATGTGTTCAATGGCATTTTGGAAGATTGTGCAAGTGCTGGGTGTATTTTTAAAGAGCATAATACCTGCATTCATTCCACGAGTATCCTTATCAATCGTTGCAAAATCAAAGAACCAACCGCCGTGATACTCGTGCTCAATGGTTCCTTCATCCAAGGCATAGACCTTGTCTTCTAGCTCAGTTAAAACATCAAAGAGCACGGAAAGGTCGTTCTGCACAATAATATCTGTGTCTATGTATAAAATCTTGTCGTAGGATGAAACATGTTCATAATCAAAGATATAGAGTCTAGCACACGATGATTCGTGCATTGATGTGAATGTGAAGAATTTCATAGAAATAGGAATATTCAAGGTCTTAGATATATCCTGAATATCCTTGGAAAATTCGTAGGTCGTAAACACAAGAAAATCAATCGTATCCACCTTAGAAAACAGTTTAATGCTTGTCATTAATATCTTGAGAAGCTCAATATACTGTGAATTGTGGAAGACCGCCATATACACTAGATTCTTAGACGTTGGTTTTAGTATAGCAGATTCTATAGAATCCTTAAAAGCACACGATTCCTTTGAAAAAGGCGAATCTGGATTTGTATAAAAGCGGTTCGTCGTACCCTTTGTGAAACTATCTAGAGATGCACCCACGTCAAAATACATATTTTCTGGATTTATACTCATACACAAGGGGATCCAGTACTTTGACAAAGGCCCTGCTGAGAAGCAAATGAGTTGGTCCTTCTTATCTGCAAGAAACCGCTTGAGTCTTTCGGTCTCACTGATTCCCTTCGTATCCCATTCATTCACTAACTTGGAATCAATAATGAATCGCTCCTTAATCGGTAAAACGGATGGGCTTGTACCACTGGTGATTAAGAAAAATCCCTTGGAATAGGACTTCATAAATTCCGAGAATCTTGGCCAGTTTGAGTTTCCAACAAGGTTCGCATAGGTACGCTGTCCAAGAGGAATCTTCCAGTTTATAAAATCATTGTAGATTGCATCTGTGCAATTCCACGGCTTATTGCACGTATTGCAGGGAATACCGATGTAGAGATTCGGATTGACTGTTTGAATTGCATCCAATAAATGCTCTTGTAGAACACTGCCCTCATTAAATGTCCATCCATCTACATTGGTTAGCTGGATGCCCTTAAGAATCGTGTGCTCACCGTCACTGGGGCGAATTAGACCAAAGTAGGTTCCAGATTCAATCTTTTCTAGGATCTGCTCCAGATGATCCTTCATTGTGCCCTTGAGGGGCTCATTCACTTTTAATTCCCCAGTTGTAATCTTAATGAGTTCATTAGGCTCATCAACCTTGAATTGTCCGATATTGTTCAGAGCATAGGCGTTCTTACCATCGGTTTCCCAGTGCTGCTTACCAATATGGAGACTATTAATAGAATCAAAGAAGATTGTCTGGTATCCCTTGGCTCCGTACTTGTTTGCATAATCGCGTTCAAAGAATGTATTGGGGCTATCATAATTTCCTAGCTCCAAGATAACCTTCGTGCGTATGATAGATGGCTGAATGGAATAATGGGGCCAATACGCACAGTTCGGCCCTTGCACTTCCTTCTGCTCGTGAAGCCAGATTCCTGGTTCGATTCGACGACCACCTACGCGATTCATATCCGTCATCATTAAACCATAGGTGCGATTGAAGACTAGTTGATGCACATTGAGAGCCTCGTATTTCTCAAGCATCTGGATCCCGCGGCTAATGTAGTTTTCAGATTTGAAATAGAGCCAATCATCTTCCATATGGACCCAGTAGGTTGGCTTGACTTCCTTGAGTTTGTTCCAGATAATATTCATACTTTCTCGGTGACCCTTTTCGTCTTCAGATTTCATATAATAATTGAAAAAGGGATACTGGATTTGCATTTTCATACGGTCCTCGGACGAAGAATTGTCATCGACGCAAAAGAAATAATCTACAGATTCTAGATCCTTCCAGCATTTCTTCATTGAATTGATGGTCTGCTCAAAGAGGTCAAACCTCTTACACGTGGTGACTGTAAGCATCACATTGATACGCTTCTTCTCTCCAAGTAATGTAGGTCCATTGATAAGTTGTCTATCAGAAACGGCTGCAAGCATAGGGCGATAATACGCAATAATCTGGTCAATAAATTTGTAATTATCTGGTGTAAGATTCATACCCTTGTTACGTAAAACATTCACATAGTTCAGCATAGATTCAAGAAACCCAAGATCCTTGGGTAAGGTCTGAATACCGAATTGAATATTAAAGAAAAGATTGTGAACCCACCATTCACCAGAATGTAGATACTGCTGTGTGAAAATCATTTGATACATCTTATTGAATGTCTCAAAGCGCTTGAGACGCTCAGAAACAATAATCATATAATACGGTAAATAGAAATCATATTCCTCCTTCTTGGCAAAGAGATGATTTGAAATGTCATCCTTCACATATTGGGTTTCATAGTAATCTTGTATAAGAGTATAATATGCATAGGCTACCTCATTCATTCCTTGAATACAATAGTATTTCACTAGGCGATAAATACATTCTAAGCGTCTTCTATCATACTTGAACGATTCAACGAGAAATCGTAGACCTTCCTCTTGCTTATGTAAATGTTCATATTGGTCGTAGATTTCAAGGCAGCTCATATACTTCTCCTGGTACCAGCTATCAATGGTTAGAACCTTCTTATAGAATTCAATGGACTTCTCGTACATTCCTGCACTATTATAACTTTGCGCTGTATAGAAGGCATATCTGTGAAAGATTCCATCTTTCTTTTCAAAGGCCTCGTAGAAGGCCTTCTCCAGAGTGAGAGCATCCTTGAGATACTTCTGGGGGTCCTTGCTTCTGTCGCCTCTGCGACCTGAAATAAAATAGTAATTTCCTGTTACATCGCCAACTTCACCAGCGTGTTCAAGACACGCTGGATACTCGTGCACAACACCGACGTAGTGCCACTTCAGAGTATTCTTGAAAAGCTGGCAACGAGAATATCGTAGGCCGCTTTCATTTCCAAACACGAACTTATATGAATCGTGGATTAAGTTTGATGGTAGAACAAAATCTCCATAAATTTCGTCGTCTGCATCCCATACGAATACATAATCAGATTTCTTGAATGCAACATTAAAAACAACTGTACGATTGTAGGCGAAGTCTCTCCAAGGTGTCTCATCTAGCTCACCTGGAATTCCCTTTTCCTTGAAATAATTCCGAATGAGATCCTGGGTACCATCGGTTGAACCGTTGTCATTAATCACCCAGTAATCAAACTGAATGAATTTTGCTAGGTGATTGAATGTTTCAATAATGAGATGTGCCTCATTTTTCACAATCATCCCTAGACAAATTGTTTTCTTCTTTATGGTATCTGACATATATAATAGCAGATAGCATAAACTTTAGATATGGTTTTACGTACCATTATCAGATTATAATTTTCAATACGGATGGCATTGTTGTAATACTATAATAAATCAAGTCATCATCAAGTGGCTTAATTGTTCTACGAATCCACGCCGGAATAACGGAGAGCTTATCTGGATGCGTAATAGCCGTTGATTTAGGATGGACCAGAATGAAGGTCCATTCTCCATTAAAACTTGGGATATAGGAGGTATAGGTATGATATGTATAACTTGGATAAATTATCATAAGTGCCTTCATAATGGAAATGAGATCCTTCAGAGTATTTGTTTGCCATGGAACATAAAGCCCTGCATTCATTACAAAGGAACCATTTGACACCTGAATCGCTTCCATCACCATAAGTAAGAGTAATTTCCATTTCTCAGCATCTGGCTTTGGATCTGTCAAATCAATAATTATACCATCGTAATGTTTTTCAGATTCTAAATAAGCCCAGGCATCATCGTAAAGTAACTCAACTCGTGGATCATCAAAGGCGCCTTGTGACCACCTTGGACCATGTTTTTTCATATGTTCGACTAATTCCTTGTCATAATCAACCATTGTTACAGTATCGACTGGCCAACGAAGAACCTCTCTTAGTGTTGCACCCTCTCCTCCTCCGAGAATTAGAATATTCTTTTTTAATGAAAGGGCTGCCATCAATGGGTGAACAAGAGCATTGTGATATATGACTTCATCCTTTGTTGTACTTTGCAAGGTTCCATCGAGAAAGAGCATTTGACCCCATACTGGTGAATCTATGAGGTCAATCTCCTGTTTATCGGTATATATATGTGTCGATGATGACTTGTAATATAGATAGATTCGTTCCACCCCTTGGTCTGTATCGATTTCGCGATATTCTTGTATTGCCTTTATATCATTCATTGTATTCAATATACAATTTCCAGTTTAGACCACTTTAACTTATTCCAAAAGGGGCCCCAAACTGAAGGGGTTCAAAAATTGATGGAAAATACGGGTTAAAAAGGAACACACATACATTCAGAGATGCCGGTCGCCACATCTGCTGAGATTGAACCGATTCTAGGAATTCAGTTCAGTATCTTCAGCCCTGAGGAGATTGAGCGACGTTCCGTAGTAGAAATCACATCCAATAACACATATGAAGGAAATGAGCCCAAGATTGGTGGCCTCTTTGACCCGCGTATGGGAGTTCTAGAAAATGGAAAGCAGTGCCGCTCGTGTGGCCAATCAAACAACGGCTGCCCTGGCCACTTTGCCCATTATCGCCTCGGCCGCCCAGTCTACTACATTCAGTTTCTCCCAATGATTCTCAATGTACTCAGTTGTGTCTGTGTAAGTTGCAGCAAGTTGCTCGTTGACAAGGAAATGCGTCACAGTGTTCGCAGCAAGAAGGGTGAGGCTCGGTGGAAGGAGCTCCTAGAGGTCTCTGGGAATATCAGCCGTTGCGGCCAGGAGACGGAGGATGGCTGCGGCTCCAGACAGCCAGACCGCTACAAGCGCGAGGGAATCGCACGTATCGTAGCTGAGTGGGACAGCGTCAATACACGAGAGGCATCCCACGAGGCGATGAAGCAGCCTCTCGAGGTGGAATATGTTCAGCGTCTCTTTCGCCGCATTACGGACGAGGATGTGAGCTTTATGGGATTTAACCCCCGGTGGTGCCGTCCGGATTGGATGATTTGCTCCGTTCTTGCCATTCCTCCTCCGCAGGTTCGCCCCTCTGTCGTCCAGGAGAACAACCAGCGCTCAGAGGATGACTTGACACACAAGCTGTTTGAGATTATCAAGACGAACAAGATGCTTCTTGTCAAAATGGAGGCCGAGGGTTCCAAGGCAAACAAGGGCTACATTGATGAACTCACTAACGTCTTACAGTACCACATTGCTACCCTCGTGGACAATCAGATTCCTGGTGTCGCCCCTTCTGCTCAGCGTGGTGGTCGCCCTCTCAAGTCGATTCAGCAGCGCCTGGGTTCCAAGGAGGGTCGCATCCGTTATAACTTGCAGGGTAAGCGTGTAGAGTTTTCAGCGCGCTCAGTCATTACACCGGACCCGAATATCTCCATTGCGGAGCTTGGTGTTCCGATTAAGATTGCGATGAACTTAACCGTACCGGAGCGCGTCACGGACTTCAATCGTGACAAGATTTACAAGCTGGTGCAAAACGGCTCGGCCACCTATCCTGGTGCCAAGACACTCGTACGCAAGGATGGTCGTATGATTTCCCTGGCTCACGTGAATACCAAGGAAATCGTGCTTTACAATGGTGATATGGTGAATCGTCATTTGATGGACGGTGATATGGTTCTATTCAACAGACAGCCTACGCTCCACAGAATGTCTATGATGGGTCACCGTGTTCGCGTTCTTCCTGGAAACACTTTCCGCCTGAATGTATCCGTTACATCACCTTACAATGCAGATTTTGATGGTGATGAGATGAATGCCCACATTCCCCAGAGCAGCGAGGCTATCCAGGAGCTCAAGGATATCGCGGCGGTCCCCTATCAGATGATTTCACCGAGACACCAGAAACCTGTGATTAAGGTGGTTCAGGATGCGCTCCTTGGTTCCTATCGTATCACCAAGCAGGGAGACACCTTTACTCGCCGTGAGTATATGAATCTGATGATGTGGAACAGACGCTTTGACGGAAAGCTTCCAGAGCCTGAAATCATCAATGGTGCGACACGCTGGTCGGGTCAGCAGGTTCTCAGTATGCTGATTTCTCCGATGAACACGGATCTCAAGAACAAGTCATACGATGATGACCAGAGCCCAAACAATATGGTAAAGATTCGCGATGGAATGATTCAGAAGGGTGGCATCGTGGATGACGATGTACTTAATAAGACAGGTGTAGGCGTTGTGCACACGACGTACAATGACTTCGGTGCCTTCGCGGCGGTGGACCTCCTGGATTCAGTCCAGAGTACGATTGAGGCCTACCTCGTGATGAGTGGCTTCAGCATCGGCTTGTCGGATCTCGTTGCTGATGATAAGACGCTATCGACGATGAATGACATCGTACAGCAGCGCAAGAAGGAAATCGATGAGATTGTTCTTCAGGTGCATATGGATTTGTTCGATAACAACACAGGTAAGTCCAACCAGGATGAGTTCGAGAGCCAGGTATTCGGTAAGCTGAATAAGGCAATTGAGGAGCTAGGTAAGCTAGGACAGCAGGCTCTTGCCCAGGAGAATCGCCTCATCAGTATGTTGAAGGCGGGTTCCAAGGGCTCAACGATTAACGTATCTCAGATGGTGGCCTGCGTTGGGCAGCAGAACATTGAGGGTCGTCGTATTCCCTATGGTTTCACGGATAGAACGCTTCCCCACTACAAGAAGTTCGACGACGGTGCTGAGGCGCGTGGCTTCGTTGAGAACAGTTTCGTCAAGGGATTGACACCGCAGGAGTTCTTCTTCCACGCGATGTCAGGTCGTGAGGGTCTCATTGATACGGCAGTGAAGACGGCTGAGACAGGCTACATTCAGAGACAGATGGTAAAAGCGATGGAGGACCTAGTGACCCAGCACGACGGCACCGTTCGTGATGCGCGTAACAACATCGTTCAGTTCCACTATGGTGAGGATGGTCTCAGTTGCACGAAGGTTGAGACCCAGGGTCTCCCGATTCACTCGATGAGCGATGAGGAGATTCGTAAACTCATTGGCTTGGAGGGTGTCGATTGGTCGGCGGTTCTATCGGTGAGCCGCACGGAGGATGCCGAGGCAATCAATGCTCTCGTTGATCAGGTTATCGCTGACCGTGCAATGCTGGTGGATGGCGTCTTCCGCAATGGTCGCGCCAAGGGCTTGATGGGTCCGATGAACTTGGATCGTATGATTCTGAATCTGAAGGTGAAGTTCAGCCTGGATGCCAATGCGAAGACGGACTTGACACCCGAGTATGTCATTCAGCGTCTCACGGACCTCCAGAAGAGAACGCTCCCTTTCCACAAGATGTGGGCGGCGATGTTGCGTTTCCACCTTGGTCCCCACAATTCAGTGGTGAAGCACAGAATGACACAACTCGCTTTCAATACGCTAATGAACCAGATTCTAATGAAGAACTGGGCTTCGTGGGCTCAGCCTGGTGAGCAGGTGGGTATCATCGCGGCGCAGTCGATTGGTGAGCCGGCTACGCAGATGACGCTCAACACCTTCCACTTGGCAGGTGTAGCCGCCAAGTCAGGTATGACGCGTGGTGTGCCGCGCCTCAAGGAGCTCTTCAAGGCCACGAAGTCACCGAAGGCCACGTCGTTGAGTATCTTCCTAAAGCCAGAATACCGGGCCGACAAGGAGAAGGCGCGTGAGGTTGCACAGGACTTGGAACTCACGATGCTCCGTGATATTGTTACGACGGTGGGCCTCTACTACGATCCGAAGGAGACGGATACGATTATTCCAGAGGATCGTGATCTACTTGCGTTCTACCGGCTATTCGAGCAGAGACAGCTTACGGATGGTGCGGAGGCCTCGGAAAATGCGGCGAATGAGGACACCACTACAGCAGCTGAAGCCGTCAAGCAGTTGAGCCCTTGGATGCTGCGCCTGGAGTTCAATCGTGAGTCAATGTTCAATCGCAATATTACGATGGACGATGTGGCCTTCGTTCTCAACGAGAAGTTCAATGATACCATCGGTATGGTCTACAGTGACTTCAATTCAGAGAGACTCATTATGCGTATCCGTCTAGCACCGGACCCGCAAGCGGGCCTGGATGATTACACGAATTTCAAGAAGTTACAGGCAAAGCTCCTAATGACCGTTGCAGTTCGTGGTGTCCCTGGAATCAAGGCGGCTTCTTTCACGAAGATGGATAGCCGCGTGGAGATTCTAGAGGGGAAGCCTGAGAAGGTTTC
>Ga0114971_10003211_pt1 | contig 11084 bp, 8 predicted proteins | sample M_140625_MF_Meta_FD_87320 | JGI IMG/M metagenome (GOLD analysis project Ga0114971, IMG submission 87320) | Freshwater microbial communities from Lake Montjoie, Canada to study carbon cycling - M_140625_MF_MetaG | ecosystem: Environmental > Aquatic > Freshwater > Lake | place: Lake Montjoie... | reverse complement strand
AAAGCAAACCTGAAGGAGTCATCATTACATCAACAAATTCGCTCGCGCCCGAAGTAAAACCAAGAACTTCCGTCCAGGTATTTCCTCCGTCATTGCTTCGAATAATGCCGTTGTAAACCGCAGCGTAAACAACATCTTCAACTAAGTTGGTGTGATCGGTAATGACCCGCCAAACGAAATCGTAGCTGCCGTTTTGCAAGTTATTCTGCGGAGTTCCGCTTGACGTTGAAGTAAGATGCGACCACGTCTGTCCGTTATCGGTGCTCTTCCACATACCGTCACCACTCAATAAAGCCGTGAACGATGTTCCAGACACCACACCGTAAAATTCTTCTCCTGAACCGTAATACCAAGTATTCTCGTGTCCCGGACGCGTGTCTTGCGCAACCGAACTTACACTTTGCAATTGTTCTGGCGCTGTAGTCTTGTCCCAAGACTGTCCGCCATTCAAAGAGTTCCACATTCCACCTGTAACAGAACCTGCAATAAGGTGATTGCTATTCAGCACATCTACAGCGAATGCGCGTGTTCTTCCACCAATGTTATAAGGACCTCTGGAGGACCAACCGTAATCTCTATCTGCCACGCGAGGCATGTGATTCGCGAAGTTCACGCAACGTTCAAAAATTCCACTCGGCACCTCTCCTGTTTCCGGATCGCGGTTACGCATGTATTCAAAATATTTTCTGCTGGAAGGATTAACGCCGTAACCTTCTTCCATTGCACCGCCTGCCAATTTTAATTTCGAAGCGGAAGGAATGAAAAAGTAAGCGCCAAGGACAGCCAACAACGCAATTGAAAAGGAAATAAATGTTGAACGCATTTAGAAAGGTTTAGTGTTCAAATATAAGCGCTGCAATGTTCAATAAAACAGGATGAAGTGTGTTTTAGATTAAACACTACCCATTATTTTCGAATCATGAAGAAGACTCTCTTTCGCCTTGCACCATTTTTTGTAATAGTATTCTCTCTTTTGTTTTCGTTGAAAGGAAATGCGCAGAGCCTTTACAAAGACCTTTATCCGAATGGAAAAATTCGCAGCATTGGAAAATTCAATGTGGTGGGAAAGGAAGACAGCATCTGGAAATTTTATTACGAAGACGGAACGCTTCAAGAAGAGAGCACGTATCGCAACGGTTACTTCAACGGGAAGGTATTTCGTTATCACACGAACGGAAAAGTACAGGTGGAAGGATATTTTCGTTTCGGTCAGGAAGACAGCATTCAGCGCACGTTTAACAGCAAAGGAATTAAAATTCAAGAAGGAAATTTCTTGAAAGGAAAAAAGTATGGTGAGTGGATTTCGTATTATGAAAATGAAAAAATAAACAGTGTGTTGAAGTACGACACATCTGGGGTTCTGCTTGTTTCGTATTTCGATAACAAAGGATTGCAAACAATTACAAACGGAACCGGAGTTCTTCCGGAAGTGAATGAAGAAGATAAATTATTGAGTCGAACAACATATACCAACGGTGTTCCTGATGGCATTTTCGAAGCGTTTTTCACGAAGGGAAACATTCAAACTTCCGGACAATATGTGAAGGGAATTAAAGATGGAAAGTGGAGTGAAAACTTCAGCAATGGGAAACTTCGAAAAACAACAACTTATGCGCAAGACTTGGTAACAGGGCCTTACGAAGAGTATTTCGATAACGGAAAATTGTATGTGAAAGGCACATTCGACAACGGGAAAAAGACCGGCAATTGGGAATGGTATCGTGAAAACGGCGTGAAGGATATGGAAGGAAATTTCGTTGAGGATCTTCAAGAAGGCAATTGGATTTTTTATCATGATAACGCCGTTTGGCAATCGAAAGGAAAATATTCCAGTGGGAAAATGGAAGGTCAATGGGTGTATCAATATCCAAGTGAAAAGAAATGGAAGGAAGGAAATTTTGTTGCCGATAACAAAGAAGGTGAATGGAGCACGTGGTATGAAGACGGCGGATTGTTGCAGAAAGGAAATTACAAGTTGGGTGAAGAAGATGGGAAGTGGATGAGTTGGTACGAGAATGGAAAAGTGAAGGATGAAGGAAGTTTCAAGGCGGGCAAGATGTCTGGAAAATGGATCGGTTACGAGCCTAAGAACGGCAGGTATTTGTACATCGGCAGTTGGAAGAACGACATGAAGGTTGGCAAGTGGATGAACTATTCTGAACGCGGACAATTGGAAAGTGTCATTACTTATGGAAAGAATGGCGAGTTGAATGGCACCTCTATTTTATACAACGAAAGTGGCAGGCCCATTAGCGAAGGGAAATTCAAAGAAGGCAAGCGCACGGGGCGTTGGAAATACAATTACGACTTCGGCGGTTTGTGGCGCGATTGCACTTACTCGAATGGCGAATTGAATGGACCTAGTAAGATCTATACTGAAAACGGTATCTTGGAAGAAGACGCAAACTACAAGAATAACCGTTATCACGGCGAATGCACCATGTACGACAAGAAGTCTGGAAAACTTGTTCAGCGTGGTATATATGAGAATGGGAGGATGATTAAGTTCTTGGAGGGAACACCTACTAGAAAGTAGGAACTTCGTAATTGGAAAATCAAAGATTTTATTCCTACTACGTAATTCCTACTGCGTAATTGGAACTGCGTTGTTTGAACTAACGTTGCTAAAACACAGTCGAAGACATTCGCCGCAGGCATTCGTTGCTTAGCAACATTCATCAAAGACATTCTCCCGAAGGGAGTCAGTCAAAGACTGACGTGAGTACTTCATCACCTTCGGATTCAAAGGTTCATTTATAATGCACGGGAAGGATTGCTTAATGAATTCGTAAATACGCTCTTCATCTTGAAAAGCAATCATAACGCCGCTTTCACTCTCGTTAATGACACGCGCACAATCGCTGGTGACACTGCCAATACCGAGCACGCGGTTGCCCGTGGCGACGTATTCAAAGATTTTTCCTGTCACCCGTCCTTCTTCGTTAGCGTTCTGATTCAAGATAACCAATAACAACTGTGGGGTTAGCATAAGGTCTAACACGTCGTTGTGCTTCACGTATGGGATGTATTCCAAATGATCGGAAAGTCCATTACGCTTAACGTCTTCCAAAACTGACCCGTCAGTTGGACCCACCAACCGAATAATCATTCGGTTTCTGAATTCTTCACTTTCATTCACCAAACGCGATAACGCTCGCCACAAGGCCGGTGCATTGCGGTCGTCGCCAAAGGTTCCATAATGACCTACAATAAACTTATCGGTAGGAACGACTTCCCTTCCAACAAAATCTACATGATCGAATCCGTTAGTTAAAACATGAACCCTGCTACCACGAATCTTTTCATACTCCGCGCTCAAATACCAACTCACCGTTTGCACAGCAGTTGCGGATTGTAAAACACTTCGCTCCAAACGTTCATGCTTGCGCTTCGCCCAGGCACTCATCTGAAATTTATCGGCATTGTCCATGTTCACCCACGGATCACGGAAATCTGCTAACCACGAAATACCTGTCTTCTTATTCACACGCTTCGCAATCATATGCATGCTGTGCGGAGGTCCCGTGCTGACGATTAAATCAACCGGATTATCCTTTAAATACTTCACCAAGAAATTAGAGGCTGGACGAATCCAAAACATACGCGCGTCTGGAATTAAAATATTTCCTCGAACCCACGCCATTAAACGTTCCATGAATGAAGGTCCCTTTTCGCTTCGAATGAATCCAGCGCTTATTCCCGCATCACCTTTCCCAGTTGCTTTTCTCAATGCACGGTAAGGTTCGAAGATCGGACAACGAATGACTTCCACTCCTTCCGGAATTTCATTCAATAAAGTCTCATCATACACCGGATAATCTGCGTTCTCCGGAACGAAAACTACCGGCTGCCAATCGCTGTTGTGCAAATATTTAACAAACTTCAACCAACGTTGAACTCCTCCTCCACCAGCTGGAGGCCAATAATAGGCTATGATTAATACGCGCTTTTTCACTACTTGCAAAATTCGCAATAATCCGACTCTGGATTGTGCCTAAATGTTTGTGTTTCCAACAAACTCTTCAACACTCCCAACAACTCCTCTTCGAACTTGTCGATATCTGCTTCTCGCAATACCGCGGGATCCTCTCCGCGCACAAGCGAAACAGGTCCTTGCTTGGCATGCTTCAATCCGAACAACATCGCTTTTGTATTCTCCGGCGCATGTCCGCCTTTCACCCACATGTAGGAATACGTTAAAATCTGAAGCAGCTTCGGCTTGGTGTCCTTCAACCAAGGACCTTCTTTGTCACTCAATTTCAATTCATCGGGCTTCACACTTCCTGTCTTGTAATCCAAGACTATAAAGTTTCCGGCTTGCTCATCTACACGATCTGCCTTTCCCCGAACACGTGCAGGAATATCAACTCCAATTTTGTCCATGGGAAGTTCTGCCATGAGTTCTACTTCCACCCCATTCACCAATCGCTCTTGACCTTCGTTTCGCGCTTCATTGAACTGTTTCTGATCGTATTCCAAAACCACTTCAATCATGCGCTTCACAATGCGACGCATGATGATGTCGAATCCAGCCAATTCGAAATTCGAATTGTAAAGTTTAACAATGGCGGCGTCTATAAGCGCATCTAATTCTAATTTGAATCCATCAAAATCCGCGTCGTGAATGGTCATTCCAACAAAACGCTTGTACAACGTTTCTAATACATCGTGCACAATAGAGCCAAACGTAGAGGCCTCCATATTCTCTTCCAAGCTCTCCACTTCGCCCAATCCAACAACATAGCGGTAATAGAAGTCGAGCGGACAACGCATGAACTTATTCAATGCCGAAGGCGAAATTCCATATTCCAACAAAGCATGAATGCGCTCGGTTGAAAAATCATTTGCTTCAATCTCTTCTTCACCTGTTTGCAAAAACTTATTGCTGTGTTCGAAATCTTCATACCGAACGTTCGTTCGGTCACCATATCCTGTTAGCTCTTGTCCAATTTGCATGAGATAACGCGAGGGCTCGGTCATCTTGTAATCGGAACTCAACGTGTGATACAACAAACGAATATCTTCTGCGCGTTGCAACAAACGATAGAAGGAATAGGCTATTGTTCCTTCACGCTCTTCAGCCGAAGGCAATTCAAACGCTCTTCTTAAGTCGAAGGGAATGAGAGATTGCGCCCTTCCATTTCCTGGAAATTGCTCGTCGTTTGCACCAACTATAATTACATGCTTGAAATCTACGGCGCGTGTCTCAACCATACTCAAAACCTGAAGTCCTTCCAACGGCTCACCCTGAAAAGCAATGGTCTCTTGAGACGCGTAATGTTGAAACAACAGATCTAACAAAGGCACTTCATTCAGAAATGCATTTCCTTCCATGTGCATTTCAATTCGACCTAAAATCTGTTGAAGTCGCAAGGCCGTTTCCTTCGTCAATTCATCAGCACTGTCCGCTTCAATAAATACAGAAAGAAATTTCTTCAATCGAACAATGCAATTCGGCAAATCGAAATTCTCGACGGTCAGTAATTCTTCCAACGTTTTCATAGCCGGAAGTTCTTCAACCAACTCCTTCAATTCCTTTTCACGGATATAGATAAACTTTCGTCGCATGACATAGCGCTGAATTTCTCTCCGCTCCGCAGAAGGAATAAGAACGTTTAAATCGGTTTGCAAAATCCATTGCGAGAAATCTTTGTAATACATTCCCTTCTTCACTTCCTTCGACAAGCGACTCCACATGCGCAAAAGCATGCGCACCAAGCGAAACAATGCCACCTGATCAATGGGATATCCCAATGCCACGTTCACGGGTGAGTCTATCGACAATCCGTTCAAAAACGGACGAAGTAAGAACGGTTGAACCAAGACCACAGCGGTATTCGCGTGATCTTCTTCACTCAACTCATTAACTAATTTCGAAGCAGCGAAAGCAGAAGCCAAAGGCGTGACCACTTTCGAGAATGTTATGGTTCGACTTCGTGTATTGAAATCATCTGTCTTCGCAATGGGCATTCTTCTTTCTTCCCACGAGCGGAAAAATATTCCAGCTTCATGAATGGGATTGTTCACGTAATAGGCATCTGCATCGAAACGGAAAAACACTTTTCCTGTTTTGTGAAGACGTATCACCCACTTCTCTTCAGCCTTCGAAAAGGCTGTTATTCCAACAAAATAAATGGCATCTGCATTCGAAGGGAAATTCACTTCCACCTTCTCTTCCGCCATGGCTCTGTTGAGCCGCGCGTAACTGTATGCGTGCTGCTCGTTCTGCAATTCAACAAAGCGGTGATACACTTTTCCAAGGTCAAGCCAGAAATCTGCGTAATCCTCTTGCGCATCGGTTAACGGTTGAATATCGAAACTCCAATTCTCAATATCCTTAACATCTTTCAAATTCTTGAAAACCTCTACTGGATTGGCAAGCGCGACATCGATATCGTTGAAATCGTCGAGCGCCATGCTTCCCCATTTCATAAAGACTTCAAATGAATCGGGGCTTTCAACCACTTCGGTGTAGGCGCGATAAAGCAAGAGAAGTAAACTCAATTTTTCTTCGGTTCTTTCTTTCACAACAGATTTAACAAACTGCGGAAGCAGCATGAGCTGTGGCGTAAGGAAGGCCGAACCTAAAATTTCAAAGAGAAATTTTTTCAAAAAAACTTTGGAACGATTGCTTGGAAGCACCACAATTATGCGGTGTAAATCTTTCCCGTGTTGGTCAATGAGTTCTTGAGCAATTCGTCTTAAAAAAAGTTCTTCTGAATTTGTTTGCATATTCGCAGTATGAATTTCCCAAAGTTTCTAAAATTTCCAGAAGGAAAACGCATTGTTCAAATCTTTTCCTCAACAACTTTTGAAGAAGTGGTCATTATGGGGTCTTCCTATTTCATTCATACCAACAATGCCTTAACGCACGCCGACCGCATTTACGTCATGGATCTCTTGGAAGGCGGTAATGGCGCCATGTTCATTTCGGAAGAAGAATACAATGCACTCAAACAAAGGATTTCTTCCAACTACAAATTGAAATCCATTTGAACATTCCCGTGTTCGAATTACGCTTTGCCGACCTGAAAGCCCTTTCCATTCCTTTCATTACTTTACTTCATGAAACTTCAGTTTGAAAAAAATGTGGACTTGTTGGCGCACAACACGTTTGGCATTTCAGCAATAGCGAGAGAATTTGCACGCATAGACCAAACGGAACACGTGCAAGAGGCGTTGGAGTATGTGCGTCAGAGCAAGAACAATCACCTGGTTCTTGGCGGTGGAAGCAATATTCTTTTCACACAAGATGTCGATGCTATTGTTCTTCAAAACAGATTATTTGGAATTGAATTGGAGAAGGAAGACGATATGCATGTGTATGTGCGCGCGGCCGCGGGAGAGAACTGGCACAACTTCGTGTTGCATTGCATTCGAAACAAATGGGCCGGAGTTGAAAATCTTTCGCTTATCCCCGGTTGCGTGGGTGCGAGCCCTATGCAGAATATTGGCGCCTACGGAGTTGAAATGAGTAACGTTTTAAATTATGTGGAAGCCGTGAACATTCACACTTCCGAAAAACATACATTCTCTTTGAACGACTGCGAATTGGGTTACCGTGAAAGTATCTTCAAGCGCAAGGAAAAAGGCAATTGGTTCATCACACACGTGGGTTTTAAACTAAACAAGCGTCCTGTTTTCCATATTGAATACGGCGCCATTGCAGACGAATTAGACAAAATGGAAATTGATACGTTAAGCATTAAGCACATCAGTCAAGCAGTTATAGCCATTCGTTCTTCAAAACTACCCGATCCAAGAGTCTTGGGCAATGCAGGAAGCTTCTTCAAAAACCCAACGGTAGATCTTTCTGTACTGCGGGCCATTCAAGCGCACGATGAAAAAATTCCGTTTTATCCGGTGAATGAAAACACAGTTAAAATACCCGCTGGATATATGATTGAACACACCGGTTGGAAAGGCAAGCGCGTTGGAAACTGCGGTGTGCATGAAAAACAAGCCCTGGTGCTAGTAAATTACGGCGGAGCAACAGGAAAGGAAATCTTCACTCTGAGCGGAGATATAGTGACCAATGTCAATAATAAATATGGCATTGAATTGGAGCGTGAAGTAAATGTGTGGTAACTTTGCAATTCATTATAAAACCCAACTATTTTGAGCACAATCAGATTTAAAACAGCAGGAACTCCATTTTTCGATCATTTGAAGAACGGAGTAGATTCATACTTCAACGCTACACGTCGCAACAGATGGGGCAATGGGCTCATTTATGTTAAAGCTATTGTCTTGTTAACGAGCTTTTTCGCACTCTATATTTCACTTGTTTTTGGAAGTCTTTCTATTTGGATGAACCTTGGCGCTTGCGTGCTTTTGGGTCTCACCTTAGCTGGAATCGGATTCAACTTGATGCACGATGGTGCGCACGGAAGTTTTTCAGACAAGAAATGGTTGAACGAAATCATGGCTCACACCTTGAACATGGTAGGCGGAGATGTTAGCTTGTGGAAGACAAAACACAACGTTATTCACCACTCGTTCACGAACATTGAAGGACACGACGACGACATTAACATTCAGCCGATGATGCGCACGAATGAGAATCAGCCACGTTACAAGATTCATCGCTTTCAACATATCTACGCTTATATTCTTTACTGTTTAACTTACATTTCTTGGATTTGGATCGACGATGTGAAGAAATACAGAACTCAACAAGTGGGTATTACCAAATTGAAGAAGTTCACCTTTATCAATCACTTTACTTTTTGGGCAACGAAATTGAGTTACGTGGCAACGTTTATTGTTCTTCCAATTGTTTTCAAAGGAATACTTGCAGCCATCTTGGGTTACTTGATCGTTTCTATGGTAACTGGAATTGTTATCGCGGTTGTGTTTCAATTGGCGCACGTGGTTGAATCTGTTTCATTCAACGATCCTGATGATACTAACGGTATCATTGAACAAGAATGGGCCATACACCAAATAAATACGACAAGTAACTTCGCAACAAGAAACCCTTTGGTGTCTTGGTTTACAGGCGGATTGAATTACCAAGTGGAACACCATTTGTTCCCACGTATTTCACACGTTCACTACCCAGCGTTGAATAAAATCGTTCGCGAAACCTGTGAGAAATTCGGTGTTCAATACCACGAATACGGAACTGTTATTGCAGCGGTTCGTTCACACACGCGTCACTTGAAGTCAATGGGCATTGCGGATTAACCTTCGGTAAGTTTCAGACTCTGTGCCATCTCGGCCACTGCTGGACAAACAAGCGTATTGCGAAAAGTAAGCGACATGATTTGAGTCATGTTTTTCCGATCGGTATGCGGGTATTCTCGGCACGCCTTCGGCCTAACGTCATAAATGTTACACGTGTTGTCATCCAAATTCAAAAACGAACATGGGCTTGAATTCAGCACCCAATCACGCATTTCATCCATATGCAAATACTTGTCTGTAAATTCTGCAACGCGCATTCCCACGTGCTTTGCAATGCGTTCAATATCTACATCGCGAAAAATTGGACTCGTGGTTCTGCAACAATTCCCGCAGGTTAAACAGTCGGTCTTTGCAAAAACTTGCTTGTGCAGCGCATGAAAAACATCATCGATCTTTTTCTTCTTAGCCAAACGATTGAAGAGTTTCTTATTCTCTTTCACATTCCTTTGCGCTTCCTCTAAAAATCGTATTTGCTTGTCATTCATGTGGGTCAGAAAATGCAGGGTTTTGTAAAAAAGAGGTGTCGGTTAAACATTTCAAAAACGAAATCAAATCCGACTTCGATTGTGCGCTCAATTGCAACCCGCCTACTGTAAATTTCATAAACGGATCTATCGTTGCACTCGGTGTTCCTCCGCTGTTGTAGTGATCTATCACTTGCTCTAAAGTTGTGAATCTTCCGTCGTGCATGTATGGTCCAGACAATTCAACATTGCGCAAGGTAGGTGTTTTGAATTTACCGTTATCGTAAACACTTCCCGTCACTGCGCCTCTACCCAAATCGCTGAAAGTCGCGTCTAACCCGTTGTTATGAAACAGATAGTCGCTCATTTGCATGCTTCCAAATCCGTGACAGTGGAAACAATCCGCACCGAAACTTCCACCAGGAACTTGATCCGGACTTCCTCCTTCCGACAAAAACAAATTGAATCCATGAAACTCTTCCGGGGTAAACTGGTATTGCCCAATTCGTTGTTTATCGAATTTTGAATTCGAAGAAATCATCGTTCTTAAGAATGAAGCAATGGCCTTTACTATTTTTTCTTTCGAAACTTCATTTGACCCATAGGCCTTGAAGAACAAAGCGTCATACAAGGGATCTGCATCTATTTGTTCAACAGCATGGCCCCAATCTTCTGCCATTTCAATGGGATTTTCAACAGGCTCATAAATTTGATCTTCAAGCGTAACAGCCCTTCCATCCCAAAAATAAGTTGGTGACCAACCCAAGTTTACGAGTGGCATGGCTTGACGCGTACCAACTTCACCATTGATACCAATGGAATACTGTCGCGGATCTGAAAATCCGTTCTCAGGTAAATGACAAGTCCCGCAAGACATCGCGTCATCACCACTCAATTTTTTTTCCCAAAATAAATAACGCCCCAAATTCACACCTTCCACCGTTAGCGGATTATCTGCAGGAATATCCATGGGAGGGAAAAACGGAGGAATAATGAGATCGTATGGAGTGGCAATGGGACCTTCAGGCGCCTCGTGCTTGCATGTCCACAAGAGACTTGCCAATGCAATAAGAAAAAAGAAAGTGAAACGCCTTGCCGTCATACTTCAAAAATACGCGAGAAAGAACAAACAAATTTATTTCATTCGCTAATCTTCCTCGGCCGATAAAAAATTTTCATTCTGAACGAAATTCCAGTCGGTCAACGTCTTCAAAAAAGCCACCAACGCCGCCTCTTCATCCTTCAATAAATTTAGAGGCTTTACGCGAGCATCTTTCGTTGAACGAGTTCCTCCTCCGGTGTTGTAAAACGAAACCACTTCTTCCAACGAACTCATGGAACCATTATGCATGTATGGCGCTGTCAATTCGACATTTCGTAACGTGGGAGTCTTGAATTTCCCGCGGTCAGATGCCGAATATGTTTTTCTTT
>Ga0114971_10003207_pt1 | contig 11087 bp, 13 predicted proteins | sample M_140625_MF_Meta_FD_87320 | JGI IMG/M metagenome (GOLD analysis project Ga0114971, IMG submission 87320) | Freshwater microbial communities from Lake Montjoie, Canada to study carbon cycling - M_140625_MF_MetaG | ecosystem: Environmental > Aquatic > Freshwater > Lake | place: Lake Montjoie... | reverse complement strand
CTGCGCGGCATCGACCTCACCCGTGACATCCTGATCGAGAACACCGAGCGCTTCGCCCGCGGGCTTCCCGCCAACAATGCGCTGCTCTGGGGCGCGCGCGGCATGGGCAAGTCATCGCTGGTGAAGGCCGCCCACCACGCCATCAACGAGGCGTGCGGCGGCATCCTGAAGCTCGTCGAGATCCACCGCGAGGACATTGAAAGCCTGCCGGTGCTGATGAACATCATCCGCAGGAACCCCGGTTTCCGCTTCATCGTGTTCTGCGACGACCTCTCATTCGACGCTGACGACACCTCCTACAAGTCGCTCAAGGCGGCGCTTGACGGTGGCATCGAGGGCCGCCCTTCCAACATGATCTTCTACGCCACCTCGAACCGCCGCCACCTGCTGCCGCGCGACATGATCGAGAACGAGCGCTCGACGGCGATCAACCCGTCCGAGGCGGTGCAGGAGAAGGTCTCGCTGTCAGATCGCTTCGGTCTGTGGCTGGGCTTCCACAATTGTTCGCAGGACGAGTTCCTGGCGATGATCGAGGGCTATGCGAAGCACTACGGACTGAAGGTCGACGCGGACACGCTGCGCGCCGGTGCGATCGAATGGCAGGCAACCAGAGGGAGCCGGTCGGGTCGCGTGGCGTGGCAATACATTCAGGACCTGGCGGGGCGGCTGGGGCAGCAGTTGGAGGAAGTTTAACCGGCGGTTCCCAGCTTCATCATCCCCGGGCTTGTCCCGGGGATCTTTTTTCGGGTCACCAAAAGGATGGCCGGGACGAGCCCGGCCATGATGAATGTTGAGAACATCGCCATGAGACTAAGCCGTCTCCTTCTCGATCCTCTTCCAGTCCGCGAGGTCCTTTGCACGCGGCACTGCCATCACGGCGCGGCGGAAGGCTTCGCGTTGCTGCACGGCTTCGAACCATTCCATGAGGTGCGGCATCGGTGGCCTGATGCAGTCCACGCCCGTGTAGCGCCACAGCGAAGCGCCCATCACGATGTCGCCGAAGCTGAAGTCCTGGCCGGCGAACCAGTCGTGGCGCGCGATCCATGCATCTGCCACGACGAGAACCTCGGCGGCCTTCTTCTCCGCCGCGGCCGCCGCCGCCACATCGCGGTGTTCCGGCAGGCTGCGCACGCGATTGACAAACAACGTGCTGACAGCGGGCGCGAAATTCACCTGCGCCCACTCCATCCACTGCTCCGCCATGGCGAGGCTTCGGTGTTCCGCGGGCCTGAGCACCCCTGCCCTGAAGCGCGCCGCGAGATAACGCACGATGGCGTTGGACTCGAACATGGTGACATCGCCATCGCGGATCACCGGCACGAGGCCCATGGGGTTCATGGCGAGGTAGTCTGCATCCTGGTTGCCGCCGAAGCTGCCGCCGACGTTCTCGCGGGTATAGGGCACGTCGAGTTCCTCGAGCGCCCAAAGCACCTTCTGCACATTGACGGAATTGCGCCGCCCCCACACGGTGATCATGGCCCTGCTCCTCGCTGATCGCCCGAGCATGCGCCAACAGCGCGCAAAAACAAGAGGCCCGGAGTTGCCTCCGGGCCTTGAGTTCGACTTGGGTGATCGATCAGTTCGCGGCAGCGGTGTTCTGCGAGAGGAACTTCATCGGGTCGAGCGCCACGGCACCCTTGCGCACTTCGAAGTGCAGCTGCGGGCTGGAGACCGAGCCCGTCTGGCCGGCCTTGGCGATCACGTCGCCGCGCTTCACCGTGTCGCCGCGCTTCACGAAGAGCTCGCTGGCGTGGGCATAGGCGGTCACATAACCATCCTCGTGGCGGATGAGCACCAGGTTGCCGTAGCCCTTCAGCTCGTTGCCCGAGTAGGCGACGACACCGTCCGCGGCGGCGCGGATCGAGGTGCCTTCCGGCACTGCGATGTTGATGCCTTCGTTCTTGAGACCATTGGCCTTGGGGCCGAAGCCCGAGATGATCTTGCCGCGCACCGGCCAGCGCATGCCGGGTGCTCCGGCAATCGGCGCGCCTTCGGCCACCTGCTGGCCACCCGTTTCGGCAGCGGGCGGCGTGGTCTTTGTGGCGGCAGCCGTGGAGCCGGGGATCGGTTCGGGAGCCGGCGCTGCGGTGTTCGCAGCCGCCTGCTGGCCCGTGCTCTCCTCACCGGTGGCGGCGGGCATGGTGTCGGCGGCAGCCGTGGTGGTCTTCGGTGCTGCGGGTTTGGCGGCGGCGACCACCGGAGCGGCCTCGCCACCAGCCGGGATCCTGACCTTCTGGCCGAGAACCAGCTGGGCATTGTGCGGCAGGCCATTGGCATCGGCGATGGCGTAGGGCGAGATGCCGAACTTGCGGCCGAGCGAGAACAGCGTGTCGCCCGTGGCCACCGTGTGCAGGTCACCCGTGCCGGAGGCGGCAACCGACGGGCCGGCCTTGAAGGGCTTGGGTGCGGCCGTCGCATTCACCGGCGCGCCGGGCTTCGGCGCGATCGGCGTGGTTGAGGGCTCCGCGAAGGACGTGTTGTCCGGCGGGACCGCGTTCTGCGAGGCAACGCGCGGTGCTGCTGCACCACCCGCACCCGGCAGGCGAAGGACCTGGCCGGTGTGCACCGAGTAAGGCGCCTGGATGCCATTGACCGCCGCGAGTTCTGCGACGGAGAGGTTGTTTGCCCGCGCAACGGAGTAAAGCGTCATGCCCGGGCCCACCGTGACGGTGTTGCCGGTGGCCGGTGCTCCGGTGGCGACCTGCGGCTGCGGTGCCGTGGGCTGGCGATACTGCGGCGCCTGATAGGACTTTGAGTAATCATAGCTCGGCGGCTGCGACGAGGCGCTCGCCAGCGGCTTCGACGCGACACCCGTATCTTCGGTGCCGACATTCGAGGCATTCACGTTCTTCGGCACACTGGCCGTATAGACCGGGTCTGCATCCGATGGGTTGGTTGCGAAACGCTCGGTATCTGCGGAGCAGGCCGTGAGCATCACGGCGGCGGCGGCGGACACCAGAAACTGCGGCTTGGTGAGAGAAGACCAAGCAGTAAAGCTAAGTTTGGACGACATGCCCCGAACTCCAGAACAAACTGACACACGCAAAAATGGCTTGGTTAAGTTAAGGGAGCGTTATCGCTGACGAAGTCTTGTTCATTTTGGAACAGAGCGGGAACGCGCAGCCTCAGAGCAAGCGGCCTTCGCCCTGCTGGTCGAGCCGCTTCAGCATCGCGGCGGCGGTGAGCTTGCTCACCGGGTGGCGCCACTGCGGCGCGATCTCGGCGATGGGTGCCAGCACGAAGATGCGCTCGGCAATGCCCGGGTGCGGCAGCAGCGGCGGCACGGACCGACGGATGAAACCGTGATAGTCGATGAGGTCGAGGTCTAGCGTGCGCGGCCCCCAGCGCAACGTGCGTTGTCGCCCTGCCAGACGCTCAATGACGTGCAGCCGCAGCAGCAGGTCTTCCGGGGGCAGCCGCGTATCGATTTCCGCAACGGCATTGATGAAATCCGGCTGGTCGGTGACCCCGAAGGGTGCGGTGACGAGAAGCTGCGAGGACTTCTTCACCTTGATGCCGCTGCCATTGAGGCGGCGCAGCGCCTCCTCCACCGCGTCTCGCGGGGTTCCCCAGGGGCCGTTGCTGTTGGAGCCGAGGGCGACCAGAATCATTTCACTTGAGCGTCGTTGGGTGGCTGTCTAAATCGATCACATACACGAGAAGGAATTTTCAGACATGCATTTTTATCAGGATGAACGCGTTGCGCTGTTCATCGACGGCTCCAACCTTTACGCCACGGCCAAGACGCTGGGCTTCGACATCGACTACAAGCGCCTGCTCGGATATTTCCGCAAGCGCTCGCGCCTGATCCGCGCCATCTATTACACTGCCCTGCTCGATGATGCCGAATACTCGCCGATCAAGCCGCTGATCGACTGGCTGGACTACAACGGCTATCGTGTCGTCACCAAGCCCGCAAAGGAATTCACCGATGCCATGGGCCGCCGCAAGGTGAAGGGCAACATGGACATCGAGCTCGCCGTCGACGTGATGCAGCTGTGCGACCAGCTGGACCACATCGTGCTGTTCTCGGGCGATGGCGATTTCCGCTCGCTTGTTGCCGCCGTGCAGGCCAAGGGCCGCCGCGTCACCGTCATCTCGACGCTGACCACGAGGCCGCCGATGATCGCCGATGACCTGCGCCGCCAGACCGACCAGTTCATCGACCTCAGCGACCTGCGTGACGAGATCGGCCGCGACCCGTCCGAGCGCCGCGAGCGCACCCCTGCACCTGCACAGCGCGAGAGCTTCGAGGACTTTGCCGACATCTGACAAGCACAAGCATGAGCCGGGCCGCGACTGCCCGCTGTGCCCGCGCCTCGTTGAATACCGGCTGGCGCAGCGCAAGCTGCACCCCGACTGGTTCAACGCGCCGGTGCCGTGCTTCGGCACGGACGACGCGCGGCTGCTGATCACCGGCCTTGCACCCGGTGTGGCGGGCGCCAACCGCACAGGGCGGCCCTTTACCGGCGACTTCGCGGGGGAGCTTCTCTACGGCACGCTCGTCCACTTCGGTTTCGCCAAGGGCGTGTTCAAGGCCGACCCCAATGACGGATTGACGCTTAAGGACGCGATGATTGCCAACGCCGTGCGCTGCGTGCCGCCGCAGAACAAGCCGCTGCCCATCGAGATCAAGACCTGCAACGCATTCCTCAGTGTACGGATCGATGCGTTGCCGCAGCTGAAGGCCATCGTGGCGCTGGGCCGCATTGCGCATGACGGCGTGTTGTCGGCGCTGGGTGCGAAGAAATCGGCTCATCCCTTCTCGCATGGCGGCGAGCACCAGGTCGGCGGGGTTCGCCTTTTCGACAGCTATCATTGCTCGCGCTACAACACCAACACGCGCGTGCTGACGCCCGAGATGTTCAGGGCCGTGTTCGGGCGGGTAAGAGGGTATCTGGACTCATTGTAGGGGTCTTGCAGCAGCCCACTCACGCCATCATGCCGGGCTCGTCCCGTGCATCCTTTTCGCGGCAACAAAGAAGATCGCCGGGACAAGCCCGGCGATGATGAAACTGAAGGAGCAGCGAGAAACCCTAGACCAGCGCGGCCAGCACCTCGGCGGCATCATTCTCCGGGTCCGGAACAGGAAAGCGCACCGAGGAGATGATCCCGTCATGCAGGATGAAGGTGATGCGCTGGAGATAAAGCCCGCCGCCCGTTTCGAACATCGGCAGGCCAAGGCGCGACTGGAACAGGCGGCCGTGATCAGAGAGCAGCCTGTAGGACAGCTGGTTGCGCGCCACGAAATCCTGCTGCCACTCCGCATCGAGAAGGCTGAGGCCAAAGAGCTTCACGCCGAGCCGGCGGAACTCGCCATAGAGTTCGGAATAGGCCAGCGCCTGCGGTGTGGAGCCGTGGGCACCCTTGATGTGATCCCAGTTCGGCGGGTTGGGGTAGCCCGGGCGCCCGGTGAAGGGATAGCAGAAGATCACTGCCGGCCCCTGGATCTTCGCCGGATTGACGGGAGCGCCCGACGTCGCCTCGAGTTCGACATTCGGCATTCCGCGCCCGAGCAGGTGCTGCATGAAAACCATGGTTTTGCCTCAGCCCTTGTCGCGCATGAGGCGGGCTCGCTCACGGTCCCATGAGCGTTCCTTGATCGTCTCGCGCTTGTCGTGGAGCTTCTTGCCGCGGGCCAGCGCAATGTCGACCTTCACGCGACCACGCGGGTTGAAGAACATCTTGAGCGGAATGATGGTGAGGTGCTCCTTCAGCACGCCGGACGAGAGCTTGTTGATCTCCGACTTGTGGAGAAGAAGCTTCCTTGGCCGCTTAGGCTCATGGTTGAAGCGGTTGGCCTCGCGGTATTCCGGGATGTTCGAATTGATCAGCCACAGCTCGCCGTTCTTCATCGCGGCATAGGATTCGCCAAGGGTTGTGTGGCCGGTGCGCAAGCTCTTGACCTCGGAGCCCTTGAGCTCGATCCCCGCCTCGAAGGCCTGCAGGATCTCATAGTCATAGCGGGCGCGGCGATTGTCGGAGACAATCTTGATGCCGTCTTCCTTGCGCGACGCCTTGGCGCCGCCGCTCTTGGAGCTCATCTCAGTTCAGGAGCCCCGCATGAAGCATCGCCTCGCGCACCGCCGACTTGGTGGACTCGACGACGGGCACCATGGGCAGGCGCGCCTCGGGCGTGCACAGGCCAAGCAAGCTCGCGGCATATTTCACCGGGCCGGGGCTGGTCTCGACGAACATGGCGTGGTGCAGCGGCATCAGCCGGTCCTGAAGCGCCAGTGCCTTGGCATAGTCGCCCTTCAGCGTCGCTTCCTGGAATTCGGCACAGAGGCGGGGCGCCACATTGGCCGTCACCGAGATGCAGCCAACGCCGCCATGGGCGTTGAAGCCAAGGGCCGTGCCGTCCTCGCCCGAGAGCTGGATGAAGGCCTTGCCGGAGGCAAGGCGCTGGCGCGAGGGGCGCGTCAGGTCGGCGGAAGCATCCTTGGTGCCGATGATGTTCTTGCAGTCATGCGACAGGCGGGCCAGCGTCTCGACCGAGATGTTGGCAACCGTGCGGCCCGGCACGTTGTAGACGATGATCGGGATGTTCACCGCGTCGGCGATCGCCCTGAAATGGGCATAAAGCCCGTCCTGGGTGGGCTTGTTGTAGTAGGGCACGACCACCAGCGCGGCATCCGCACCGGCTTCCTTGGCATGCACGGTATAGTCGATGGCTTCAGCCGTCGAATTGGAGCCCGTGCCGGCGATGACGGGAACGCGACCGCGCACCTCGTCGATGCAGATCTCGATCACGCGCTTGTGTTCATCGGGGTCCAGCGTCGGGCTCTCGCCGGTGGTGCCGACGGGCACCAGGCCGTGGGAGCCCTGCTCGATCTGCCAGTTCACGAATTTCCGGAACGCCACCTCGTCAACCTTGCCATTCTGCATGGGGGTGATGAGCGCGGGAAATGAACCTCTGAACTGCACGTGAGCTTCTCCGGTAATGACTTGAAGGTAAGGACTTGGAAACCATGGCGAGACTAGTTTGGGAACCGGTTTTACCGCCAGCCCGCAAACGGCGCGGAACCATAGACGCTTGGCCGCACAGCGGCAAGCGGGGATGGTTCCACCTTTGAGGTCATGTTCTGGGCACAATTGAGCCCTAGCGGCGGTTCTCGGCGATTAAAGGATGTGATTGGATCGTTCATGCGTATCAACCGGTTCCTGCGTATCAGCCTGATTGCCCTCGCCGCCACCACGGCGATGGTCTCGCCCGGATTCGTGTCACACACCGGCATGGTGTTGGCCGCTGCCGAGCCGTCCTCGGCGGCGGTCGAGGCCGCGAGGCTGGCGATCAAGGGCGACTTCGTGGGCGCGGGTGAAGCTGCCCGGCGCTCCGGCGACCAGGCGGCGATGAAGCTCGTGGAACTGATCTTCCTGCGCGACCACCCCAATGATGCCGGCTACCAGCGCATCCTCGCCTTCCTTGACTCGGCGCCCAACTGGCCGCTGTCGGAGGCCCTGCTCAAGCGCGCCGAGCGCTCGCTCTATGTGAACAAGGAATCGCCCGAACTCATCCTGTCGCACTTCGCCAAGCGCAAGCCCGTCACCGACGAAGGCTCGCTGGCGCTGGCCCGCGCCCTGATCGCCACGGGCGACACCGCGGGTGCCAAGGCCCAGGTGCAGAAGGTGTGGGCCGACCCAGAGGCCAGTGCGGAACTCGAATCACAGGTATCGTCGGAATTCGGCAAGCTGCTGACCGTGGACGACAACAAGCGCCGCATGTGGCGCCTCGTCTATGCGCAGGAAACCAATGCGGCGATCCGCGTCGCCAAGCGCCTGCCAGCTGACTACCAGAAGGCTGCCGCCGTGGCCCAGAAGCTGGTGCGCGGCGAACGCGGTGCGGACAAGCTCTATGGCGGCCTCTCCTCCGACATGCGCAATACACTGGGCATGCGCTATGCGCTGGCCCGCTACTACCGCCTCAACGACAATTACGCCAAGGCGCGCGACGTGCTCCTCACCATTCCGGGCGACGCCGACAAGATCGGCGACGCTGAGGCCTGGTGGATCGAGCGCCGCATCGTGGCGCGCCGTTCGATCGGCCAGGATGACCCGAAGGCGACGCGCAAGGCCGCCTACAAGATCGCCGCATCACACGGCTTCGCGGAGGGCGACGAGGCGGTCGAGGGCGAGTTCCTCGCCGGCTGGATCGCGCTGCGCTACCTGAATGATCCCGAGAGCAGCCTGAAGCATTTCCAGCGCCTTGCGGCGATTGCGCCGTCGCGCACCGAAAAGGCGCGCGCCGGCTACTGGACAGGCCGCGCCTATGAGGCGCTGGGCGACAAGGGCAGCGCCAAGGCCGCCTACAAGCAGACAGCTGCCTATTCCACCATCTATTACGGCCAGCTGGCGCGCGAGAAGATCGGGCTCGGCAAGGTGCCGGAGGAAATCGAAAGCGGCGAGGCTTCATCCGCCGCGCAGGCCAAGGTCGCCAAGGACGAAGTGGTCCGCGCCTTCAAGATCATGGACGAGGCCGGAACCAAGGCCGACCTCTACATGTTCCTGTGGTCCTTCGCCAACCGCTTCGACTCGACCGACGAGATGAACGCGGTCGCATCGATCGTGTGGGATGCAGGCGGCGCCACCATGGCGGTGCGCCTGGCCAAGGCTGCCGCACAGCAGAATATCGACATCGACTCCTGGGGCTATCCGGTGCGGGCCCTTCCCGACTGGAAGCAGGTGGGCCAGCCCATCGAGAAGCCTCTGGTCTATGCACTGGCCCGCCAGGAAAGCGAATTCAACCCCAACGCCGGCAGCAAGGTGGGCGCGCAAGGCCTGATGCAGATCATGCCCGGCACGGCAAAGCTCATCGCCAAGCAGCACGGCATCAAGTACAACCCATCGCAGCTGATGAACCCGCAGCTCAACGTCACGCTGGGTGCTGCGCATATGGGCGACCTCGTGGCCGATCACGACGGCTCTTATGTGCTGACGCTGGTGTCCTACAACGCCGGCCCGCGTCGCTCGCGCGAATGGATCAAGCAATATGGCGACTTCCGCGCCGGCGAAGCGGATCCCATCGACTGGGTCGAATCCATTCCGTTCCAGGAAACCCGCCAGTATGTTCAGAAGGTCATGCAGAACCTGCACGTCTATCGTTCGCGGCTGGCGCCAAAGACCGTGCGGCCAATGACAGCGGACCTGATGCGCGGTGCGCGCACCGACAGCCTCAACGTGGCCTCCACCACGCCCGCAACCGAAGCCTCGGCTGAACCTGCGGCAGATCCGGCACAGGGCTGCTCCAAGTCCTCGATCGCCTCGCTGATCAGCGGCTGCGACTGAGGCATGGACTATGCCGAGCATTTCGTCACCGCCGCTGACGGCACGCCGCTCTATGCGCGTGACTACGCAGCGGGCCGCACTGGCCTGGTTCCGATCGTCTGCCTTCCCGGCCTGACGCGCAATTCCAAGGACTTCGAGACCATCGCGCCGCGCCTGGCGCAAACGCGCCGCGTGCTGGCCTTCGACTTCCGCGGTCGCGGCCGCTCAGGCCGCGCTGATCCCGCAACCTATCGCCCGGACCAGGAAGTGGCGGATACGCTGCACGTGCTCGACACGCTGGGGATCGAGCGCTTTGCCATCATCGGCACCTCGCGCGGCGGCATCGGCGCCATGGTGATGGCAGCGCGCGCCCTGCCGCGCATGGCGGGCGTGCTGTTCAACGATATCGGACCGAAGATCGACAAGGCGGGTTTGCTCCGCATATGGACTTATCTCGGCACGGATCCGCAATTTGCGGACTGGGACGAGGCCGTGGTGGCCCTCAAGTCATCGAACCCGGGCTTCGAAACACTGAGCGCGGCGGAATGGCTGGCCTTCGCGCGCCGCGTCTACCGCGAGGTGAACGGCGTCCCTCGGGCTGACTATGACCCTGCCCTGGCGCAGAACTTTCCCGGTGTGGCGGAAATCGAGGCGGGCAAGGTGCCTGAACTCTGGGCGCTGCTCGACATGATGGCGGACGTGCCCTCGCTGGTGCTGCGCGGCATTCATTCCGACCTGCTGAGCCCGGAGATCGTCGCCGACATGCATGCGCATCACCGTCGGCTTGCATCCGTCACGGTCATGCAGCGCGGTCATGTGCCCTTCCTCGACGAGCCGGAAAGCCTCGCCGCCATCACCGAGTGGTTGAAAGTGGTCGACGCCGCCTAGGCACCGGCTCTCTTTTTGTCGAGCAGGCGGCGCGCCAGAGCGCCAAGCGGACATCCGATGAAGAACAGCGCCGACATCCACAGGGCGATTTCGACATAATAGTGGATCATGCGCCAGCCTCCGGCGGGGCTTCGGTGGTGCCCTCCCCAGCGGTGCGCCAACCGACCCAAACACCAAGACCCAGCGCCACCAGCATCCAGAACCAGTGGAAACGCAGCACAAACAGCGTGCCGGTGAAATTCAGCGGATCGTCCATGCTCAGCCCTCCGTGCCCACGTGCATGTTGACGCGGCGCACACCAAACGTGGCCGCCGCAGCCGCCCGCGCGGCCTCCACCGCCGCCCGGTTGGGTGCAATGCCCCTGATCTCGACGTCGCGGCCCATGGCGATGGGCTTGGCCCACTCCTGACCCGCGACGGCAAGCGCTGCGGTCACCTGCGTCTGGACGGTTGTCTTGACGCCTCGCCCTTCGACCGCCATGGCCGCCAGGAACGGCAGAATGACCAGCGGCAAATGCGCCAGCCAACGAAGGGGCTTCATGTATGAGCGAGACTGAACCATTTCCGGACGACTCTGCAACTCTTGCGGTGAGTCGGGCAACCCGCTTGTGACGTCGACATTCCGCGTCTCGACTGCAATCCATTTCATTGAATCGGCCTTCTATGCAAATGATTTCACTGGATCTTCTTGGACCCAAACTGTGGCAAAGCGGTAACAGAGGTCGAAATTAACGGCAGTCTTCTCTCGCAGACATTGACCTTTATCCGGATAGCGCAGACAACTGGTGCGTGCTCGACCAGATCGTGCATTTACCTCCGGATCCGGTTGCAGGGGATGGGGGATGTCTCAAACTCCAAGACTTGGGAGAACAAGAATGAAGACTTTGAAGATGGCGCTTATGGCTGGTGCGGCGGTTGCTGTGTCCGCCGCCGTCG
>Ga0114971_10003205_pt1 | contig 11088 bp, 10 predicted proteins | sample M_140625_MF_Meta_FD_87320 | JGI IMG/M metagenome (GOLD analysis project Ga0114971, IMG submission 87320) | Freshwater microbial communities from Lake Montjoie, Canada to study carbon cycling - M_140625_MF_MetaG | ecosystem: Environmental > Aquatic > Freshwater > Lake | place: Lake Montjoie... | reverse complement strand
GTCCTTGCTGACCTTGTGGAGCTTGACCTCTTGGTGGTTGAGCTTGTCCTTGCTGACCTTGAGGTTGTTGACCTTGTGGAGCTTGACCTCTTGGTGGTTGAGCTTGTCCTTGCTGACCTTGAGGTTGTTGACCTTGTGGAGCTTGACCTTGTGGAGCTTGCGCTAAAGCTTGAGAGCTAATTATTGCTAGAATAGCAGAAATTTTGGCAAAATTTTTCATAATTTTTTTTGAATTAATTGGTTCGGATATAATTTTTCCGAGATTATGTATAAAATTATTTTCAAAAAAAAATCATGCAATATTTTAAATTATTCTTGTTTCAAAATAATATTTTTAATAATTTATTTTAGAATTTTTTAATAATAAAAAATCAGCAATTACGCAAGCCATCATTGCTTCACCAATTGCAACTGCACGAATTCCAACGCATGGATCATGCCTTCCTTTGGTGATTATTTCGCAATTATTTCCATGAATATCAACAGTTCTGCGTGGAATTAAAATTGAACTCGTTGGCTTAACAGCGAATCTAACTACAATATCTTGACCCGAAGATATTCCTCCAAGAACTCCACCAGAATGGTTCGAGGCGAATTTTATTTGGTTATTTTCTTGCCACATTTCATCGCTTAATTGCGATCCAAATTTACTGGCACATGAAAAACCCGCACCAATTTCAACTCCTTTAACTGCGTTAATTGACATCATAGCACTTGCTAAACGGGCATCCAGTTTATTATAAATTGGCTCACCCAATCCAACTTCAACATTACGTGCAACTACTTCAATAATCGCCCCTACAGAATCGCCTTTTTTTCTAATTTCCAAAAGATAATCGCTAAATTCTTGAGCGGCATTTTTATCGGGACAAAAAAATTCATTATTATTAATTTCTCTGTAATCAAAATTATTTGGATTAATTTTTTTTTCACCAATTTGTGTAAGATAACCAAAAATTTCAATATTTTTTTTAGCAATAATTTTTCTAGCTATAGCTCCAGCGATAACTCGCATTGCTGTTTCGCGAGCCGAAGAACGTCCTCCTCCTCGATAATCCCGAATGCCATATTTTTTAAAGTATGTAAAATCAGCATGTGATGGACGAAATTTATCTTTGATCTCACCGTAATCTTGCGACTTCTGATCTTGATTGTAGATTATTGTGCTAATTGGAGTTCCGGTAGTTTTACCCTCAAAAACTCCTGAAAGAATTTTTACCTGATCCAATTCTTGACGCTGAGTGGTAAATTTTGATTGACCTGGACGTCTTTTATCTAAATATTTTTGAATATCACTTTCATTAAGGTCAATAAGCGAAGGACAGCCATCTATTACACAGCCAATTGCTTCGCCATGACTTTCGCCCCAAGATGTAAAGGAAAATATTTCGCCAAATTTATTCATAATATTTATTGATATTAGTTAGTTTTTGTTAGAATAATTATTTATTAGTTTATTTTAGTATTAATACTGGATTTACAGTAAAAACTAATTGATTACCATCTTCACTAATTTTTAACTGTCCTGAAGTAATTTTTCCTATATCTCCTTCAGCAAAAACATCCTGCAAAATTATTTCATTGTTACTTTTGTGCATAGCCTTACTTGCTTTGATATTGTAAATGTCATTATGGTTATATTGTAAAATAATTTTTGGATTTGTCATTATTTTTTCACTAAGATAATCGTCTTTATTTGATTGAAAATCATTGATTAATTTTATAGTATTTTGCTTACTTATGCCATGAAAAACATAAAGCGTAATTCCACAAAATATTGTTACATAGCATAAAATAGTAAGGAATTTTTTAATTTGACCATAACGCTTAATATTGATTAGAACTTGTTTTGTATTGCGATCCATATTTAAAATAATCAATTATCTCGAGTTTTTTCAAGGCATATTGCGCAAGATCTTACTTCCTCAAAAATATGCATTTTATCAATTTCTATTTTGATTTTTTTTATTCTTAAATCAAGCATAATTAAATCTACAATCTCTTGCGCCATTTTTTCAATTAATTTAAATTTCTTAGTGTTGACAAGATTTTTTATTTGATTGTATATTATTTCGTAATCAACAGTATCTTCGATAGAATCCGAATATAGAGACTGTGAATATCCTACATCAATCTCGAGATTTATTAAAATTTCTCTTTCAAATTTTTTTTCCCAGTCGTAAATTCCGATATTGGTTTTTAATTTAAAATCTTTAATCTTTATTTTCATTTGTTTAAAAAATTTTTGAAAAAAATGTTTTACTTATTTTTTATTTAGATACAACTTGTTTTAACTATTTATGCTAACTAGAAATAAAATGTTATTTTTATCAATAATTTTAGCCATTATTTTTGGCTCAGTAATTTGGCAATTCTTCATCGAAAATTACAGGATTAATGATGTTGAAATACCAGCATCACAAAATATAACTTACAATGATCATATCCCTATAAATATTGATTCAAAGACTTTAGAAAAAGAATTTGAAAATAATATTAATAAACCAATTTTACTTTATTTATACACTACTTGGTGCCAAGTATGCAACAAAAATTTTGTAACTTTTAATGAGTTAGCGCGTGAATTTCAAAACACTGATTTAAAAGTTTTTGCTTTAGCAATTGATCGCAATGTTGAAAATAATTTAATCCAAGATTATTTTAAAAAACTTCCCAAAGTTTATTTTTTACCGCAAATTTTAGAAAATAGAAATGGTTTTATAGAATTTTTACAATCAAAAAAAGTAAGTTACAATAATCGCATACCTTACACAATATTATTTGCTCGCGATGGTAGTGTTTTAGCTAAATATTCAGGAACTAAATCCAAAAACTATCTACGCAATAAAATTATCACCGAGCTTTACGATAAAAATTAATTATGAATTTTAAAATTAAACTATATAATACCCTTACAGCTTCTAAGGATGAACTTGTCACTTGCGAAAATGACTTAGTAAAATTATATGTTTGTGGACCAACTGTTTATGATCGCCCTCACCTTGGCAATGCTAGAAGCGTAGTTGTTTACGACTTACTTTACCGTTTATTGTTACAAAATTATTCCAAGGTGATTTATGTGCGCAACATTACCGATGTTGATGATAAAATAAATGCAAAAGCTAAAGAGCTTCAAATTTCAATTTCAACTTTAACCAATGAAATTACTAAATTTTTTCACACCGATATTTTAGCTTTAAATACATTAAGTCCAAGTCATGAGCCAAAAGCTACCGAGCATATAAGCGAAATGATAAATTTAATTGAAAAACTTATCTTAAATAATCATGCTTATGTACAAAATAATCATGTTTTATTTGATGTAAATTCTTATAAAAAATATGGACAATTATCACGAAGAAATCTTGATCAGATGATTGCAGGGTCAAGAGTTGAAGTTGCTAGTTACAAAAAAAATCCTCTTGATTTTGTCTTATGGAAACCTGCCAATGAAGATGATGATCAATCTAGTATTTTTGATAGCCCATGGGGTAAAGGTCGTCCCGGATGGCATATTGAATGTTCGGCGATGAGCTCAAAATATTTGGGTAATAATTTTGACATTCATGGCGGAGGTGCAGATTTACAATTTCCCCATCACGAGAATGAAATTGCCCAAAGCTGTAGCGCTAATCCATCATCTAGCTATGCGCGATTTTGGATTCATAATGGCTTTCTAACTGTCAATGGTGAGAAAATGAGTAAATCACTTAAAAATTTTATTACTGTTTTTGATTTACTCGAGCAAGGGATTTCAGGAATTGCAATTCGCTTAATGCTATTAACAACTCATTATCGCAAACCTTTTGATTTCAATTCTAAAGCGCTTAGTGATGCTCAAAAAACTCTAGAAAAATTCGATAAAATAATCGCTGAAACTATTGAATTATTTGGCTTGGAAAAAAATCTTGAATATTTTTGCGATAAAGATTTTATTGCCAAAGAAATTCTTACAAGCCTTGCCGATGATTTAAATTTTTCAAAAGTTTTAGCTAATCTTCATGAGTTGGCCAAAGATGTTAAAAATAATTTTAATGAAATTATTCCCAGAAGAATTTTAATCTCCAGCCTTGATTTTCTTGGGTTGATTGCTAAAAATAAATAATAACATTTTCCATATTTGCTTTAGCAAATTTAGCTGTAAAACTGTGATCATACCCCTAGATCAAACCATTCGCTTATTAAATTATCAATCGTTTCTTTTTTAACTGGTTTAGAAATATAATCATTCATGCCGATTTTTTTACATTTTTCACGCTCCGATTCTCCGGCATTGGCAGTTAATGCAAAAATAATTACAGGCTTTTCATCGGCTCGATTTTTTTCAATTTGCCTTATCTGCGTAGTTGCTTCGTAACCATCGGTAATTGGCATCATGCAATCCATCAATATTAAGTCATAATGAACATGGATAAATTTATTCACCGCTTCTTGACCATTCTCAGCCTTGTCAATATCAAAGCCAAAACTTTTCATTATCGTTGCAGCTACTTTCATGTTAACTTCATTATCCTCACATATCAAAACCTTTAATCCGCGCTTTTTAATTTGATCTTTTATAGAAGATTCATTTTTCATAACCAACTCATTTTCTAAAACATCGCAATTAGTATTAAACGCCAAAAATAAATAATTTAGTAATTGAGTTTTTTTAACCGGCTTAGTCATTACATGATCAAAAAGCTTAAATTCTTCAATTGGAAATCTACTGCGATCGTAAATTGAAGTTAATAAAATTGTTGGTATATCTCTTAAAATATAATCATTTCTAATATCTTTTATTAACTTCTTAGCATTAATGCCAATTTTGAAATTATGACTTATCAAAATACAATCAAGATTGTTTAATTTTTTTAACTCATCAATAATAATTTTATTATTAACTTCATTTTCATTATTAATAGAATTAACTTCAATTACAGAAGTTATTAGTCCGAGATTTCTAAGATATCGACTTAAAAAATATGAAGATGTTTTATTATTTTCGATTAGCGCTACATTATTTCCAGAAATTTCTTTGATATTCTCAGATTCCGAATCTTCAATTACAGCTTGATCTTCAATGTATTTTAGCATTGGTATCACAAACCAAAAATCTGAGCCTTTACCTTTTTTACTTGAAAAACCAATGTGACCATTCATTAAATTTACCAATTCTTTGGAAATTGATAGGCCAAGTCCAGTTCCACCATACTTTCTGGTTGTAGACATATCGCCTTGTGTAAATGATTGAAAAATCAAATTAATTTTTTCTTTTGGAATGCCAATTCCACTATCATTGATAGTAAATTTAATAAAATATTTTTCATTTTCAATGCGGTCTAAAGCAACGTGGATGAGTATCTCGCCGTGATTTGTAAATTTGATTGCATTGTTAACTAAATTGCAAATTATTTGCCTAATTCGACCCTGATCCGAAATTAATGAATTTGGAATATCACTTTCAACTTCACTTACAATTTCAATGCCCTTATCATTTGCGCTCGTTGATAATAAATCAGAAATATCATCAATTAGATCATGAATATCAAAAGCAATATTTTCAATCTCAATTTTCTTAGCTTCGATTTTTGAAAAATTTAAAAGATCATTTAAGATTATTAATAATGAATCAGCTGAGCGATAAATCGTATTAAGTTGATCGCGCTCTTCGCCAGAAATTTTATCGGAGTCTTTTAATGCTTGAGTCATTCCAATAATTCCATTCATTGGAGTTCTAAGCTCATGACTCATATTTGAAAGAAATTGACTTTTAGCCTGATTTGCCGATTCAGCTTCAGTCTTTGATTTAACCAGATCTCCAACAAAAGGTATAATTACTTTTATTCTAAAAATATAAAGCATTAGTAAAAATAAAATTGACAATCCAAGTGAAGTTCCGCCTGACCATAAAATAAAATCAAAATGCTGAATATTTAATTTTTGACTTTCGTAACCAGAAATTATTAGAAATCTTCTATCGCTTGTTTTGCGATAATAATTAAAAACACAACTATCTATTTTTAAATCTTCCATTTGCCCTTCAATAAGGAATTTCCTTAATCTTTTATTATTTAAATCGTTATTTTCTTTAAGTTTATTTTTTTTAAGATCATTTTTAAAATCATCATATAAATCTTGTGCAAATAAAATATTTTTAGCTAATTTTTTTTCTTTCAAAATTGTTTTTGCGTTATTAATCGAGCTAAAATTTGCATCAGAATAAGCGATAATATCGTCATTTCTATCAATTGAAATATAGCATAAATCTTTATCATTAAAAACACCTGAGATCAGTTTTTTTATTACTTCAATAGGAAATTCTGCAGTTAAAACTCCGTGGACTTTCCCAGATAAATCTTCTACATCTAGTGAAATAGGCAGCGCATCGCCAATAACTAAATCATCATCAAATGGAAATGGCTTACCGATTTTCATCGACACAAAAATATTTTTTTCAGCCTTTTGTTGATCATAAAAATTTTTGTCGAAGTCATATTTTTTAGACATTCGTGGAGTTTTTAAAACTCCTTCTAAGGTTGTCGCTAAAACCATTCCGTCTTTTATATAACTAATATTAATCCATGTTGCAACATTTCGCGAATACATGTCTTTACTGTTAGTCCTTTTTATAATTTTAGCGATGATATTTATATCATTATAAGCTTTGAAATCAATAATGCGATCGCTAGCAATTGATAAATAATTTTCCACATCATTGAAAGCATAATTTATTGATTTCTCTACAACTTCAGCCTGAAATTTAACCTTATGACTTATATTTTTCCAAAAATTATCCTTCATGTTTTGATACATGAAAATAATGTATAAAACGACCAATAATGATATTAATAAAGCAAAAATTATGTAGTATTTATTAAGATTAGGTTCATCTAGATTTTTATTTTTCTTTTTAGCAATTTTCTTATATTTTTTTAAAATTATTGGGAATTTTAAAATATAATCTGGATTTATATTGGTTTTAATTTGTATTTTTTTGCAATAAGAGCAATATCTAATTCTATTAAGAATTGAGGTCATCAAATTAGTAATCGACCTTACTAATATAGGAAGAGAGGAATGTTTTATTTTTGACAATATCTTCATTTTAATATTTTAAATGCCCATAAATTTTGATCTTTATTAGAAAATAAATAAACAATAGTTGCATTAAATAATTTGCCATATTTTAATTATATTGTTTATAAAATTTATTTTTTGTCATATTTTAATAATATAACATTAAAATAAATAATATTTAACAAATTTTGCAACCACTTAATATCTTTAATCTAAATCACTTTTCTAAAAAATTTCACCTAAATAATAATCATTTTAATTAATTTATAGAAAACCTGCGTGTGCAGAATTTAATATAGATTTAAAAAAAAATAAAATGATTTCAATATGTAAATCTTAATTAAAACTCCTATGAATAACACCCCCAAAAAATTGCATGAGCAATCTTCACATCAAAATTTAAAGTTTTTCTTCACTAAAGATCAACAATATTTAAATCAATATTACCAACTGAGGCTTGAGTCGTATCGGAATGATAATGGCTGGAGCGATTTCGATGAAATTGAAAATGAATTTGACAAGAATTCGCATATAGCAGTAGCCTGTGATAATGATAAAGTCATTGGTGGAATTAGACTAATGCTTGAAAATGAATGTAATTATTTTTCAAATGAAGTTCCTAATTCTAAATATACTTATAGAAAATATTTAGAATTTAAAAATGAAACAACACCAGAAAATACAATTGCAGAAATTTCTTCTTTAATAGTAAATAAAATTTATCGTGATAATACGATAAACTTAACTTTATGTAATTTAGCAGTAGATTTTATTAAATCTAAGGGTATTAAATACGTCTTTAGCATTGCAACTAAGTTACATTGTCGAATTCATAGATTAACCTATGACCGAAGTAACTACAAAGCAACTATGGATATGAATTATCCTTGGAAGAAAGAACAAAAATATTCCAATGTTGAAATGTTTTTAATTTATTCTAAATTTCCTTAAAAATTTTTAATTAAATTTAAATTATGCAACCGTTCAAAAAAATAATTACAATTCCGGTAATTTTACTTTTTAATATAAATTTTTTATACGCACAAGATTCTGAAGATAAATTAAACTTGGCTTTTAATCCGCAAGTTTTTTCAATATCAAAAAAGAAAGAAAGCTCTTTTGATTCCGCTTCGGCAATTTATGTTTTATCTTCCGAAGATATTCGTAGATCAGGCGCAACCTCAATTCCTGAGGCTCTGCGCTTGGTTCCCGGAGTTCAGGTTGCAAGATTAAATAACAATAGTTATGCAATTACAGTGAGAGGTTTTGAACGTCAATTTTCAAATAAGTTACTCGTGATGATTGATGGTAGAACAATTTATAACACTTTATTTTCAGGAGTATTTTGGGATGAACAAGATTATGTTTTAGAAGATATTGATCGTATTGAAGTAGTTAGAGGACCAGGTGGAACTATATGGGGTGCAAATGCTGTCAATGGCGTAATAAATATTATCACCAAAAATTCTGCACAAACTAAGGGGTTTTACGCCTCTCAAATAGTTGGAAATAAAGATCGCTCAATTACTGAATTAAGATATGGCGCAGAAAATAAAAGCAAGGATAATTACCGTCTTTACGCCAAAACAAGTTATCGTAAAGGTCTTGATCTCTATGGTAGTAAGCTCGATAATAAAGATGATAATTTTCATCACCGCACTGGATTCCGCTATGATGTTACCTCAATTAAAAATCAAACTATTTCACTTAAAGGCGATATTTATAAAAGTTTAGCTAAAAATTACTTTACAAGTTTTAGCAACTCAAATGAAAATAATAAATTATCCGATGGAGCAAATTTAATCTTTGGCTGGGATAGTAAAATTTCAAAAAAATCAAAAACAACTTTTAACAGCTATATCGATTATCACCTCGTAAATATTTCTTCAGTTAAAAGAATTGCCAAAACATTGGATATAGACTTTCAACATTTTTATAGTTTATCGTCAAAAAACCAAATCACTTGGGGTTTAGGATATCGACAAATGAAAGATAATATTCAATTAAATCCTAATACTTTAACACCCTTGAGCTACTCTTCAAGGTGGAGAAATGATCAGCTATTTACAGCATTCCTTCAGGAAAAATTAACTATCAATGATTTTATTTTTCTAATTGGCTCAAAATTTGAGAAAAATGATTTTACAGGCTTTGAATTTCAACCAAATGCCAAATTAATTTACTATCCATCTCGTAATCAAACCTTATGGACTTCAATTTCAAGAGCAGTAAGAACCCCTAATCGCGGAGATGATGACGTTAAAATCACCACTGCTAACGGTAAAACAACTCTTTACACGGGAAGCGATACATTTCAAGCTGAAAATATGATTGCATATGAAGCTGGTTATAGAATAAAACCCACCTATAAAAGTATGATCGACATATCCACATTTTTTAACGAATATACTCGCCTAAGAACCTGGGAAGGTCCAAGCAATTCTTCGGCTGTGGCGGCAAATATGGGCAAAGGAAATTCTCATGGATTTGAAGTTAGTGGCAAATGGCAAGCTACTGACAAATTGCTACTAGAATTGAGTTATGATTATTTGAAATTAAAAACTAGCCTGAGACATTCATCAACAGATTCTTCTTCGATAGTTAGCTCAGTTGATTCATTAAAAATTAGCGAAGGTCAATCCCCAAAAAATCAGTTGCGTTTTCGTGCATTCTATAACATTACATCGAATTTAGAATTTGATAATATGTTTTATTTCGTTGAATCACTTCCAACCGGCGCAGGTAATGCAGTAAATCAAAAAGGACTTCCCTCATATTTAAGAATTGACACCAGAATTGGCTATCAACCAACTAAGGCTTGGGATTTAAGTTTCGGAATTCAAAATATTTTAGATAATCGTCACCGTGAATTTAAACCTTCAATGAATAATCGACAAATAGAGTTAGGAAGAATGTTCTACGCTAAAATCGTATGGCAATATTAACCGCCCTATAATTTATAAAAATGATTAATTTTTTCATAACAATATTTTTAATAATTTTTATCCAACTATTTCCAGTTAATAGTTTTGGTGATTCGATAGATAATGACATGGCTAATGCTTACGCAGAATTTATTGAATTACTTAATCAAAATATTATTGGCATTAAAAAAGGTAGATTCTGCATTTTTGGTAGCGATGAAATTTCAAATGCCATATCTATTAGAAATAAAGATTTTCTTGAAATTAATGAAGAATTAAAAAATATCGAGCTATGTAATTTAATTTATATTGCCAATGATAAACAAAAATCTTTTAAATTTATCGGCAAAAAATTTACCGAAAATCGAATAATTACCATTGCAAATTATAGTGGCTTTTCCATTAATGACAATGGTCTAATTGAAATTCAATTAGGTAGAAGAAATTTTGAATTAATAATCAACAAAAAAGCTCTTAAAGATAATAACTTAAAGCTAAATCCATTGATTCACAGTTTAGTAATTAATTAAATTTTTATGACAAAAAAAACTATTTCTCAGGTTCTAGATCTTGAATATCTTAAAAGCATTATCGAAGATGATAAAGAATTCGAACAAGAATTATTTAAAATTTTTATAGAAAATTCTCAAAGAAATATCGCTAAATTAGAAGAATCCATTGAAAGTAATGATAAGAATTCTTGGTATATGGCATCTCATGCTTTTAAAGGTGCATCGGCATCAATTGGTGCATTTGAATTAGCAAAAATTTTAGAATATGCTCAAAAAAATTTAGAATATTCAAGTGAAAATAAAAAACAATTACTCGATAAAATCAAAGAAGAATTAGAATTAGTTAAAGAATTTTTAAAATCAGGATTATAGTAAAATAAATTTTTTAACAAAACACAATAAAAAAAATATTTTTAGTTATAAAAAATTAATATTTATTCTTTTATAAAATTTACAATATTTTTAGTTAATTTTGTTTATTACAGCATTTCGCCAATTTTTTTGGTCTTTAAAATTTCTCGAGCTTTTTGATATTTTTCATCATGCCAAAAAATTAAACAACCATTGCAACCCTTGCCACAACATCCCTCTTT
>Ga0114971_10003204_pt1 | contig 11095 bp, 16 predicted proteins | sample M_140625_MF_Meta_FD_87320 | JGI IMG/M metagenome (GOLD analysis project Ga0114971, IMG submission 87320) | Freshwater microbial communities from Lake Montjoie, Canada to study carbon cycling - M_140625_MF_MetaG | ecosystem: Environmental > Aquatic > Freshwater > Lake | place: Lake Montjoie... | reverse complement strand
GGCGTGACTGCTAAAATCACAGCCCCCGGCTTTCCCTCCTTGGTAAGAACAAGTTCCCCCTCGGAATCCAACATTTTCCACATCCGCTTGGTTTGCTTTAATTCAGATACCCCAATATAGTTCATATAAATTTTCTTTAAAAGAGCATTAACTATCTTTGCAAAAAAGCAAGCGCAAAAATTGAATGCATTTCAGCTTTCTCTCGCCACCCGCAACCAGTTACTCGCTACTCGTTACCTTTTTGCCACGGCATCCTATGCGAGATCATACTCGAGTTTTTTTACGGAACGATTCGACGATTTGTATTTTTGCTTCGGTCAATCAGAATCAAAGGCGGCGCACTTGGTCGTGGTTCATGACGTCACGCCGTAGCTGCGAAGCGCGAAGGAGGAACGCCTACGCTGATCCTCAAATCCCTTAAATATCAATAATAATGACCCCTGAGATTTTTGCCTCGGGCAATCAGAATCAAAGGCGGCGCACTTGGTCGTGATTCATCACATCAAAAAGAACAATTTCCTCATCGCACATTTTAAAAATCAATCGCCACCTTAAATCCAAACGAGCCTCATAAAATTGGCTTCCATTAAGTTGCCGCAAACTGTAGCCGCCTGCGCATGCGGGTCGGCCGAAAGATTTCGCCTAGATTTTATAAAGCGCCGTGCAGCCAAAGATTGGAATGTGGTTGGGCATCAAGCGCGGGCAAGGGCATCCAAAGCTTGCGAGCCCGTATTTCCAAGGAATTTCAAGTTCCCCTCGCTGCGATCCCTTTCGATTTCAGCATCAAAATCTTCCAGCGATTTGGCGGGGATTTCTGGATGAAAGTGTAAATCGGACACTGTAACCTTCATCTAACCCTGCTCCGCCGCCTCAATCAGTGAACTTAAATGGGTTTTTGCTTGTGAAATATTGACCAGCTTCATAGACTTTTTAAGGTTTGATTTTATTTTGTCAAGCATCCATTTTGTGCTCGTTACTCAATATTGAGAAATTTTAATTTCTGAATGCTGGATTTTGGATGATTTTTTCTGGTTTCCGGTCTCAGCTCTCCGGTTTCAGGTTTCAAGTCTCGCTACCAGCCACCAGTTACCTTTCACCAGTTACCATCGTCACGCCGTAGCCGCGAAGCGCGAAGGAGGATCGAAGCTACGCCGCACCTCGAATTCCCTGAATATCAATAATACAGTTGCTGCTCCTCATACAAGACGCTCCAAATTAAGATAAAGCGGCGTCTCCCTCGCCAGAATTGTCTTGCCACACTGCCTCGGCCCAATCAACGCCACCACAGGGCTCCGCCGCAAGCGCGCTTGCACCCGATCAAGATATTTGGTCAGATTGATCATTGTTGAACATTGCCATTTATGTTTGCAGATTTCAATATTACATTTCGTATCGGAGGAATTTCAATTCGTAATTTTTAAGCCGTTGCCCCACGGCCGACCTATTGCAAAAAGTCCACCCATGAACCTACTTCAAATCCCGCAGCCTCAGCAATACGCTCGCAGCCCGGATCGCATAAAACAATCGGGCGACACTCTGGGAACTTCTGCGCAGCGTGTCCCAAGCCCCGCAAATCCTCGGCCGAGTAACGACCCGTTTTCACTTCCAGCAAGTACTGTTCCCCTCCACTTGCCACCACGGCATCCACCTCCCATGGCTCCTCCCGCCAGAAGTGCAGATCCAGCCCGTCATTGATCGCACGCGCTAAGCAGGCGTTTTCTACCCATCGGCCCCAACGATCCGGTTCATGATCAGGACTCGGGGCGTTGTTTCCGCCCGCGACCAGCAACGCATTGTTCCTCACGACCAGTTTGGGCGACGAGCGGCGGCGGCGGATTTCCGAATTCGAAAATTTTTGCAATGGCGCCACCAGAAAAGCCTCGTTCAGAAGTTCAAGATAATGTGAGATGGTTTCGAGAGCCCCCTTCTCGGCAAGTAGGCCTGCGATTTTCTCCAGCGAGAGAGTTTCCGAAGGGTGCGCCGCCGCCACAGCAAAGACCTGCCGCAGCAAAGCCGGTTTGCGCACTTTTTCCAAGTGAAGAATGTCGCGCCCAATCGCTGGCTCGATGATCGCATCCCGCACATAGGCCTGCCATCTCGCAGGGTCATTCCAAAAGACAACAGTCCCGGGATATCCTCCATGAGTCACCACTCGGTAGGCTGCATCCTTTGGCGAGATGCCTGCAATGATTGCCAAATCTCCTGCTCCCCAGTGCGTAAGCGTGAGCTTTTCGAAGCGCCCAGCCATCGACTCGCGCGCTCCTGCGCCGATCTGTAGAGAGGATGAACCGCTGGCCACGATCCGGATCGGCAAGCCCAGCCGCTGGGTTTCATCGTATTTTGCCTTGAGCCAGAGCGACCAATCCGGAAGATACTGAATCTCGTCCAGAAGAAGCACCGCCGGCGATCCATCCCGCGCTAAAGCCTCGACCCGACGCCAGATTCCTTCCCGCCAATTCGGCAAAGCCGCCTCAGGTGTATCCGCTGAAGCATATAAAGATCGCCCAGCCCATTCCGCAGCAATCTCGAGGATCAATGTCGTCTTGCCCACCTGCCTCGGCCCCACAAGCAACTGAATGAGAGCGGAAGATTTCTCTGCAAGACGCTCTTTCAAAGTGGAACGAACACTTTGAAAAGTATTTTTATTTATTTTATCGAACATTGTCGAATAATTATTCGATTATGCCTGAATAATCAACAGAAAAATCCCAAAAGCGCCACTCGCCAATCGCGTAGAAAATTTCATCCTCCACGAGTTACAACCTTGGACAAGCTGTTCCCCCGAGGTCCCAGCAGAAAAAACGAACCACTCGTAGCTTTAATTATCCTTGAAAACGTCGTTGACACTTTTCCTGCAATTCTGCCAACTTGCAAGACATAATTTTTAATCTCACCTTTTTTGGGTTCGCACCCGCCACTCCTTCATTTTGTATTACCAGCAACTCGCCACTCATTACCGCGGTTTCGCCGCTCCCATCTTATAGAAGGGCATGATCACGCTTACCAATGGTTGCTCTGATTCTTCAATCACAAAGTTTATAGCAATTCAGGTGATTATTGATTGCTTTTCTGCGTCGCAAGGTGAATCGAGCAACCAATCTGCAATAGGCATACGCCGAACCATGCCCGACATTCCATGCCAACTCTCCTTCTGCACGCTCCGAGTCGAATCGGTGAGGAGTAATAAATCCCCGCAACCCAACTCCCTCGACGCTTTCAAAAGACCGCGTATTTCCCGCACTTCCGTTTTCGCGCCAAATTCTCACCCCCGAAAGGCTCTAACTACATCACGCTTCACATAAGATCGATCCAGCAAAGTCTGCCACTCCCGCTTTTGGTCGATTACGACGTCTCGAAATGAACTCATTTCCCATTTTTAAAACACCACGATGCACATTTTTTAATAAAATTGTGCATTATGAGATAGTTGATAGCACTTCGATAGTCCCAATAATTTGGCCGAAAAACCGAGTTTTGGTATCAGGTCAATTACCGAGGTCAAGAAAATCCAGTTTAGGGAATCTATGGAAATGCTGATCAAAAGAAACAACTCGACAGTTTCTGAACCTTGCCAATGCCGCGAGATAGCAATCCGTCCAAAGTTCATGAATGAAACAGGATTGTATAGAGTATTCCATAAACCCCTGATCCACTCCCGAGGAATCCAAAATGAAACCCACGCGGGCTTCATCCCGGTATCGCTGATAGATATCCCACGCTTCTTCGGATGAAAGCGGGCGACTGAGGATTTTCGGATGTGTGGACAATCGAAAAAAGGCCAATGCAGTCACCCTGCAGAAGGCTATTTCGGCAGAAGACTTGTCACACCAGTAATTCGTGGCTTTTTCGTGGTGGACATGGTTTTCGTCCACCAAGGCAAGCCAGACATTCACATCGAGAAGATCCGTCATGCCTTGTTGCTATCTGCAGAGGAGGCCGCGCGAGTGGCATGGATATCCTCCTCATCGACAATCGCGTAGAGTTCTCGATTTGACAGTGCCGGGCGTGGAGATTGCCCGGGTATGCGGCGAATTGCCACGGGGGGCGGCATGCGGCGCGCCACGGGCTTTGAGCCAGGCTCGTGCACCGCCAATCCGGATAGAATAAACTGCGTCATTAAATTTTTAAGCGTGGTTCCTTGCTGGACTGCGCGGGTTTTTGCTTCACGAAACAAGTCTTCAGGGAGATCAATGGTGGTTCTCATAAACGCATGAAATCATAAAAAATGTTTTTATGTCAAGTGCAACACTCGCCACTTCTTCCCGCCTCCGAAGCCTGCGATCTTCCATAAAAACCACAAGGGCATTTTTTTACATCTTCCAAATTCATAAGATAATATTTTTTATCTTAAAAATCCATGCGGTCAAGTTTTGATTTTTGTCGCCCCTTTTTCTCCCCTTAACATTAAACACTGAGCGCGCCACGCAATGGGAGATGAATATTAGATTTTGAATCATTGGACACCCGCCACCAGTTACCAGTTACCGCAAGTCACGCTGGAACCGGGCAAGCACAGATATGCGGACTCGTCACGCCGTAACCGCGAAGCGCGAAGGAGGATCGCCTCCTCCGCTCCTCAACTTGCTTAAATATCAATAATTAATGCCCCCTCAGGTTCAAGCGGCAAACTCAAAAACGGGTGTCTGGATCACTTTCTTGGGCGGCGTATCTTGAAAAATGAAAGACTGAAGGCGCTCCACGGTTTCCGGTGAAAAAAATTGTTCTCCCGTTTCCGGAGAGATTCGAGCAGGGACATTTTCAACCAAATAAAAATGCCCATCGTGTTCCAATGTGTAGGTAACTTTTGTTTCAATCATATATTTTAAGGATCTGCCAGTCTCGTTCGAAATTAAAGCACAAATTGGGATCTGGTTCATAGACCGTAATAATTTTTAGAAGCTTCCGATCAGGATGAGTGCATACAACATGAAGAGATTTCCCTTTTGAGGAGAAGGCTAAAACGAGACAACTCGGGCCGTATTTGTCATTCGGAATTCATAACGTTGCCAAGCAGGGGTAGGTATGGCAGGTAACTGGTAACGAGTCGAGGGTTGTTCCGTTGCAGAATTTGGGACAAATTTCGACGCACCCTTCAGGATTTCCTCAAAATTATCCGGTTCCACAAAAACGCCGAGATCATATTTTGCCACAACAATCTTCGACGGCCCAGCAACGGAATGAAAATCTGAATGAGATGGTGGAGAGCGCTTTCCGCGCCACAATGGGCAACGGAAATTTTATTCCAGAGGGTTCCAAACTTTTTGAAATCCCACTCCTGTAAAATCTTTCACATTGGCGGTTGCAAAATCCGTGACTCCTGCAGCTTGTAGCGTTTTGGCTAACCGCACATCAACAATACGCCTGCGCGGAAACCCGATCGACGCGGCTATAGGCCAAACATCGCTCATCACATCAGCACTATCGATCAACTGCCAATGAGGGTGAGCGCGAAAATGCTGGCATTCTCGCACTGCTTCTTCCGGAGATAGCGGCGGGGAAAGAATTTTGTCATTTCTCAAAAGCAGATAAAATTCAAGGAGGACAAGCTCGCTAATGACCACATTGGCATCATGCGACAACTCTTGCAAAAAGGTCTTTGCTTTATCGTGCCAAGGAGAATCAGAGATTCTCGCATAAGCAAGGATATTTGTATCAATGCCAATCATTTTAGTTGCTGTAACCTTCCAAATCTTCACTGATCAAGCTGCGAATCGCGTCAGAATCAGAAACGAGCAATTTGGAGGAAACAGGTGGCGGAAAAACCCAAGCCTCTGTAGTCTCGGCTTTAAAATTTGGATAGGATCTCACGAGCATTTCGGCGCCCCGCCTAACGACTTCGGCAATACTCCATTCTTGAGATTTTGCCACCCGCCGAATCTCTTGGTAAAGCGTATCGGGTAATTGAATTTGCGTTCGAATCATGATTAATATTTTTAATCGATTAATTTTCGATGTCAAATATTTTAATTCTTGGAAGAAAGATGATTTTTTCTGGTTTCCGGTCTCAGCTCTCTGGTTTCAGGTTTCAAGTCTCGCCACCAGCCACCCGCAACTCGTTACTTCTTCGCTGCTAAGCCGTCCCCTCAGAAACCGATCCTCTGAATCCCTTTCACGGAATCAAAGTGTCGGTCTTGGGATACGATTGGCAAGCGGTGCTGTTGCGCCAGCGCGGCGATCCAACAATCGTTTGCCGGGATCGGGGTGCCGGCCACTTTGAGCCGTCCTCGCACTTCCGCGTAAAATGAAAGTGTTTTCTGCTCCAAAAGAAGCACATCGACTTTCAGCAGCAAGGCATCCAACCAAGCTTCCAATTCTACACGGTGTCGGGATTGGCTAATCCCAAATGCATACTCCCCAAGGGAAATAATTGTCACAGCAATGCGAGGCGCCGCTTGCACCAAATCCGTGAGCACCTTCTGTTGCTCGGCCAGCGCATTGATCGCGTTCGTATCTAGAATCATTTCCACATCTCCGTTTCCACGGGTCGAAAATCTGGAGCATTCACAGCCTTCTCCAAATCTGCTACTGCTGAAGCAGAAAGTCGGGGCAAATCTTGCACCCAATGCTTGGAGGAATTACGACTCACAGTCGAATCCAATAAAACCTTTCTTAAACTCTGCTCGATGAGATTTCCAAATGTTTGCCCGCGCAAAGCAGCGTAAGATTTTGCTTGTCGGAATAGATCGTCCGAGATGGTAAGCGTTGTCTTCATTGTGCCTTAATTATGGTTTCCCCTAAAGATGTCAACATTTATTTGCATGATTTTTAATGTTTTTTTCTTTTAAGCGAGAGCCAGCGCTCCACAAGTGCCCATCTTCTACCAAATACCAACATTACAAGAGACTTTCATAAATCTCCTTCAGCTGTGACGCCACTTTCTGCCAGGTGAATTTCTCCTCCACCAGCTTCCTTCCTCGCATGCCCATCGCGGCACGCTCTTGATCCGTCATTCCAATCAAGGTCCGTATCCCCTCAAAACCTCCAGCCGAATTCCTAATTTCCAGCGCCGCATGGCAAGCAAACCCATCCGGTAAATTGCACTCCGGCGTCATCACCACTGGCAACCCATAAGACCAAGCCTCCAGCACCGACATAGGCAACCCCTCACTGAAACTCGGCAACACAAATGCATCCGCCCTCCGAAACAACGCCTCCTTTTCCACTCCAAATGCAGGCCCGTAGAAAACAACGTCGACGGAGTCGAGCGACGAGCGACCAGCGTCAAGGGCAAGCGCCTTCGGCGCTGTGGCGGGTAGCGAGTAACTGGTAGCTGGTGAAGAAGCAGGGCCACTCGCGGAGCGCGTGGTCGATTCAGAAACAGGCGAGTCGGCAAGCTGCCTTGGCAAAGAGTCTGATTCGGAAGCGCCAGCTTGGCCTGCCGCGCGCAGTCCTGATTCCTCCACGGTGGTTCGAATAATTTTGACGCCAATGATTTTGCCTGTTTCGTGTTGATTCGTGTCCTTCGTGGTTGCAACCGCTGTTCTTAATCCGAGGTCGGCACAAAGCGCCTTTAACTCCGCCTCATGCCCCCCTTGATCCCAGCCAGCAATCACAAACTGCCACTGCTTTGAATTATGAGTTTTGGATTTTGAATTTTGAATGTCCGCCCAGGCCTTCAGTAAAGCCACAAGCCCCTTCTTGGGATGGATCCGCCCCAAAAACAACAACCTTTTTCTTCCCTCTGTGCTCGTGGTGTCCTCGGTGGTTAATAAATCCGGCAAATCAACCCCATTCGGAATCACCTCGATCCGCTGCCGCAATCCGTAAGCCCGAAAGTCATCCGCTTCCTTCAGCGTATTTGCCTGCAGGCAAGCCGCTCCTCGCAGCATCGCATTCTCATAAAAAAATCCCGCCAGTTTTTTTTTCCAGCCCGAATTCGCCAAGGCCCACGGCTCCAGCATTCCATTTGGAGTCACCATATAGGGCCTGTTGTGCCTGCGACTCCAATTTTTCATCGCAATACCGGAATACATCCAAAGAGTATGCAGATGGCAGATATCCGGGTTCGAGTTTTCCAAAGCACGATCAAAGCCCTTGGTATACCCGAAAAAGCGCGGCCCATAGACCGGCAGAGTCTTTGTGGGGATGCCACCCCATCGAAAGGCATCCCGCTGGGTTAAGTCGTCCTGGATCCCCAAAGCAACCACATCCACTTCCATCGTTTTGAGGGCCAGAGATAGCCCAACTTGAATTTCAAAAATCCCCCCGGCACGACTGCTCAGGGAAAACGCCAATTGAGCCACTTTCATAACGAAAAAATCATTTTTGAAATGGAGCCCTAAAGTTCAAACTCCTGTTTTTAGTAGAGAGCACTCTCAGTCCCGACACTTTCAGACTGCGCGCTGCACAGCTTGAAACGCACTTTCTACAGAAATTTCTTGCACGCAATTTCTTCCCGACTTGCACACCGCATCATAAAAACAATCGCACGCCGTTGGCGGTCCTACAATTTCCCCGCGGCCATAGAGTTCAAATTCCGCTTTGTTGAAGATATTATTAAAAAGCACCAATGGCACCTTGGCGGCAATTGCCAAGTGCATAGCTTGAGTCACACTTGTCACCAGAGCATCGCACCTCGCTACCATTGCATAAAATACGTCAAGTGAATTAACTCCAGGCCAGAGACAGCCCGTGGTTGCAGCCAGCCTGTCATTCAATGCGAGCTCCTCTGGACCTCCAAGAATGACAGGCTTTAAACCAGCATCCTTCAGTTTTACAATCAGTCCCGCCCAGTTTTCCTCCGGCCAGATCCGCGTTGGCCAGCGCCATCCTGCCCCTGTATTCAAACCAACCCATCCCTTTCCAGGCAAAATCCCCTCAGCAATCCGCTTAGACGCAGATGCAGGCTCTCTAAGCCAATACTCCTCACCCTGGAAAGGCAGCCCCACAATATCAAAAATCTCCTGCACATAGTTCAGCGTATTCGTCTTGCTGTAGGGATTGTCAAGCCCCGTAGCGAATTTGTGCCAAGCACGATTATCGATGGGGTATGGAACCCCGTCTCGCAGAGTATATCCCGCATATTCCCTCGCGCGAACCTGACTCGCAATCGCGCAGGCCTCGACATCCTTATCTAAGTTCCAACAAAAATCCCAATCTGTCGCTGCGATACGAGCCATCACCGCAGCGGTCGGTTTCACCGCCTCGCAGGCTTGCGCGGGCATTAATTCCGGCGAATGAGTCACCCATAGCACTTTTGTGCCGGTGCAGAGCGGATCAAGAGCTCGCAGAAGTGGAGTTGTTCGAATCACATCACCCGCCGCCCCGAGTTTAATGATAACCCCCCGCCGTTTTACTGGCAAATACTCATCACAACCACAAACCTTCCCTTCTCGCCGATGCGGCCCACACGGCAAGTCCCCATTGTAATAGTAACAATCCGTTTTGAGATTTTTTAATATTTTTTCAGCGTTCATATACTCGTGTATTTCAATTTTTTTTCATAATCCACAATCTGATAAATCAAGATTTTCTATGATATTAGCGCAAATGGTTTTACGAATGGACATATTACAACCTCTCTCCGAGTTTAAGCAATTTAATGCCGAACATAAGCTGTGGCGAGGACTTGATTTGCACTAGCATAAATCGTCGTATAATGAATTCAATCTCAATATTTTTAACAGGCATAGCCAAACCCTTTCGCCCTATGATGGCTAATTAAAAGTTGCCATTTCGGAATCAGCGGAAACTACCCATCTCGGTCGGTGACCTGTCATGATTTCATAAAGGGTTTCCGGAGATAGATCGAAACCGCAGCCCCAAGCAATCGTGGGCCACTCATCCAAATAAAAATTACGGAATTTTTTCTGGTCGCGAATTTCCGTCGCTGCTGCATACGTGAAAACAACGTCTTTAAGATCCACAACGCCGGTTTCGCCAGATGAGAATTCGATGCGGATTTTAAAATCCTCTAAATAACAGGCAGATTTAATGAAGTTCATCTTTTTTAAACCAAAGGATCTACTTTATGGAAAATCTTGCTGTCCCACATTGACAGCAATTCGGCTTGATGCAATTCAGCCCACTCTGCGACGAACCCGCGGACTCTTCCCGGCAGAACACATTCCAAAACATTACATTCGCGAATCGATAAGACTGCACGAAACTCGTTATATTTGACATGAAAATGCGGCGGGTTGTGCTCATCAAAATACATACTGATTACCACCCCTAAGAATCGACTTATTTCTGGCATTCAAATGAATTGAAAGTAACTGACAGAAAGAGTCAACCGAATTTATTTTGAACTTGGCTTCAAGTGAATCTAAATTTGTTCAGGCACCCGAAATGCAACTTGTTTACGGAGATGCTTTTTTTGAAACAGATTCTAGCTTGGCTTGCCAAGGGTAACTCCGACTACGTTCTAAAAGTTGCCCCACTTCTACTGACCTTCGAAGCAACCTTTGTTTGCCTGTCTCTGCTTCGCTACAATCCTGTAAATTATGTCAACCCTGTCTAAAAACTTTTTTCGGTTCGAGACATAACTCCCATCACACGCACCTTATTTCCTTAACCGCATCCAAAATCTTCTGCACATTTTCATCCCAAGAGGCGAAAGCCTCATAGCCCTCCCAATCGGGGCTATCACTTGCTTCTTGCGACTCGGCACTCGCCACTCTTTTCATTCCATTTTTCAAAGCCTCCAAATCATCCGGTTCAACAAAAACTCCAAGTTTGAACTTCTGGACACAATCCTTAAGTGGACTCTCCCCCGCCGAGGCAAGCACCCGACGCCGCGCCCTCGCGGCCACATTCAGCACACCACTTTGGGAGTGAAATGTTTTGTCATAGGTCAGCACCACCACATCCGCCGCAGCGAAATAGCTCGCCAGTTTTTCATCAGGCACAAACTCATCGAAAAACCGCACCCTACCACTGACTCCAAGCTCACGTGCAAGATTTCGGTAAAAATCCACGGGTTTATCTTTCTTTGACTGCGCCTTTCCCATCACCACCAAAAACGCCTCAGGATTCTCTACCATAGCCCGAATCACCAAATCCAAGTTCTTATTGTCCCGAATAAAGCCGAAAGCGAGGAAGACAACATCCGGCGAAGCCGGAGTGGCGGGTGGTGAGTAACTAGTAGCGGGTG